>Ga0206962_1088_pt1 | contig 32326 bp, 31 predicted proteins | sample Alteio_BWOrgHeat_27_FD_153241 | JGI IMG/M metagenome (GOLD analysis project Ga0206962, IMG submission 153241) | Enriched cells from forest soil in Barre Woods Harvard Forest LTER site, Petersham, Massachusetts, United States -... | ecosystem: Environmental > Terrestrial > Soil > Temperate forest >...
GGCTGGGTCTTCTACCCGGGACTATCATCGATACACACTTTATTAAGAGAGGACGTTTTGCGCGTCTGGCACATGCCGTTACGTTGCATCCATCCTGCCTGGGTATTGGTTTGGAAGAAGATACCGCCTTCCTTATTTCGGAAGGCAACAAGGCACAGTGCATCGGTTCGGGAATGATTATCCTCATTGATGGCACCCGTATAAAATCGACTAACATCAGCAAGGCCAAAGGTACCACCCCTATTATGGTGGAAAACCTGAAAGTATCCATCCTTGCCGAAGGAGGCTTTTTCCTGCTCAAAGAAAGAAAATGGATGCGGAAATAAAACCCTTTCTTCCATCTATGAATTCTGTAACATTTTACTGAAAATATGTAATATGTAAAAGACAAAAACGCATGATATTTGGTTTACAAAAACCAATTACCATGGATATTCAAACTCCTGAAACACTCGTACGAAAACAGAGAATCAAGATATTTCTGGTTGATGACGACCCACTCTATCTCCGGTTACTGGAGAGCCATTTCAAAGAAAACCCGGCAATGGATGTCACTTCCTTTATTACAGGGGAAGCCTGTCTCCGCCAGCTGGAACAAAAACCGGATATCATTGTGCTCGATTATTTCCTGAACGGAATGGACAAATCAGCCAAAGACGGTCTGGCCATCCTTATCAAAATAAAACAGGAGCACCCGGATATCCAGGTAATCATGTTGTCTTCGCACGAAAATGTGGAGATTGCGCTCAATTGTATCAGTAACAATGCCTTCAATTTTATTGTTAAGAATGATACTACCTTTCTAAGACTGAAACATTCTATCAAACAGATTTTTCATCAATATTCCAAAGTTAAGGAGTTGGTGGTTTGGGATTGGTAGTGGTGGCTTCGACTCCACTCAGCCACCGGGATAGAGCGTATAGAAGCCTGGTGGCTGAGCGGAGTCGAAGCCACGGGAAAGGCAGGCAGGGATCACATTCTACTTCTTTAAAAACCAACGCGGTCATCCGGAGCGAAGAGGAGGTTGTGGGAAGGGCGAAGGAGCTGCCGGTGTGCAAGCGAGCCAACACACCAGCAGCTCCTTCACCCTCATTCACTTTCCGACGCTTCTGTTCAGGATGACCGCGACCGTATTTTTAAAATGTCAATCAGGATCTTGTCGTCATCAGCATTGCAATAACAACAACACCTATTCCCAGGAACGTAAGTATAAACATGGCCAGATATTTTGAAATGCCAAACTCCCTTACCATAATCCGGATAGGTTCGGTAATGATATTATATATCAGGTTCGTGATCTTGTTTTTGGAACCAATGCCTTTGACCACATAATCTTTAGCTCCGGCACGAAATGTTTCAACAGCCACTGCCATGTCTTCATTCCCGCTCAGCATGATCACTTCGGTTTTGGGGTTGATCTCTTTTATAGATTTAAGTACTTCCAGGCCGTTTTTACCTTCCATAAAATAATCCAGTATGACAATATGGGTATCACCTTTTACTTGTTGCAAACAACTTTCCCCATCGGCAAAGGTTTCAATGTTCAGATTTTTGCCAAAGCGGTCTTGCAAGTAAGCTCTTAGCGTTTGAACAACCAACTTGTTATCATCCACAATAAATAAATTTAATCCCTGGGTTTCCATGTGTCCTCCTTTTTTGTGATGATGAGCTATGAGTAATTTACACCTAAGTAACACCCATTCCTGTTGCAAAGCATTACATATTAATAGTCAAAACTTACATTTATCCGATATTTAACAGCTTTCTTTTTTATTCAAAACCTCACTCCAATCACGAGAATATCATCCACTTGTTCCGTGCCGGCCTGCCATTCTTCAATAAATTGGTCCAGATAAATTTCCTGCCCGGGCATCGTTAGATTTTGAATACCCAGCAGAAGCTCCTTGAATCTCTTTTTCATCAATTTTTTACCATCGGTTCCTCCGAAAGAATCCGCATATCCATCCGAAAAAATGTAAAATGCATCACCCTTTCCCAGCCCCACCTGATGAGTCAAAAAACTTTGATCATCCCGGGTCAGTCCGCCGATACCATGTTTTGTTCCCTTTATTTCTTCCAGGATGTTACTATCCTTACGGATAATCCATAGCGGTCGGTTTGCCCCGGCAAATTGAATCACACAATTCTCTTTGTCCACAGCGCATAAAGCTATATCCATCCCGTCTCTGCTCGAATCTTCCCGGTCGGTTTGCCTCAGTGAATATTTAAATCCCCGGTTCAGCTCACTTAATATCTCCGAAGGATCGCTATGGCTTGAAATGGCAAGACCCAGCCGTTCCGAACCTATCATACTCAAAAAAGCCCCTGGTACTCCATGACCGGTACAATCAGCAGCGGCAATAAACACTTTTCCTTCTTTCTCTTTAAAAAAGTAGAAATCCCCGCTTACAATATCCTTGGGTTTGAACAAAATAAAACATTCCGAAAGTGCCGTATATATTTTTTCTTTTAAGGGTAGCTTGGCCTGCTGAATATGACGGGCGTAGTTAATACTATCTGTCATACTTCTGTTCTTCTCTTCCGTCATCATTTTAGCCTTCTCCATTTCTCCCTTTTCTGCACTGATTACCTTCCACTCTTTATCCCTGCGTTCCGATTCCCTTAAATGAACAAGACGCTCATCGGTAGTAAGCCTTTCCAACTTCACCCTTTTTTCCTGCTCACGGCTGTAAATACGGCTTTCCTTATCGGCTATGACTTCTTCGAATGCCAGTTTTTCCTTTTGTTTTTGCTGTCTTGCTTTTTCTTTTTTCTCCAATATCCTTGTAATACTGGCAACTATTTTCAAAAACTGGCGCTCGCTCTTTACCACATAATCCGCTGCACCATGATGGAAGGAGGTAACAGCTATATGGAGATCTTCGCTGCTCGTAAGCATAATCACACTTATCTCCTGGCTATGATTTTTAATCTGATCTAAAATGACCAATCCATCTGCTGCTGTTCCTGACCTGCTGTTTAGTTTATAGTCCAGAATAACCAGCTGTGGATTCTTTTCAGCCAACTCCTCCATACAATGCTCCCCGGTTTCAAAACAGCTGACAGTAATACGTAATTCTTCAAACGCAGCCTCCATAACACCTTTTAATGCCATGGCAAACAACCTGTTGTCGTCGACGATAAAAACACCGATTTCCTTTTTTGCGTTCATGGTATTGGGCAGATGTCAGGGATACAATGAGGGTCTTATCGCAACAGGAAAGGGGCAAAAACCTGCATCACAACAATACTGACAACGATAAGCGAAATACATAGGAAAAAGCTGACAGCAAGTCGTTTGTATCGCTTAGCCTCCCGTTTTGCCTCTCTCATTTTAATCAGATGAAAAAGAGAGTTGTTTATCTTTTTGTACTGCGTTTCGCTTTTCACAATATAATCGCTCGCTCCGTGATGAAATGATTTGATTGCAATCGCAATATTATCCTCACTGGTCAGCATAATCACATCTACATCACTATTCTCCTTTTTTAGCTTGTCCAGAACCTTAATACCGTCCATGGCTCCGGCTTTCTTACTATCCAGGTGATAGTCGAGAATCACAATAGGAGGTTTTTCTTTGCTGAAACGCTCGATACATTCTCCTCCCGATTCAAACAAATGAATCCGCACATCTTTTTGTGCAAACGTGGTCTCTATATCCGCTTTGAGGGTTTGGGAAAGTATTTTGTTGTCTTCCACAATAAATATGTCAATCATATTTTTCATTTTCATTTTTTTTAACCTGTTCATAGTGTATTTCAATCTGAAACCGGTCAGATATAATCTCCTTTTACCGCTTCCAGTTCGGCCATAGCCTCTTTACATACCCAATGTAAGGTCACATTCAGCTCCTTTATGCGTTCCATATTGGTACCGGCCAGTCCAAGACTTTCCATTTCGCTCAAAACGGGCGACAACAATGTAATACCCAAAATCGAAACCGATGATTTCATGGAATGTGCATATCGTTTTACACTCTGGTAATCCGTTGTCGCAATAGCTTCGTTCATGCTGCTAAGCTCTACCGGAATCTGTTCCAGAAACGTGTCCATGATTCCTTTAATCAATGGTTTTCTGGCTCCCAACATTTCAGACAGATAGTTCAGATCGCATATTGTACCGTCAGCCCTTATTTCATTTTCCATCATGACCTTCTTTATAAAGTGTTAAATCGTATATTTTCTCAAACAATAAATTGGCATTGATAGGTTTGGAGATATAATCATTCATCCCCAGACTCAAACATCGTTCTTTTTCACCGGCCATGGCATGTGCCGTCATAGCAATGATGGGAATCTTGTACTTCAGGTCGTTTCGTATGATAGTAGCTGCTTCATACCCATTCATCACAGGCATTTCCATATCCATCAATATAATATCAAAATCATGTTCTTTTAGTTTCTCAATTCCTACACTTCCATTTTCCGCTACCTGCAGATTTAATTTGTATTCCGAAAACAAGCTCAGAATCAGTTTTACATTCAGTTGATTGTCTTCAACCAATAATATCTTCAGATTGGTAAGCGCCTCCATATTAAATTTTTCACCCACCGCTTCCGCAGTGTGAACCACTTCCACGGACTTTTTGTATGGAATGGAAAATGAAAAGACAGAACCTTCCTTGAATACACTTTCAACGGAAAGCTTGCCTCCCTGAAGTTCTACCAATTGTTTTGCTATGCTTAAACCCAGCCCGGTGCCTCCATACTTGCGGGTAATATGTGATTCCGCCTGACGAAACCGTTCGAAGATATGTTCCAGTTTGTCAGTAGAAATACCTATACCGGTATCCTTGACAGAAAACTCCAGCATTACACTGTCGTGTACATCCTGGTTGACCCGCGCGGTGACCAATATCTTTCCCTTTTGGGTAAACTTAATCGCATTCCCGGCCAGATTGATAATGATCTGAGTAAGACGGGTAGGATCGCCCAGTAAACTCTCCGGCACATAGGGGCCGCAAACAAATTCAAGCTCCAGGTCTTTCTCCTTGGCCTTTCCCATCAGCATCACGGAAAGTGATTTAAATATATCTTTTACACTGAAAGTATGTTCCTCAAATGTCATCATCCCCGCCTCGATCTTGGAAATATCCAAAATATCGTTGATGATGGTCAACAGGTTTTCTCCTGCAGTCTTGATAGTCCTTACATACTCCATTTCCTTTTCTTCCAGATTCCCTTTCGACAGGATATCGGAAAAGCCGATGATGGCATTCATCGGAGTGCGTATTTCATGGCTCATATTAGCCAAAAAAGCTTCTTTCAGCTTGGTACTTTCTTCGGCCTTTTCTTTTGCTTCGCTATAATCTTCGAGTATATTCAAAACAGCACGTTGCGTGCTTTCCATATTGGTCTTTTCTTCACTGTAATCATCCAGGATATTGAGCAATGCACGCTGACTGTCTTCGCTGTGATATTTTTCTTCCGAATAATCGTCCAGAATATTCAGCAGCGCTTTTTCGGTATTCTGCAGATCTATTTTCTCTTCAGACACCAGCTCCTGGTTCCTTTTCAGGGAACTCTGCAAAAGACCCGTTTCGGGGTCTATTTTGAATTGCTGGGAGAGCGGTGTCATTTGCCGGGTAGGTATTATTTAACGCGTTAAACGGTTCAGCCTTTATTTTTCAATTCTTCAATTTCTTTCTTCAGTTCTATCATTTTTAACTCACGTCCTACAGTCAGCTTCCTGAATCGTTCCAGCTCTTCAATACGCATGAGCTCTTTTTCTCTTCCTGCAATTTCCCGTTCGGCCAATTGTTTCTGAGCGGTGATATCGCGGGCCACAATTACCACACCCAATACATTACCGCGGTCATCTTTATATACCGAACCGTTAAAAAGCACATCCGTCAGCTTTCCGCCTTTATGACGCAACTTAAGCGGAGAGTCAATTACAAATCCTTTGGCAAACACTTCCTGATATACATCCCGGGCCTTTTGTGGCTCTGTGAAATAGTCGAAAAAGTCGGAACCGATCAGCTTCTCCCGTTCCATACCGGTGATATTGACGGTTGCCTGATTCATATCCGTAATCTTACCTTCTGTGCTGATGGTTACAAGCGGATCCAGACTGGCTTCAATCAAACTGAGTGAATATTTGGAGAGTAATTTCTGAGCCGTTACATCACGGGCCACGATTACCACACCCAATACATTTCCTCGGTCATCTTTATAAACAGAGCCATTGAAAAGTACATCCGTGAGCTTTCCGTTTTTATGTCTTAATGTAAGCGGTGAATCGGCCACAGAGCCTTTGGCAAAAACCTCCTGATATACTTCACGGGCCTTTTGTGGCTCGGTGAAATAATCAAAAAAGTCGGAGCCGATCAGTTTTTCCCGGTCTATACCGGTAATATTCACTAACGCCTCATTCATATCCGTTATTTTACCTTCTGTGCTGATGGTAACTAGCGGATCCAGACTGGCTTCAATCAAACTGAGTGAATACCGGGAAAGCAGTTTCTGAGCCGTGACATCACGCGCCACAATCACTACACCTAATACATTTCCTTTATCATCTTTATATACCGATCCGTTGAACAATACATCCGTGAGCTTACCGTTTTTATGGCGAAGCGTAAGCGGAGAATCCGCCACAGAGCCTTTGGCAAACACTTCCTGATAAACCTCCCGCGCCTTCTGAGGCTCGGTGAAATAATCAAAGAAATCGGAGCCGATCAGCTTTCCACGTTCTATGCCGGTAATATTTACCGTCGCTTCATTCATATCCGTAATTTTCCCCTCCGTGCTGATGGTAACAAGCGGATCGAGGCTGGCCTCAATAAGACTTCGCGCATATTCGGATGATTGTTTCTGAGCATCCGATCCGGCTCCAATACTTGTTTTAATGACAGATTTACTGTCCTTCTTGTTTTCCATAGCAATTAATTCTGATGTGGTCTTGTTGGATGTACAAAGATGTACCGTTCCGGGAGAGGATATATTACACACTCTGAGGGAAGTCTTACATCTATCCCAGATTTTTCTTCTTATCAGGATAAGCTAACGCCCGGATATGTGATTTATGTAACATTTCGGAAAGCATCTGTAATACATTCCTGTGATGGATACCACACTTTTGCAGCTACTCGTTTCTTATTCCGTCTTTCTTACTCTTTCGCTGATGTTTAACCGGAACCTGTTTTGCTTTTGTCTTCTTTTCTCCCTGTTGTTTTTCACGATTCATGGAAAAGCTCAGCAAATATCATTGCCCGCAGATGGCAATACAACCGGGAGCACAGGATCAGTGAGCTATTCCATCGGACAGGTCTTTTATACTATGAATACCGGACCCACGGCTTCTTCTTCCATGGGTGTTCAGCAACCTTATGAAATTTCAGTATTGGCTTCCGTAGCAGATATAAATCCCATTTCTCTTACCTGTTCCCTCTTCCCAAACCCGGCAGCAGATTATGTTATTTTGAAAACAAACGGGGATGTCTCCACCTCTCTTATCTATCAGTTGTATGACATTTCAGGAAAATTGCTGGAAAGCAAGGCTATTAACGGAACAGAAACAACCATTTCAATGGGTGCATATCCTGTTTCGGTCTACTTTCTTAAAGTAACCAGCCACAATACGGAAGTGGAGACATTTAAAATCATTAAAAATTAAACCGATGAAACGCATCTATACCCTATTGACCTTTATGGTTTGCTCTTCTTTTATCTGGGCACAGGCTCCACAAAAAATGAGCTATCAGGCAGTGATACGAAACAGCAGCAATGCATTACTCCCTTCCACCCCGGTAGGCATGCGTATCAGTATCCTGCAGGGTTCATTAACAGGCCCCAGTGTTTATACAGAAACGCAAAACACAACCACGAATGCAAACGGACTCGTGTCTCTCGAAATTGGAACAGGGGCTGTCGTATCCGGTACTTTCGCAGGTATCGCATGGGGTACCAGTTCTTTTTTCATAAAGACAGAAACCGATCCGACTGGAGGAACCAATTATACCATTGCCGGAACTATACAACTATTGAGTGTTCCTTATGCTTTGTACGCCGCTAAAAGCGGCGATACAGCCGCCGTTGGGCCCACGGGAGCAACAGGTGCTACCGGTATTGCCGGTGCTACAGGAGCAATGGGCATTGCAGGGGTTACAGGTGCTACCGGAGTTGCTGGTGCTACAGGTGCAACGGGTGCTACAGGCATTGCAGGGGTTACTGGTGCTACCGGAGTTGCCGGTGCTACAGGAGCTACCGGTGCTACGGGTATTACCGGAGTCACAGGTGCAACAGGAATAGCGGGAGTTACAGGAGCAACGGGTGCAACTGGAATTGCAGGTGCAACAGGAGCAACAGGAGCAACAGGTACAACTGGTATTGCAGGGGTGACAGGAGCAACCGGTGTTACAGGTGCAACAGGAATAGCAGGAGTTACAGGTGCGACAGGAGCAACAGGTATAACGGGTGTTACAGGTGCAACAGGAATAGCGGGAGTTACAGGTGCTACAGGAGCAACAGGTATAACGGGTGTTACAGGTGCAACAGGAATAGCAGGAGTTACAGGAGCAACAGGCATAACGGGTGTTACAGGTGCTACTGGCGCCACGGGTATTACCGGGGTTACGGGTGCAACAGGAATTGCAGGAGCTACCGGAATTAAAGGGAGTGTAGGAGATTATGCCGACTTTTATGCTTTAATGCCAGGCGATAATGCAGCAACTATTGCACCGGGAACAGCGATCAGCTTTCCTCAAAACGGACCCACCTCAGCTGGAGCAATAACCAGAATCAGTGTCTCTACCATCAATCTGGCTACAGTAGGTACCTACTCGATAACCTGCACAGTAAGCATCACCGAAGCGGCTCAACTTGTAATAACACTTAACGGCGTGGAGCTGGCCTATACTACATTCGGAAGAAATGCCGGTACTTCCGAAGTTACCGGTACCAGTCTCATCCAAACTACAGTACCCAATTCGGTAATTGCTATTCATAATCCGGCCGGTAATAGTACCGCTTTAACCATAACACCCATAGCAGGCGGGGCAAGCCCTGTATCTGCACATCTTGTTATTCTTTCTCTGTAATAACATAAGAGCGGGCTCCATGGAGTAAGCTACTCCTTATTTATATTTCCCTTTCTTTTATTAAAGACAGGACAGGTTCTGCAAACCAATCTCTTCAGATCCGGATACCACGTGCATGGATCCGGAAAGCATCTTTCATGATCTATTTCGGATGAATTTGCATCCATATTCATCAGATCAGGATCCTTTTCCGTTGGATAAAGATCTTTATCTATGCTTTAAAGCTCCATATTCACCCATTTCAGATCCAAATCCGATCTATATAGATCCATACACGATGTATATGGATCCATTTCACCTGAATTTACATCTATACTCATTGGATACAGATCTATAAAGACCCGATAAGGATCTTTATCCATGCTTTAAAGCTCCATTTTCATGCTTTCAAGATCCTAATACGATGTTTAAAGATCCATGCACGATGTGTATGGATCTTTAAACATGGTCTCTGGATCCATGTCTTATCTCCCGGCGAAATAAATCTGTATTTATCTTCGAAAAGAATAAAAATCAGCATGCTTTCAGCTCCTGAAGGCGTACCGGCGAATCACCTTCTTTTACAAATTTGGAGTATCTCTTTAGCTACGTATAATACCCGAGTAGCCACACTACGTACAAGCACGTAAAGACCAGATAAAAGACGTAGAAGCGTTGGTATGAGTGAAGAGTTGGGCAGAAAATAATCACCCTCAGAATCATTTTCTTAAGCGATTGACAGGGAATTTCTCCGTTATGTTCTTGCTTTTAAAGGGTGATTTAGAATATCTTTAACTGTATTACATATATAATACAACATGATTTAAAAACTAAAACCGATGAGCAACCGACCCAAAGTAAGAAAACAAATGGTGGCACTCAAGCTATATACCAAGTCAGTGCCTCAGATTATTGCCGAAGCCAATCTATATGTACAGAAAATGACCGGCAATCCCAGCTTCCCTAATCCTTCCCCTCCTTTAACCGATATCAGTACCGAGTCGGCTGCACTGGAAGCCGCCTTTACCATATCACTTACCAGGGCAAAAGGAACTGCAAGCCAGATGCATGCCTACAAGAAAACACTTTGCAGCAGCCTCAAAGGTTTGGCAGCTTATGTAGAAACGATAGCCAACAAAGATCCCGATACCGCCGAAGCGGTTATATGCAGCACCGGTATGCCATTGAAGAAACCGAGTTCACTCCCACCCAAAGAATTCAGTGTAAAACAAGGACCTGTTCCCGGCAACGTGATTGTCAATACCAAGGCCATCACCAAAGGAGCCTATATTTACCAGCTTAGCACCACTCCGGATAACCCTGCTTCCTGGACAGATGCCTACAAAAATGCCAAAGCCAAGGGAAGCATTTATGGTCTCACCCCAGGCATGCGCTATTATTTTCGGGTGGCAACCGTGGATACGAATGGAGAAAGTGCGTGGAGCCCCCAGATCAGTCTGGTGCTGAATTGATTTGGATCCTTTAATCTCACATCTTGTTCCCTTTTATTAAGGGGGAATCCCGACCGAATCGTAGGGGATAAGGGGGTATTATTGTCAGCCCAATCAAAAGAAATTAATAACACCTAATCTCTCGATAAATATTATAACAGTAATCCTCCGTAAATTAATAGTACCTTAGAGGAATTGGTATCCAACCTCCAACCAAAAGTGAGTTTTATGCAACTTCATGTAAGGATTGTGTAACACTAAAAGGGCGGTATTTAATCAACTTCGTATCTCGTTTCCTAAAAGCTAATTATTTGAAACTATATATCAAATACATGGTCAGTAACCGCTGTAAAATGGTGGTTAAAGAAGAGTTAAAAAAGCAGGGACTACACTTTATGGTGGTAGATCTCGGAGAGGTTGAGATTATGGAGGATATTTCCATGGAACAACGTCTCGAATTAAAAGCCGGCCTCCAACTCTCCGGGCTGGAGCTGATGGATGACAAAAAATCCGTGCTCATCGAAAAGGTGATTAATGTGATCATGGAGATGGTTCATCACTCGGAAGAAATGCCCAAGGTGAATTATTCCGATCATATCAGCAAATTGCTCGATTATGATTATACCTACCTGGCCAATCTCTTTTCGGAAGTAAAGGGTATTACCATTCAGCAATTTATTATCGTGCATAAAATAGAACGGGTTAAGGAATTGCTGTTGTATGAAGAACTGAACCTGACAGAGATCTCTTACAAAATGCATTATAGCAGTGTGGCTCACCTATCGAATCAGTTTAAAAAAGTAACGGGACTTTCCCCCTCCCAATTCAAACAGTTTAAAGGGAAAAGGATTCCTTTGGAAGATATAGGAAAGACAGCGAAGGAGCTGAGTTAGTTATAGCATACACACTGACTTTAGAATTTCATAATGGAAACCTTAAAACAAGAATCGAGATACGCCAGGAGTTTGATTGAGGCCAGTCTGGATCCGTTGGTAACAATTAATATCGGAGGTAAGATTACCGATATGAATGAGGCCACGGCCAACATAACAGGTCTTACCCGCGCGCAGCTGACAGGCACCGATTTTTTTGAATACTTTACCGAGCCTCAGAAAGCAAGAGAAGTTTACGAAGAAGTATTTGCCAAAGGCTCTGTAGCCGATTCACCACTGACATTGCGTCACAAAGAGGGAAAGCTCACCGATGTGTTGTTCAACGGTTCCATTTACAAAGACGGCAATGGTAAAGTACTGGGTGTGGTGATTGTAGCGCGTGATGTAACAGCTCAGAAACAAGCTTCCCAATATGCACGAAGTTTAATTGAAGCAAGTCTGGATCCGCTCTTTACCATCAATACCGCCGGCAAAATAACCGATATGAATGATGCTTCGGTAAACATTACCGGGATCAGAAGAGAGCAGCTCATAGGAACCGATTTCTTTGACTATTTCACGGAACCCCAGAAAGCACGGGAAGGCTATCAGCAAGTATTTGCAAAAGGATTTGTGGCCGATTACCCGCTCACGATACGTGATCATAAACTGACTGATGTGCTTTTTAACGGATCGGTATATAAAGACGATGTAGGAAATGTACTGGGTATTGTGGTGGTAGCACGCGATATTACGGAACAAAAAAGGATAGAAAAAGAAATGACGGAAGCCAAGGTGTTTGCCGAGCTGGCTACCGAAATTGCTGAGGAAGCCAAACACAAGGCCGAAGATGCAACAGGACTAGCTGAAGACGCGACCCGAATAGCCGAAGATGCGGTAAAAGCAAAGCAACAGTTTTTGTCCAATATGAGTCATGAAATACGTACCCCGATGAATGCCATCATTGGCTTTACGAAGGTGGTGCTTAAAACAGAGTTGTCTGTCAAACAAAGGGAATATCTGGATGCAATCAAGATAAGCGGTGATGCACTTATTGTGCTGATCAACGATATCCTGGATCTGGCAAAAGTGGATGCGGGTAAGATGTCGTTTGAACAAACACCCTTTAAAATAACGGCTTCCTTATCGGCCATGCTTCATTTATTTGAAACAAAAATTCAGGAAAAAAATCTGGAGTTGGTAAAAGATTATGACGACCGCATACCGGCTGTATTGGTAGGTGACCCGGTACGACTGCATCAGATCATCCTCAATTTGGTGAGTAATGCCGTTAAGTTTACAAACGAAGGCAAAATAACCGTCAGCACCCGTTTGTTGTCGGAAGACGCAGAAAAGGCAACGGTAGAGTTTATGGTCACCGATACGGGCATAGGAATACCGGATAATAAAATTGATTACATTTTTGAAAATTTCCAGCAAGCTACAAGTGGTACCGCCCGTCTGTATGGAGGAACAGGCCTGGGATTGGCCATCGTAAAAAAGCTGGTAGAAGCTCAGGGCGGAGAGATTGCCTTGAAGAGCAAACTGAAAGAAGGCTCTTCCTTCAGTTTTAGCCTGAATTTTCAAAAAACGAAAGCAGAAGCCGAAGTGGAATCGGTCCTCCATATTCCGGATGAGGAGTCCAAAAATATTAAAGTGCTGGTGGTGGAAGATATTGCATTGAATCAACTGCTGATGAAAACACTGCTGGATGACTTTGGCTTTGAAAGAGACATTGCCGCCAATGGAAAGATTGCCATTGAAAAACTACAAGATAAATCTTATGATATCATTCTCATGGATCTTCAAATGCCGGAAATGAACGGTTTTGAAGCTACTGAATACATACGTAACACCATGCATTCAAAAATCCCCATCATAGCCCTTACGGCTGATGTAACGACAGTGGATCTGGCCAAATGCAGATCCGTAGGTATGAATGATTATATTGCCAAACCGGTAGACGAGCGTCTTTTATACAGCAAGATAGTGGGCCTTGTAAAAAAGACTCACCCAATCACTACACCCATGGATGCCGTTTTTAGTTCTGTCAAAAAACCCCGTTGCATCGATCTCGACTACCTCAATCATCGCACCAAATCAAACCCGGTGGTAATGATGGAAATGATTTCGCTTTATCTGGAACAAACTCCGCCTCTTATTCTGGCTATGAAAAAAGGGTTTGAGCAGAAAGACTGGGCTTCGCTTCATTCGGCGGTACACAAAATAATTCCATCGTTTTCCATCATGGGCATCAATATCTCATTCGAAAATATGGCCAAAAAAGTACAGGAATACGCACATACCCAGGAAAGCAGTGAAGAAATAAATGATATGGTTATACAGCTGGAAACGGTTTGCGCTCAGGCTTGTCTTGAACTGGAAGAAGAACTCACTATGATTAAAAACAACCGATCATGAAGAACGAGAACAAAATAAAACTGTTTCTGGTAGATGATGACGCACTTTATTTAAAGTCGCTTGAACTCGAATTTCTCCAAAATGCCGACTTCGCCATCGAAACATTTGCTACCGGGGAGTTATGCATTGCCAATTTATCGCATAATCCCGACATCGTTATTCTGGATTACCAGCTTGATGGCATAGATAGAAATGCGATGAATGGAATGGTAACGCTGGATAAAATAAAAGCCTATAATGCCGATATTCCAGTAGTGATGTTATCCTCTCAGGATAAGATCGAAGTAGCCATCGATTGCATGCACCACCGGGCCTTTGACTATGTGGTAAAAAGCGAAACCGCTTTTATCCGTCTTCAGAAAATCATGACAACCATTTTCCGTTATAAAAAGATGGAAAAAGAACTGAAGTGGTATATGGAACGGATGTAAAGCCTATTTCTTATCAGACTTATCGTTCTTATCACTCTTGTCATTCTTATCATTATCCTTTTTTCTGGTAAATCTCCGAAAGAGGATGTTATGACTGGCTGCATCCATATTCTGTTTAAAGCCTCCCGCTCCTTGTTTGATATTGGTTAACGCCTGAGCAACTGTCTCGGCAAAGGCGCTGTCCATAAACAGTTTCCCGATTGTTCCCTTACCCTGACGTATATTATCGGTGATGACAGACAGATTGTCGGTTATGTTTGCCGCATTATCACTGGTCATTTTGATCTTCAGCAATACATCATCCATATTAACAGGGCGACTGGTTTCTACAAAGTCATTATCAGCCAATACTCTTTGCCCCCCTGTTCCGGGCGTGATAATCAGGATTTTGTTACCCATCAATCCATCCGATCCGATGATGGCTTTCGCATCTTTCTTCATGAATTTCCGGCTCTTCTCATTGATGAGCATATCCACCCTTACCGTTGAATCCGTTATCTGCTGTATCGTCTCCACCACCCCTACATTGATACCCGAAAACCGCACATTGTTTCCCACTTGCAGTCCATCAATATTTTTGAATATCCCGCTTACCCGGAATGTACTCGAAAAGAGCTGCTGGCGTTCTCCGACAAAATAGATGCCCCCTACAAACAATGCGAGCGCAATGGTTACAAATATTCCGAGCTTGATTCCGCTCCCTGTTGGCTTTTTCATGATTATGATTTAATACTAATGAAAGAATGAACAAACCCATTCATCTTTTGAATGTGATAACTCTTCAAAGGTTCCTTCGGCAACGGCTACACCTTCCTTTATAATAATCATCCGGTTAGCCGTGATCCTGGCACATTCCACATCATGGGTAATGATGATAGAAGCGGTATTGTATTTCTTTTGTATGTCGAGTATCAGTTTACTTATTTCTTTTGACGTAATCGGATCCAGACCGGTGGTAGGTTCATCATAAAAAATGATTTCCGGTTTCAGCATCAGGGCCCGTGCAAGACCCACCCGCTTACGCATCCCTCCCGACAATTCGGAAGGCAGTTTGTCAATGGCATCTTCCAGTCCCACACTCTTCAGCGTCTCCAATATCAATGCCTCTGTTTCCTTTGTATTCACATCACTTTGTCCGCGCATGGGGAACTCCAGATTTTCCCTTACCGTCATGGAGTCATATAAAGCCCCGCTCTGAAATAAAAAGCCTACCTTTTTCCGGATTACATTCAACTCCGGGTAATCCATATTCGAGATATCCTTACCCATCAGCATTACATCTCCTTCATCGGGTTCCATTAAACCTACCAGGCATTTGATAAGCACCGACTTTCCGCTTCCTGACTTACCGAATATGACCAGATTCTCTCCCTTATTAATGGCGAGACTGATATCCTTCAGTACTTTTTTAGCACCAAAAGATTTTTTTAAATGCCTTACTTCTGCTACTGCTGTTGCATTTTCCATAATTTATTTCATAAAGAGACTGGTTAACTGAACCGCGATCATATCCATCAGGAAAATGACGAGAGATCCGATTACGACAGCCGAGTTGGCTGCCTGCCCCACACCTACCGTGCCTTTATCAGAGCGGTATCCTTTATAACAACCCACCAGTCCAACTGCAAAACCAAAGAATACCGTTTTTATAACGGCAGGAAAAATATCCGAGAAATCAAGCTTCCCGAAAACCTGCAGAAAAAAGAGGTGCATGCTTACATCTCCTTTTATATTCACCCCCACAAAAGCCCCTATCAGTGCCACCGAATCGGCAGCCATCACCAGGATAGGAAGCATGATGGTAGAAGCCATGATCCGTGTTACCACAGCATAGTTAAAAGGATTGATCCCGGAAACCTCCATGGCGTCAATCTGTTCTGTCTCCTTCATAGATGCCAGCTCGGCTCCTATGCCTGAACCTACTTTACCGGCAAAGATCAGCGCCGTAATAACCGGGCCAATTTCTCTGATAATAGAAACTGCAACCATAGCCGGCAGCCACGATTCAGCTCCAAACTCGGCCAGGGTGGGACGGCTTTGAATAGTCAAAACCAGACCCATGATAAACCCGGTAATGGCAACCAATGGAAATGATTTGTATCCGAGCAGATAACATTGCTTGACCAGCTCTTTCCATTCATAAGGACGACGAACCACTTCCTTAAAAAACCTACCTGCAAAACGTGTCAGCTGGGCCACTTCAACGAAATAACCACGAATAGCCAGAACATGACGATTTTCAGGAGACACCTCAGCAATATCTGTTTCTTTTACTTCTTTATCGGTTACCTTCTCCATGACGATTCTATTTCTTTTGATTCATAAAGGAAAAGCGGGAAGCTGTGGGGACAATATTACCCAGCAAAAAGCCCCAGGGTTTCAGATTCTCCACATGATCAAAAATGACTTTTACAATGGCTGTCAATGGTATGGATACAAACATACCGGGCACACCCCAAACCGCAGCTCCGATGAGCACCACAATGACCGACATAAGTGCATTGATCTGCACTCTGCTAGCCACGATACGCGGAATGATATAATGATTATCTATAAACTGGATAAGAATATATACACCGAAAACCATCAGTGCATAAGTGGGAGAATCCTTGGTAACAAATGCAATCACTACCGGTAAGGTAATGGCTATGATACCACCTATATAAGGAATGATATTCAGAATGGCTCCTGTTATTCCAAGAATGATCGCATAATCGATACCCAGCAATAACAACCCTGCCGAGTTGAGTACAGCTATGATGATCATTTCAAAAAACAGACCTATCAGGTAACTCTGAATGATTCTTTTTGAATTGGCCAGTACCTCACTTACTGCAACATGATGTTCGCTGCGGAAAAGACGGCGGATAAAATCGAGCAATAAGGGTTTGTAGTAAAGAATCATAAACAGATAAACGGGTAGCAACATACCGGTAATCATCATACGTCCGGCTTCTGTGAGTCGCTCACCCAGGGCAAGTTGATTGAGCGCCTCACCCTGAGCTCCTTTGATCCATTCATTGACACGGCTTTTATCAATCTTGAATTTATCGGCGATCCATCTTACCAGCTGCTCGCTTACAATCACAAATTTTCGCTCCAACTGGGGGTACGTATCGCGAAACATACTAAGCTGAGTGGAGATAATATAGACAAACCCGATCACCACCAAAATGGCCAGTAATACGGCCAATGCGATGGCAATAATTTTGTTCATACCTTTTCGCATTAAGTAATTGACCAGTGGATTTAACAAGATCGCAATGATGGTTGCATATACTATAGGAACGATGATATGCTGTCCTACCTGCATGGTAAAGAAACAGGCAAAAACCCCGATAAAAATCAGGGCCACCCGTGCATAAAAAGGTATTTTAAATGTATTGTCCATAATCAAAAACGGCTTTCCTTTTTAGACAAAACATTTTCAAGCAGCGATGCTCCGGCCGATTTAATCTGATCTGCATTCTTTGTTGCCTTTAAGGCTACGATCCACTCCAGAACCGTTCCGGCAATATTTCTCAGCGGTCCTTTACCGGTGAGATTAACTAATTTCTTTACCAGAAAGCCTGCTGAAAACCCGATGAGGGAATCGACAGCATTGGTTTTTATTTCCGGTGAATTCACCACATCTTTCCATGCTTTCTTTAACATATTGACCGGACGGAATTGCTCATGCATCGACCGTAACTCTGCCTTTAATAATTGTCCCTGCAGCATCGCGGTCTGTTCTTTTTCCAGGATGCGTTGTCTAAGTAATAGATCATAATCGGTTCGGCTCATTGGGATTCAGTTTATGAACTGCTTGATAAGGGTGTTGCGCAAGGGTGTTTTGACAAAACGTTTGCGAAATAAAAAGAACAAAATGGCTAATACAGCATAAAACCCGGAAACGATGAAAAAGCCCAGATAATTACTATGAAGCATATCTCCAAGCCAAAAGGCAGTTCCGATATTCAGGGCAACAGCCGAAAAGGCAAGGAACAGGATGACAACCAGATTGGCTCCCATATCGGAAACAACATCGGTCGATTTATCCAGGGCTCTTAGCCTAAGCAGCTCTACATTGGTCCTTGCGTATTGCTCCGTTTTCTCAAACAGAGAATTAAGGAGCGGCATTTGTTCTTCCATGAGCTTATTTATTAAAATCAATTGGGGTTAAAGCCCCTGATTCTTCAAATCATTTGGGGCTAAAGCCCCTAATTCTTCAAATCATTTGGGGCTAAAGCCCCTAATTCTTTAGGAATTTCAAATAACCCCGCGCTTAAGCGCGGGGTTATAGAGATGATCAATCTTAAAGGGCTTTAGCCCTGAAAGAAAACTTATTTCCCTCTTCCATTGGTTGCGAATTCGCTTGTTTTTTTGCTCGCTGCTTCAAACTCAGCCTTTGCTTCTTCCAGCAATACATTGAATTTGTCTTTCAGCGATTTACTCAGATCGTCGGTAGTACCTGCAATCTTCTTACGTGTTTCGCTTCCTTTGTCGGGAGCAAAAAGAATTCCCAGTACTCCTCCTATGGCTGCTCCTGCAAGCAAAGCCCCTACTATTTTTCCAGAACTATTGTTAGTATCCATGTTGTTTAGTTTTAATTGTGAATTAAAGATTTGATAAACTACCCTTTTCATGCTTTCTCTGACATTCCCCTTCCCACCGGGAAGGGGGTCATGTAGCAGATTTTTTTAAATCCTCTTCCCTTGTATAAACCGGAGAAGAACGGCGATGAAAGCGATTACCAGCAGGAGGTGGATAAGATTTCCGGCTCCATAACCGATAAATCCGATGGCCCAGGCAATGACCAATACCACTGCGATAAAATATAATAGATTTCCCATGTTGTTAGTTTTTAGGGTTTATGTATTAAAGCACTCTTAGTAACCAAAGAATCAGTAAAATGAGGGCGAACAGAAGCAACAGATTGATCAGGATTCCAAGACCCCATCCTCCGCCGAGAAGACCGAGTACCCACAGAATAAGCAGAATCAGGATTACAATCCAGAAAAGGCTTAGTCCGTCTCTTACTACTTCATCTGTTTTATGTGCTTTTATTATTTGTCCGAAATCGAAAGACATGGGCTTTGCAGCTTCCTTTGTCTTGCTCATCATCAAACCTGTAACTGCAGCGATTCCAGCTCCTGCTTCATGTTTAGGTGTTATGACGCGATTATGTCCATCCTTTGAATTCGGGATCTGATCATGTGTCAGGGCCACGGGTGCAGGTTGCTCCAGGTTTTCCTGCAGCAAGGCACTCGATGGCTTTGTAGCCACTTCTGCAATTTCAGGCTGATCGGTTACAGTAGTTGCCGCAGCAGTTGATGTTGCTTTATGATTTACATGGGATACGTAATATCCATTATTGTAATGGCGTTTAACGATCATCATATGTGAGCTGCAGGAAGTAAGCCAAAGACCTGCAATAATGCAGGCTGTGCTGATGGTAATTAATTTTTTCATTGGGTTGGTTTTAAAAATGAATAATTCGATTGATTCTGGTTGTGCTACTTATTATTGTTCAGATTTCCGCAATAATCTTTTGGATTTCTTCCTTGGTCTTACCCAGCTTCTGTTGTATTCTTCCCAGCATTTCATCCTGCTTGCCATCGGTAAGCAATACATCATTGTCGGTAAGCAACGCAAATTTTTGTTTCAGCTTTCCTTTGGTTTCATTCCAGTGCCCTTTTAATTCAGTCATGTTTTTCATATATAATTGTTTTCGTTTAGTTTCCGCATCAAAGGTGGTATGATTCCGGTGTTTATATGTTACAGAAACTTATATCTGTCTTGTATAATTCCCACATAAGTCCCGAAATACTCCTTTATGCCATGTTTTGTTTTATGTTTTTGTTCCTTAGCTTGTGATATTACGCCCGATCATCTTTTCTTGCTTTTTTTTTCGGTAAAAAGGTGAAATTCTTCATTGAACACCTGCTCTTTCCCGTTGAATTTTATTTTTGACTTTAGATAATAAACTACCTGGGCTATATTCTATCGCGATGATTTGGCGCACATGGGTCCACAAAAAAGCCCCTTTACAAAATGTAAAGGAGCTGTATGTATATTCAGGATAACTATTTAATTTCCGTAATTCTTAACTCCACTCTTCTATTAAGTTGTCTTCCTGCCGGGTCATCTTTCCCGCTGGCAGTTGTATTGCTTACGGCAGGTTGGGTTTTCCCATATCCTTTGGCCTTCATCCGTCCCGCTTCTATGCCATGAGCCGTCAGATAATCCACAACGGCCTTCGCCCGCTCTTCCGAAAGTTTCTGATTGTATTCATCCGTGCCTTTGCTATCGGTATGACCCGCAATTTCCACTTTCATATTCGGATTGCTCTTTAACAAAAGGATCAGATTTTTCAGCTCTACATTTGAAACAGATCTTAAAGTAGCCTTGTCAAAATTAAAGAAGATATTGTTCAGGGTGATTTTGGATCCTACGGTAATCGGTGTCATCGATACCGCACGGCTTATCTGATAATAGCTCGACTTTTTAGGGATGTCCATATTCTCCGAGTAAAACAAATGCCCTTCACTCTGATAGGTGATATTATAGTTCTTCCCAGGGGTGAGGATATACAGAAACTGCCCTGTCTTACTGTTGGCATGATAAACACCTACCACCTGACCGGTTTCATTATCGGTAACCGTGATTACCGCTCTCTTCACTGGTTTTCCTGTTTCATCAATAATGCTACCCTTCATCAGGGTAAGAGGAGTTTCTTTTTTATCGGCGAAAGTAATCTTATAATTATCCTTCTCTCCAAGGCCACCTTCTCTGAAGGAGGTGAAATACGCTTTACGGCCATCCGGGCTGAGCACATAAAAAACATCATCATCAGGGGTATTGATAGGATAACCCACATTCATCGGTTCCGACCATGCTCCTTCTTCTGACAGAAGACTGGTAAAGATGTCAAAACCACCCATGGTATTGTGTCCGGTAGAGCTGAAGGTAAGCGTAACTCCGTCAGGATGTATAAAAGGGGCGTCTTCGTCAAAGGCTGTATTGATAGTAGGACCCATGTTCACTGCTTTTCCCCAATCACCTTCCGGAGTCAGTTTGCTGGTATATAAGTCGCGGCCTCCATATCCTCCCGGACGGTCGCTCACGAAATAGATGGTATTACCATCGGCCGAGATGAAGGCACTGGGTTCCCAGTATTTAGTGTTGATATTTTCATTCAGTTTTACCGGCGTGGACCAGGTGTCGCCATCCAGCGTCGTGGTATAGATATTCCCATCCCCGTTATCGTCTTTGTAAATCAGGATCGTTTGTCCATCGGGTGAAATGCCCACCGAAGCAGCATTTCCCGAAGCATTGATAGGAGCGCCTATATTTACTGCATTGGACCATCCACCTTTATCATGTGTGGACTTGTAAATATTTTCCAGATAGGTTCCTTCTTCATCTTTCAATCCACCCATTGTTTCTGGGCGGCGGGATGTAAAGAACAAGGTATTTTCATCGGCAGTTAATACAGGGGAATAATCGGCGTAGATAGAATTTACGCTGCTCCCCAGATTTTCAATCTTACCTTTCACAGGACTCAGCATAAGCTGCTTCCCTGTTTTACACATTTCTATTTCCCGGGTGGCTTCGCTAACCTGAGCCTTATTATCGTTCTTGCCGCCCGTTGCTACTGAAATAAACTTTTCATACGCTCCGATGGCCATATCGAACTGATAATTCAGGTGATAGGCATCACCCAGCATTTTGTAAGCCGTAACAGGTGCGCCACGCTCTTTGTAGGAGCTGCCCTTATAATTATCCGATATCAGGGTAACAGCCTTTTCAAAATAAGGAATAGCTTCCGCTCTGCGGCGTTTGGAGCTTAAGAAACAGATACCCAATTTAAAAGCAATGTTTCTGTTTTCGGGATCCTTTTTATACAAAGCCTGAAATAAAGGGAGTGCTTCCGAATACCCTCCTTTTGAATATGTACGTGTATCTCCGTTTCCATCTTTATAAACAGATGAAAAAGGCTTTTCTGCTTTATCGAAATCTTTAATAAAATCTGCATTTTTATCCTGTGCCTGGAGACCGCCTATGCTTGATAAGCACAGAGCGATCGCTAGAAGACATATTCTCATTTCTGATCAGAAGCAATTTCTTTTACAATGATAAACTCAGTACGTCTGTTTTTCTGATGATCCCGTTCTGAACAGTCAGATGTATTATCATTCAGGCCTTCACAAGCACAACCATTCACTGGTCTTGCTTTGCCATAACCTTTTCCATAGATACGTTCGGGTTTTGTGATTCTTGCTTTGATATAATCGGCTGATGCTTTTGCCCGTTTGTCAGACAATACCTGGTTATACTCAGCTCCGGCACGGCAATCCGTATAGGAACCCAGTTCCACCAGCATTTCAGGATTATCATTCATAATCTTAACGATCTTATCCAACTCTATTTCTGCATCCGGACGGATGTTATATTTGTCCAAATCGAAATAGGCTATCTCGCCGCTTGGATTGCGTGTTGATTTCCCTTTTACAGGCTTTGAAGCTACTACAGGCTCTGCCCGTTTGTTCTTCACCAGTTTACCCAAATCGTCTCCCACTTTCATTCCATTATCCTTTACCAGGGGAGTTTCTTCTGCCAGCAGAGTCACGTTCCCTTTTACAATAAAGGCAGCTCCGGTGGTATTCACCGTGGTATCCCCTTCCGAAAATCCTTTTTTCGTTCCGGTCAGTTTAAATGTTTTGTCCGAAGGAGCCAGGAAGGTATAAGCCCCGCCTTCTTTGGTAGTAACGGTATCTACCATCACTCCTTTATCATCCAGCAGTGATACAAACGTATTCATCAGGGGAGTTCCGTTTTTATCTTTTGCAATGCCTCTGATCTTTTTACCGATACCCAGATCTTTCATGATCTCGAAAGAATAGATATCATCGCTTCCGCTTCCACCTACGCGGTCGGAAGAGAAATAACCTGTCTTTAGCTGGTCGTTGACAATAGCTCCGAAATCATCGGCCGGAGTATTAATCGGCGAACCTGCATTTACAACAGGACCAAAAGCATCACCGTTGGTGGCACACAGAAATATATCCATACCACCGATACCAAAGCGTCCGTTGGAAGCGAAGTAAAGCACGCCGTTTTTTGTCTCTATATAAGGAAACATCTCATCTCCTTCTGTATTTATCTTGCTTCCCAGATTCTGAGCCAATCCCCATTCTCCTTTCGGGTCCTTCTTTACACGGTACAGATCTGCGCCTCCATATCCACCCGGCATATCGCTGGTAAAATACATGGTGTTTCCATCGGCTGATAAACAAGGCTGACCTACTGAATAAGTAGCGCTGTTCATGTGAAAAGGTTCCGGATCTGACCATTTCCCGTCTTTAAATGTGCTGAAATAAATATCAAGCTGCATGGTCTTATCGCTCTTCTTGGTATTATAATCATTACGGGTATAAGCCATATAGGTTCCGTCCGAGTTAAAAGAGGCAGGTCCGTCGTGTCTAATGCCATTTAGCTTGGTGCTGAAGTTATGTGGTTTCTTCAATTGCCCTTTGTCGATATCCGACACATACATATCCAGAAACGGCTTACGGTTCCAGTTGTATCTGCGTTCAATAAAATGAGGACGCTCGCGGGTGCTTGCAAATACAATTTTGTCTTTGTAATAAGCAGGGCCGAAATCTTCGGCATTGGAATTCACATCCAGATGCAGAATGCTGTAAACACCCTGATCGGTTTGCAGATTACTGAGCTGGATGCTGTTATTCGTATAACTTTTAGCTCTCAGATCATCGGGTCTAAGCGCCCGGAATTTATCCAGCCAGATATTGGCCTGATCGTATTTGCCGTTTGATTTCAGGACCATGGCATAGTTGTAATCATCCTCTGCCGTAACCCCTTCCGGAGCAGCCGTGAGTTTGGAATACACCACTTCTGCCTGAATATTCTGATCCAGGTTGTGATAACTCTTGGCCAGCTTACGCTGTCCGTCCAGAGTCAGGTTTCTGGAATGTTTATATTCAACGATTGCCTTATCAAAAGAATAGTTGGTAAAATATTTATCGCCTTTCAGCTCTTTGTGCGACTTATCCTGTGTAAAAGCGCTGGCGCTCATCCAGAGAAGTGCAATAATGGGTATGACTAACTTTTTCATGTAGGTATATTTTAGTATCGTTTAGAAATAGCGTGGGGAGTGGATCTGTTTTTTGTTGTAAAAGATAAAATCATAACGCAGTTCAATTTCATGACTGCCCTGATTGTATTTGGAAGTAGCCAGGCCATAGGACCAGTCGTAAGAATAACCGATGTGAAGCTGCTCGGTAACATTTACTCCTACCAAAGCACCTAATGCGTCGCCGCTACGGTACATCACCCCTACCATCAGTCTTTTCATGATGATAAAGGAAGCTGTCAGATCCAGCTGTGCCGGTGCTGCCGCTGTTACTTTAACCAGTGTGGTTGGTTTAAAATCCAGGTTATCCGTCATTTTAATAACCGTTCCGGCTATTAAATAGTAATGACGTTGCTCTGATCCCATTTGGGTAGTACCATCCGGTTCGTTAACAACAGAATAATTGTTCTGCATCAGGTTCGGAACCGAGATACCGGCGTAAAAACGTTCGCGGTAGTAATACGCTCCGAAACCGAAATTAGGCGTAGTCTGGTTACTGATATTATTCTGAAACACGGGGTCAGCTTGCTGCTCCAGCTGCAACGAGCTCAGGCTGGCCTGAAACACATTGATTCCTCCGTTAACACCCAATGCAAGTTTTGATTTGGGACTTAGCTTCATGATATAAGCAAAATCAACAAATACACTGGTGTTATTACTGGGACCGATTTTATCGTTCACCACAGAAAGACCGAGACCTAAATGTTCGTCTCTCAATGGAGCGTGAACCGTAATTGTTTGTGTAACGGGGGCTCCTTTAAAATCAACCCACTGCATGCGCTGCAGCGCATTAACTGTCAGCGCATCCCTGCTACCTGCATAAGCAGGATTGACCAGCAAGGTATTGTCCATATAATGTGTAAACATCGGTTCCTGCTGTGCGCTCATCGTCAGGCCCGCCATGGAGACAACTGAGAGTATCGCTATTTTTTTAAGTGCTTTCATTTCTTTTTATTTTATTTCGTGATTAATTATCAGTGCTATTTGTTCAGATAGATGGTTCCTTTCAGAACGGTGGAGCCATCTCCCAGATTAAGGATGTAGAAATAGGTTCCAACCGGCAAATCACTGCCTCCTATACTCATACCCGCCTGGGATTTCCCATCCCATGTATTGGTGTAAGGACTCGCGGCGAACACCTGATCACCCCAACGATTAAACACGGTAAACGCATTATTCGGATACATATCAATTCCTCTGATTACAAACAGATCGTTGATCCCATCACCATTCGGTGAAAATCCATCAGGAATAAAGAAATCGGTTGGATAAGTCACGATAGAAGAAACGTTATTGGCCATATTATTATCTGTTTCAGTACCATAGATAATGGCCGTATTGGTATAGTTCCCTCCGGCTACCACGGTTGCTGTAATTTTCAGCACATCGGATACACCATTATTCATGTTTCCGATAGTCCATACACCCGTAGCCGGATCAAACGTTCCGCTTGTTGCGGTATAAGAAACATAGGAATAACCGCTTTGCAGGATATCATTTACTGCTACACCTGTTGCGTTATTCGGTCCGTTGTTTGTTGCTGTAATTGTGAAAACCACATTGTGGGATACAATCGGGTTGGCATTGTCAACCGTTTTTATAATACTCAAATCTGTTACCACACATACATTTACCACCACATTAACGGTAGCGGGTAATGAATTACATCCATTATCCGTAACAGTAAGTGTATAGGTACCTGCATTCACGAGTGCTGATGGACTGATAACCGGATTTTGCTGCACCGATGTATAGGTTGCCGGTCCTGTCCAGCTATAGGTTGCTCCTGCAACTGTTTGTGCTGTCAGATCAATTGCGCTGCCAATACATACCGGGCTGTTGCTTCCTGCAATAGCTATTGGTGTAGGGTTAACGGTAATGGTAAAGCTGGTATTTGCTCCACCGCATGCACCTGCCAATGGGCTAACAAGTATTGTTGCCACTATTGCATTTGTGCCTGGGTCGGTGGCAATAAAAGAAGGAATGTTTCCATTGCCGTTATTTCCAAGACCTACTGAAGTATTATTATTGGTCCAGGAGTAGGTAGTTCCGGCAACCGAGCTCACAAATACGACAGCAGCGGTTGAGGCGTTATTACAAACTGTCTGATCGCTAACCGGACTTATGACCGGTGTAGGATCAACTGTGATTGTAAAGTTTGTGCTGGTTCCATTACAACCGCCCGCAGTAGGGATTATTGTTACGGTAGCTATTACTGCCGTGTTACCGGAGTTTAAAGCGGTGAAAGAGGCAATATTACCGGTGCCGATACCTAACAAACCGATGGAGGGAGTATTATTGGTCCAGCTATAAACTGTACCTGCCATACTGCTGGTGAAAACTACGGCAGCAGTAGTTGAATTATTACAAACTGTCTGGTTCGGTGTTACATTCATCACCGGAGATGGCTCAACGGTAATGGTAAATGTGATAGCCGTTCCCGAGCAACCGCCGGATGTTGGGGTTACAGTAATAGTTGCTATTACAGGGGTTGTTCCTGCGTTAAGAGCTGTGAAAGAAGCGATATTACCTGTTCCGCTGGCTCCGAGACCAATGGATGGGGTATTATTCGACCAACTGTAAACTGTACCCGCAACTCCTCCGCTGAATATGACAGCGGCTGTACCGGTGTTATTACAAACCGTTTGATCAGCAACCGGATTAACTGAGGTAGCTGAGTTAATAGTAAGGGAAACATCCGGTGATGTAACTACAGGTGCACAAGCACCGGTTATGACCACATTATAATTGGCGGATGCATCGGCAAGTGTAGCAGGATTGATGGTGAGGGTTGATGTAGAAACACCGGAGATATTTCCTCCGTTGATCATGTTAACCGCTCCTATTCTCCATTGATAGGTAAGCGCTCCTCCTGTTGCACCTACGGTGAATGTTGCAATGCCTCCGCTACAGGTAGATTCGTTAACGGGAGGGATCGTCATGGTTGTGGGTGAAGCTACTTTTAAATAAACAAAAGCAGAGGTATCGATGGGTGCATAAGCACCCGATACTATTACATTGTAAAAAGAAGATGTGTCCGAAATAGTAGCCGGGTTAATGGTGAGTGTGGGCGTAGTTACACCGGAAATATTTCCTCCGTTAACCAGGTTCACGTTGCCGTTTCTCCACTGATAAGTAAGGCTGGATCCAACAGTTGTTACTGTAAAACTGGCCGAAGAACCGGAACAAACCAATTGGTTGTTTGGCTGTGCAGTGATGTTCGGAGCATTAGGGCAACCGGCGGGCATTTTAAGAACAAAGGCTGTTGTATTGATAGCACCGTTGGTGCTTAACAGACGGCCTTCAATTGTATCACCGATGGTAATATTGATGGCACCGTTATTGGAGATCATGGTTCCACAAAAGAGAGAAAGACTGTTTATACTTACAGCACCTTCCACTTTCCAGAATACATTTTTAGCCTGGGTACCGTTAATTAATTTAACCCTTGAATAAGTGCTGGTAGAGAATGCTCCGTTTACCTGGAACACGAATACTGCATTGGCATCTCCTTCTGCATTCAGAAAAAGGGTGTCAGTAAAAGTTACCGCCGAATTCATCATATAGACGTGTGGTGTAAGGACGAGTCCGTTACCGAACTGAACCGGGTACAATAATTGAATATCGTAAGGGAGTGTATTCAGATAATTATAGGCGGCTATCAAATCTGTTGAACAGGCTGCGGTTGATCCATCGGGAGTAGCATGGATAGTGCCTGTAACAAATAAAGGATTAAAGCCGGTAGTAAGTCCGTTGTTGGAACCTACATCACCTGAGACATAAGAAGTGGCTGTATTGGTAACAGGACCGATAGCGGTAAATACGCCATAACAACCTGCAGAAGCAAGATTGGGAGCGAGCGGGCCGGTTAATACCGTGCTGCCGCAACCGATGGGTGTATAAGCCATCAGATTGTCGATCGTAACAGCTCCTGCAGTTGAAAGGGCTCTGCCTTCCAGCGTATCATCGGTACCCATGGTGATAGCCGAATTATTGGCGATGATGGTTCCCCGCATCGTGGTGCCTGCAGCCATGCTCACAAGGCCTTCTACTTTCCAGAATACATTACAGGCCAATGCACCGTTTATGAGGTGCACTTTGGCTGAAGCATTGGTGGAGAAAGCTCCCTGTATCTGAAAAATAAAGACTGCATTGGGATTGCCTTGCCCATCCAGGGTAAGACCCAGATTCAAGACAGTGGGTGTTGCAATGGAATATACTCCGGCATTCAGAGTCTGCCCGTTTCCAAGCAATGGTGCCGGGAAAAAAGTAGGAACCGTTCCATTCAATTGAAGATAAGCTACGTGCAAATCGGTGGCGCATTGTGCGCTGGCCGCGTCATTATCGTGCATCACACCGTTTACATTTCCGAAGGCAGTGCTGGAACCACTGTTGGTACCCACATTTCCGGTTAACTGCGAAATACCCGTATTGCTCACGGCTCCGACAGATGAAAAAAGAACAAAATTAGCGGCCGTCCCTAATACAGGCGCTTGAGCGGAGCTGCAAAAAGGAGAGACAACTAGCGTAATGGCGGTTGCAAGGCCAAGTAGTAATTTATGTTTCATATTTATTATTTAACTGGTGAACACTTCATTTTAATATTTTTTTTTCCTGGGAAAAGTTTCTGTTTATTATTTCATTTTCATACCGTCATCACTACAGGCCTTCCTGAACTGAAGACTCCAGCAGAGGCTTCCTGATTTTAATCACCGAATTATCAAACAATTCTATTTCACAGGCAATCATGACATCATCGCCCAATATAAATCCGCCGGCATCAAGAGCTGAATTCCAGTTAAGTCCCCAATCACTTCGTTTGATGGTTCCTTTGACCGTAAAACCAGCTTTCTCTTTTCCGGAGGAGTCTTTCGCAAAACCACCAAACATAGCACTCAGCTTCACAGCCTTTGTGATATCTTTAATGGTAAGCTCGCCCCAGAAATCTCTGTAGCCATTTTCATCTTCCTTACCGATCCTGCTCGATTTAAATCCGATCTGTCTGAATTTCTTTACATCGAAAAAATCCTCCCCTTTTAAATGCTCATCCCGTTTGATATCACCGGTAGTGATGGAATTTGCATCAATGCTCAGATCAATAACTACCGTTGTAAAATCACTTCCTTCTGTAATGATATCCGCATCAAACTTGCCGAACGTGCCCTTTACATGCGTAATCATTAAATGCTTCACACTAAAGGCAATTTCGCTATGGGTTTGGTCTATAGACCAGGTTGTTTCCGTTGACATGTTCATCATGGTTAAGTCAGTGAAAAGAGTTGGCATTTCGATTAAAAATTTAAAACCTGAACCCAACCGTTAACTGCGTCCACTCATTCTTATAACGCGGGTTGCTGGAAGATCCATCGCCGTTGTTGTTTTGCAAATCCCACCCGATTCTTCCGCCAATAACAAAATGTTGAATATTGATATCCGCGCCGCCTGTAAAACACAACAGGTTTTTACGGAGGTTATCATTATCAAATGTTTGTTGCTGCTGTGTGGTAGTGGAACCGCTGGTATACACATCTGTTTGTTTAACCAGATATGAATATTGAGGTCCCGCCATAATGGTAAGAAAGGAGGTTAACTTTAACTGAATCAGCAGCGGTACATCTATCCAGCTGGTAGTACGGGTGATTGAATAAGCATCTCCGGCTATTGATCCCGTGGCTTTGAATCCCCTCTGGGAATACAATACCTCCGGCTGAAAACCCAGAAACTTTCCGATGGGGATAGCCATAAATATTCCGGCTGTATAACCCCATTTAGGACCGGCAACAAATCCGTCGCCTTGTGTATCGTATACATTGGAATGATTAAGTCCGGCTTTAAACCCGAATGTAAAATCTTCGCGCATATCCAGGCTTTCCTGGCCTTTGCTTTGAATTACAATAGTGCCTATCAGGGCAATAGATAATAATATCTTTTTCATGGGTGGTTTTTTAAATGTTAGTGTTATTAAACTCTGCAATTACATTCCTCTCTTTTTCATAAAATCTTTAACTGACTCTGCAAAGGCATTTGATTCCTCGCTGAACTTTGATTTGAATTTATCCCAATTGTCTTGTCCATCAGCTTTATAATCATCCATCTCTTTTTTCATGTCTCTGTTTTTTTGGTCGAGTTCTGCAATCTTTTTCTCATATGCATCCTTTGTTTCCTGTTTCTCAGTTGCTATTCTCGCTCTGAAACGCGCAATACTGCTGTCATTTGCAGCAGCCCGTGCATCGGCTTCCCTTTTGCTGGTTTCTATATCAGCCAGATAAGCCTGATTGGCTTTATCTAAGGCGTTGTTGGCCTGTGTAACACCGTTCTGTGCGTTCTCCACTTTTTCTGCAGGTGATGCACAACTTGTTATGATGACTGCGACTATAAAAAGTGTGGCACCCGTTTTAAATATTATCTTTTTCATTAGTATAGGATTTATGATTATTGGGTTTGATGGAGCAAAGATGCACGCTTTGCCATGCCTTTACGTTACAGAAGATCTCCAAAGAGTTACATCAATCATAGATTGAGAGCTCCTATTTATTGCAAACAAAAACCCCCTTTCGGATGATGCTCCGGAAGAGGGTTTAAGAAACAAAGAGGCTTACTGTTGTGAAACGAGCTTACCGGTTTGAATTGTTTTATTATTGCGGATCATCTCATAAAAATAGATTCCGGAAGGCAGTTGATCTGTGTTTAAAGTAGTTGTCTGGTTAATCAGCAATGTATTCATTACCTGTTCTCCCAGTACATTATACATTTTGAAAATAGTTCCTTCAGCAGGCAAAGTTCCACTCAGTACAATGGCGGCCGATGCTCCGAATGGGTTAGGGAATATGCTTACCATTTCTTTTTCAATGGATGGTAATGTTTCTATCCCTACAGTGGCACAGTTACCTGGTATTACCTGAGCAGTAGCTGTAATAGCATCGGTGCTTAAAGCTCCGCTGGTAGTAAGCGCTTGTCCGTTGAGGGTAACACCGGTATTAATGGCACCTAAAGCACCATTATGACAGATAATGGTTCCACAGAAAAGTGAGTAATTGTTTATGGTTACAGCAACTTCTACTTTCCAGTATACATTCTCAGCCTTGGTACCATTGATCAGTTTCACTTTCGAATACGTACTGGTAGAAAGCGCTCCATTGATCTGGATCACAAAAACTGCATTTGACACCCCCTGACCATTCAGAAAAACAGTATCCGTAAGCGTTGCTGCACCAGCCATTAAATAAGTATGCGGTGTAAGCACCAGGTTATTTCCAAACTGGGCAGGATAAAGCAATTCAATATCCGGAGCCAGAGTATTTACATAATTATAAGCAGTCAACAAATCGGCTGCACACTGAGCAGTAGAGCCATCGGGAATAGAATGTATGGTACCTGTTACCATTAAAGCATTGTAACCGGTGGTAGAACCGCTGTTGCTGCCAACATCACCTACTACATGTGTTACTCCTGTATTCGTTACCGCTCCGCTACCGGAAAATATTCCATAACAAGCTGCTGCTCCCATTGCAGGTGCCGATGGACCCGTAAGTACAGGGCTTCCGCAACCGATAGGTGTATAAGCCAGCACTCCGTCCACCGTAATGGCTCCGTCTGTTGTAAGGGCTCTTCCTTCCAGAGTATCGCCTGTTCCGATATTGATGGCGCCGTTGTTTGCAATGATGGTTCCTCTCATGGTTGATCCGGAAGCCATGCTAACAAGACCCTCTATTTTCCAATACACATTACAAGCCAATGCTCCGTTTTTCAGATATACCTTGGACGAGGCGTTGGTAGAAAATGATCCTTGTATTTCTATAACAAATACTGCACTCGGAATTCCCTGCGCATCCAGCGTAAGACCCCCGTTTAATGTAGTAGCGCTTGAAATAGAATATACACCGGCATCAAGCACCTGTCCATTACCAAGTAAGTTGGCAGGAAACAGTGTTGCTGCGGTTCCATTCAGCTGATTGTAGGCAGTATTTAAATCCGTTGCAGCCTGTGCACTTGTTCCA
>Ga0206962_1090_pt1 | contig 31755 bp, 30 predicted proteins | sample Alteio_BWOrgHeat_27_FD_153241 | JGI IMG/M metagenome (GOLD analysis project Ga0206962, IMG submission 153241) | Enriched cells from forest soil in Barre Woods Harvard Forest LTER site, Petersham, Massachusetts, United States -... | ecosystem: Environmental > Terrestrial > Soil > Temperate forest >...
CGTGGTGGAAGGCCATTTCGTCCGGCTGCGGGAAGACCGGCTGGGGGCGACAGGCCGTTTCGTGCGCCAGCGGGGAAGCCGCCGTTTCGTCCCCGTTCGGATCGCCCAGATCGCCCAGAAGGGCGTGGGCCTGCGGCTGGGTCAGCGAGAGCGTTTCGGCCGGGCGGTAAGCCCTCTGGGCGTTTTGCGTCTGAGAGGCCAGGTCCAGAGCGAACAAGTTCAGAGAGACCGGAGCGATCCGGCAAATTTGAACGGCCTCCAGCGGGCAGAACTCCGCGTGCGTTTGTTCCCCGAGAGGGAGCATCGCCGCGGCGTCCCAAGCCGTTTGCCGCCGCTGACGATCGGCCGCGCGAGTTTCGTCCGCGAACGGGTACTGCGAAACCGCGGGCATCAGCGGATGCAAGACCGGCGCGCCCGGCTGGCGGTAAAAGCCGAACAGGTCCTGACGGTGAGCCTCGCGTGAAGGAGCGGTGGCGGAATTCGTTCACGGGGAAGAACAAGGGCCGTCCCAAGCCTAAGCCGCGGAAGAGCGAGTAGGGCTACTCGCGGTTGCAACTATTGCGTAATCGCTCCATCTAATCACTGAGTTCCGAAAGAGGTTTTCTTATGGAGAAAGCAACGTTTGGTGCCGGATGTTTCTGGGGCGTGGAGGTTGCGTTTGCGAATATTCCGGGCGTGACGGCGACGGCTGTCGGCTACGAAGGCGGAAAGACGCAGGCGCCGACTTACAAGGATGTTTGCACGGATGCGACAGGCCACGCCGAGGTGGTCGAGGTGGATTTCGACCCGGCCAAGGTTGGTTATGGGCAATTGCTGGACGCGTTCTTCTCGCTGCATGATCCGACGCAGCTGAACCGGCAGGGTCCGGACTGGGGTACACAGTACCGGTCGGCGATTTTCTACCATACCGACGAGCAGAAGGTGGAAGCCGAAGCGAAGATTGCAGAGCTCACGGCTGCCGGCAAGTTCTCAAAGAAGATTGTGACCAAGGTTGAACCTGCGCAGACTTTCTGGAAGGCAGAAGACTATCATCAGCGCTATCTTGAAAAGCGCGGTCTGGCCAGCTGCCATATCTAAAGCGAACCGGTGAATTGAAAAGGCGGATGCCTCAGAGCTTCATCGAAAGCTCTGAGGCATCCGCCTTTTTGGGTTCGGAGATCAGCAGCCAGGGTCAGGCGCGAGGCTTTTCTCTTCTGCGGGGCTGGTTCAACTCGCTCTTGCTGGGGCTGACATCGTGACGCAGCCATCAGAAGAGGTAAGGCACCAGGGCAGCGGTCTGATGAGCATAGGTGGTGTACGCTTCGCCGAACTGGGAACGCATCCACTGTTCCTCCATGCGGAACTTGATCCAGAACGCGAGGAAGATGAGAACGAAAACGATGAACCCGCGCACTTGAGAGATGGCAATCGCCATGCCAAGGAATCCGGTGAGAATGCCGGTGTAGATGGGGTGACGGACCACGGCATAGGGACCGGTGGTAATCAGTTCGTGGCCTTGCTTAATGGTGACGGAGCGGCTCCAGTTGCTGCCGAGGTGCTCGCGCGCCCAGACGGCGAACAGAAGGCCGGCGATGGTGACGGCAGCTCCCAGCCAGAAGGGCCAAACGCCAACCGGCCAGAGCTGGAGGTAAAGCCAGGGAAGCGGGATGAGAGTTGTCGAGAGGAGAACGATCGCGATCAGGAAAATGAAGACGCGCAGGATGCGCGAGGCTGCCGGCTCGAGGCGCTGGGTGGTTTTGGTATTGGCGGCTTTGATCTGCCAGTAGAGAAGAAATAAGATCCAGACCACGGGAAAGAAAGATTCGTAGAACCAGAGCATTCAGAACCTCATGGCGGCGAAAGTGTTTACGCAGGTGAGCGAGGGGGGAGTTCCGGGGGTCCGCGATCACCTGACGTCAGCTTTCGATGGCCGCGCCGAGCAGCTGCTTCAGGGCCTGAACGTATTCGGTCAGGGCCTGGCGGCCGGATTCGGTCATGCGGTAGAGGGTTTGCGGTTTGCGGAGAACGAATTTCTTCTCCATTGACACGTACCCGGCTTCTTCAAGCTTGAGCAGTTGCGCGCCGAGGTTGCCGTCGGTGGAGTTGGTTTTGGCGCGGAGCCAGGTGAACTCAGCTTCTTCGACGGTAGAGAGCAGGGAGAGCAATGCCAGCCGCAGCTTGCCGTGAATGATCGGATTGAGCTCCGGCAAATCTGTCGCGGATTGGGCCATCGGCTCAGGCATGGGATGGCCCTTCTTTTCCGGAACTGCTGCGAAGCAGTCTGGCCTCGCGCGCTTCGCCGATCATCATGTAGACACCGAAGACGATCTGACAGAGGAAGATAGCCACGAGAAAGCCGATAGAGCCCTGGGTAGCCGTACCGAAGAGCGAAACAACGGCCGCAGCCCACCAGACGACGGCACAGGCGAATTGGGGCTTCCAGCGGAGGGTGAGGCTCGATGTTGCATTGGCCATGCCGAGCATGGTCGAGATGACGGCGATGACGACATGCTGATCGCCATGGCCGCTGAAGCCGGCGCAGATGCCGAAGAGAAAAAGTGAGATTCCCAGCGAGATCCAGACGGCGGCCATCGAACGGCCGAGCTTGGTTTCGGGGCGGCCGCTACTCCTGCGCATGGCGATAATACCCGTGATCAGCCCCGCGGTGATCATCGTCACAGGCCAGGCAATCGCTGCATCTCCCCAGTGTGCCCAGGCGATAGCCACATAATAGGCAACGCCCCAAAGCACGAAGGTCCATCCCCAGCTCTGCGTGGATTGCCGGCCTTCGGCGATCATGTTTTCGATTAGGCTCAGCCTTTCGTTGAGTTCCTGCCGGTCGTTGAAGTCAGCCATTTTCAATCTCCTTGCGGCTTCTGAAGATCCAGAGTTATCCGCTATGAAGATTACTCTATAAAATAGAGTAATCTATGTCAAGAGAAATCAAAGATATTTTTTAAAAGTTTTACGACCCTGTTTGCAAAGTACTAGTTTTAAACTAGTATTGAACGCGATGACGAAGAACGCCGATTACCGCGACCTCTTCCCCGGAGCGCTGGAGATGATGATTCTTCAGACGCTGCGCCGGCAGCCGCTTCATGGATATGCCCTTGCCCAACACATCAAGAGCTTTGCCGGAGACCTGCTGCAGGTCGAGGAAGGCTCTCTCTATCCAGCCCTGCAGCGCATGCTCAAGGCAGGATGGCTCGAATCGGAGATGGGCACCTCATCCAAAAACCGTCCCGTGCGGATCTACCGCGTGACCGACGCGGGAGTGAAGCATCTGGAAGAGGAAATCTCCAGCGTGGAGAAGATGTTTGCCGGCATCACGCGCGTGCTCGCGTTGGCCCGGTCATAGGAGGTTGCCATGAGCTGGTTCCGTCTGCCATTTACGCGCCGCCGCAGTCGCCGCTTTGATGAGCTTTCCGAGTCGATCCGCGAACACATCGAAGAGAAGACCGAAGAGCTGATGCAGGATGGAATGCCCCGCGAGCAGGCTGAGCGTGCCGCCCGCCGCGAATTCGGCAATGTCACCCGCATCGCGGAGAAGAGCCGCGAAGTATGGCAGTGGCCGACCGCTGAATCCTTCTGGGCAGATATTCGATTCGCGCTACGGCAATTGCGCCGTTCGCCTGGCTTTACGCTGGCGGCGCTCTTCACCCTGGCCCTCGGAACCGGGGCGAATATCGCCGTCTTCAGCCTCGTCAACGCGGTGCTTCTGCACCCCCTGCCGTATCGCGACGCCGGTGGTCTGATGTTAGTGACGGAGTCGGAGCCGCGCCAGGGCCAGCACCTGTACGGCGTAGCAATCCAGGAGGCACGCGACTACGAGCGCCTCAATCGCTCGTTTTCGCAGATGGGCACATTCGAAAGCAGCGGCTTCAATCTCACCGACAACGGCGAGCCGCTGCGCGTCAATGCGGCGTTGGTTTCGTCGTCCGTGTTTCCAATGCTGGGAGTGTCGCCGGAGCTCGGCCGCAGCTTCTCTGAGTCTGAAGACCAGTGGGGAAACGGCAATGTAGCTGTACTCTCCTGGCGGCTATGGCAGAGCAAGTACGGCGGCGATAAGACGATCCTGGGCCGCAGCATCAAGCTCGATGAAACTCCGTACACGGTCATCGGTGTGATGCCACCATCTTTTCGTTTTCCCTTCGATGGCAAGCCGCTCTCAGAGATGGCTGACCTGTGGGTTCCCGACGCGATTGCACCGATGCGCCTCGATCCCGGGAATCGCCTGATGGAGTTCGGCGTAGGGCTGATCGGGCGTCTTCGACCTGGCGTTTCAGCCGAGCAGGCCAGCCAGAATATGCGGCAGATTGCGCATGCCTTTCAGGCGGAGCACAAGAACGACTATTCCGGCGCGCTGGAGGTCGAGCCACACACTTTCGCTTTCGCCAGCTACTCCATGCAAAAGGCGCGGCCGCTGGTGGCTCTGCTCATGGCAGCGGTTGCCTGTGTGCTGCTGATTGCGTGCGCCAACGTTGCGAATCTGCTCCTCGCGCGCGCCAGTCATCGCGTGCGGGAGATGGCGATTCGCTCAGCGGTCGGGGCAAGCCGCACGCGCCTGATTCGCCAATGCCTCATTGAGAGCCTGGTGCTGGCAGTTGGCGGTGCAGGGCTGGGGCTCGCCGCAGCCGAAGCGCTGTTGAGCGCGTTGCGCCGATGGGGCCCGCGGTCCGTGCCGCGATTGCACGAAGCCTCTGTCGATCCGCTGGTATTGCTCTTTACGCTGGCGCTTGTTGTGGGTACGGGAATTCTATTCGGCAGTGTGCCCGCATGGAAGCTGGCGCACGCTGCGCCTCAAGGCGCTCTCAAGGAGATGCACGCGGCCGGCGCCAGCCGCAGCAGCCAGCGGTGGCTCAATGCGATTGCCATTGCGGAAGTAGCTTTGGCGGTGGTGCTCCTGATTGGCGGCGGACTGCTCATTCGCAGCTTCGCGCGATTGATGGAAACGCCGTTCGGATTCGATCCGCGGGGAACGCTCGTGGCCCGCACGATCTTCGATCGCGCCCGGTATCCCGATCCCGCGCGGCGAATCGCCGTGCAGCACGACTTGCTCAACCGGCTCGCTCATCTGCCCGGCGTATCGAGCGTGGCCGCTGCCAGCCACCTTCCCCTGAGCGATGAACGTCAGATCGGCTTTCGCCTCGAGCACTCCGCGCCCAACGATTTCCACTGGGCCGCGAACTCGCTGGTCACACCCGGCTACTTCCGTACCATGGGCATTCCGCTCGTGGAGGGCCGCGATTTCAATGATCGGGATCGCAGCGACACGGTCCCGGTTGCCGTGGTCAGCCAGGCATTCGCGCGGCAGTTTCTAGGCGGACAGAGCGCTGTTGGCAGCCGTTTCCATTGGGGAGACCGCGCTCTCTTCACCATCATCGGGGTGGCCGCGGACGTCCACATTGCTGCGCTCGACGCCGATCCTCCGCCGACGATCTATAACTCGATTTTTCAGGTCGAAAGCGGAGCCACCGGCCGTACGGCGCTGTTGTTGCGCGGAAGAGACTCGAGCGCTGCCGCCTTCCGTGAGATACAGTCGGCGGTCTGGTCGGTCGATCGCGATTTGCCTCTTTATGGCACGACCAGTCTCGCCGATCTGGCACACGAATCACTCGATCAACGGCGGTTTACACTGCAGCTTCTGAACGCATTCGCGATCTCCGCGCTTGCCCTGGCATTGATCGGCCTCTTTGGTGTGCTCTCATACCTGGTGGAGCAGCGCGAGCGGGAACTGGGCGTGCGCATGGCCCTCGGCGCTGACCGGAGCCAGATCCTGATCATGATCCTGCGCAAGGGGTTGGCGCTAGGCGCCGCAGGCTGCGCGATCGGACTGCTGCTCTCGACGCTAAGCACCAGCCTGCTGCGCGCGAGTCTCTACCGCGTCGATCGTTTTGATCCTCTGACCCTTGCTGTAGTGCCGGTTCTGCTGCTGTTAGTCACGGCGGTCTCAGTTCTGATTCCTGCACGCCGTGCAGCATCCATTGATCCAATGCAGGCATTGCGTTCGGAATAGATCGTTCAACCTGCCCGCCTTCAGTCGCGGAGGTCTGGGTCGTTTTGCTGGTTCGCTTCTGGAATGTCGGCCTCCAGTGGAGGCGGCGGTCCCGCGAGGACTGGTTCTGCTTCGGCCAGGACAGCTGCTGAAGGAGTGGCCGGCTCGTCGCACCAAAGCCAGATGATCCACCAGAGGAGAACGAGAAACCACAGCGCGAAACGCGCATTGTCCAGGTTGGTGAACAGGTGGACGATGCGTTCGTACTGCTCGCGGCTGGTGAGGTGCACGGTTCGCTTGATGGATTCAGTGATGACCTGAACGGCGAGAAAACCGACAGCATAGGTGGAAAGGCCAAGGGCAATCTGCTGCGCGTGGCTCCGCCAGCCGAAACCGAATCGCTTGCCAAAGATTCGCATCAAGAGGGCGGCCTCGACAGCGAACAGGGCGATGCACAGCTGGCCCTTCATAGCGAAAAGCACGACAAACAGAAGCGGAAGCTGCTTGGGATCCGCATGCAGAGCCTGCCACGAGGGCCAGGGACCGAAATACCAGATGGCCGCGGCATTGATGGCGACCAGGAACAGCGTCCAGCCGATCCAGCCTGCCGGCTTCACGATCAAACCGGTTCTACGGCTCGAAAAGACATGGCGGACGAGCTCAAGCAACACGGCCAGACCGATGATGTCTTGGAGCGCGATGCCTGTGTAGCTCTGCCAGTAAAAGGCGAGAGTAGTGAGCTTGCCGTGCAGTAGATGATCCGCCAGCAAGCAGACGGCGGAGAGGCCGACGGCTGAGGTAAACCAGGGAAAGCGTCCGACGCGGTCGCGCCCCAGCAGGACAATCAACAGGATGAGATGCGCGGTAAGGACCAGCGTCCAGAGAATCTGTTCGATATTCCAATGCATAGATTTAGTGTAACCAGCGTTCACTGGACGGAGATGGCTTTGATTACAGGCGCAGATCCGTTTGGGGTTGAAAAAATCAGGATATTGTTTGCGTCGCCGGTATCTAGACGAGACTCGATCGAGATGGCGCCGGCGAGATCGGCTCCGGTTGGAGGAAACGCGATTTTCGTTGCGGTTCGGCCATTTACGCGGAGTTCGGCAAACCGCGGAGACTTGTCCGGATTGCTGTATGAGATACGGATTCGCGCTATCGGAAATTTCGAAGCGACGTGGGTGAATTGCTGGGACTTTTCCGTGTTTTCGGAAGAATATATTTTGCCGGGCGTTTCCCTGCCTTGGACAATCAGCAGAGCCGCATCCGCTGCTGGTACCGTGGCTGAGTATGAGGAACTGAATTCGCCGAGGTCACGCTGAGCCCATGTATTTCGAACGGCACCCTTATCTTCGTCGAGTCCCAGATCACTCCATCGAACGGTGATTGGTGCTGGTGAAGCAGACCGATTCAGTAATAGCACCGCATACTTCCCAGGGTCGGAAAGCGGTTTGGCCCATACTTCAAGCCCCGGTCCGGACTCGGCTACCTTGATGCATTGAAGCCCCAGCGGATCCTGATCGATGCGAACAACGTCGGGGTTGGTCAGCGTGGCAAGGTCAGCGGCGGAGAGTTTGGTCAGGTCTGCGCCGACCAGCAGCGGACCGCCGGAGATGGCCCACAGGCTCATATGAGCGCGGTTTTGTGCCTCGTCAAGGCCCGGCATGCCGACGACCATCATGTCAGGATCGTTGTAAGCGCCGGTGTGTTGCGCTTCAGGATGCTGGGCCTGATCAAACTCCCGCAGGACTTCTTTGAATTGCGCCTTGCGGCTGGCGTTTTTGGTACCGGCCACGATCGGGTCGACTATATCGCCGCCTGTACGCCAGATATCCGAATCGAGGCCTCCGATGTTAGGCGCCCACGTCCACGGACTTTGAACACCCCAGTTGCAAATGGAGAAGTAGACGTGATGCCCGGTGATCGCTTCAGCGCGAGCGATGGCGCGTGCAATCTCCGCGTATTGCACAGCGGGATCAAGGTTCTCTTTGCTGCCTCCGCACCAGTCGACCTTGACGTAGTCGAATCCCCAGCGAGCGAACTGGAGAAAGTCCTGCTCATAATGCCCCTCACTGCCCTCGTGTGGATAGCCCGGGCCGAGATCAGGCGAGAAGGTGCCGCAGCCATCGGCCCCCGCGTCGGTGTAGATTCCGGCCTTAAGACCAAGGCCATGAATGTACCGCACGATGTTCGCCATGTCTCCGGCATGCTCGCCGGGCGCGATTGCAGGCCATGCTTCGGGTTCGACAACGATGTTGCCGTCCTTGTCGCGCTTGCCAAGCCACCAACCTTCGTCGATGTTGATGTATTGATACCCCGCGCGATGCATTCCAGAGGAGACCATCGCCCTGGCCTGCGCCATGATTACCGCAGAATTCACGGTATTGGAAAAGCTGTTCCAGGAGGACCAGCCCATGGGCGGTAACGGTACTGGAATCTCTTTTGCGGCAGGTTGTGCACATACGTTCATCGGCCCGCTGAGGAACGTTGCTGCCAGCATCGGCAGTAAACAGGATCGACAAAATTTCAGGGTGAAATTCATAGAGTTTGACACCGGCTACAAGTGTATACGCAACCGTTCAGATCGCTTGCGCGTCGTGGCAGAAGGACTTGCCGTCGGGATATACACCTTTACATGGCGAGACTCCTGCTGTAAAAAGCCTGCATGAGAAAAATCGTTGTCTTAACTGCGTTTCTTTTGTTGGAGACCAGTGCGCTCATTGCGCAGAGCGCAAAGAACTCAGCTGCGATCGACATGACAGTGACGAAACCGGAGGCTGTGGGGTTCTCTTCGGAGCGGCTGGAAAGGCTGCATGCGCTTATGCAGCAATCGGTCGATCAGAAACAGATTGCAGGCATCGTCACGATTCTGGCGCGGCATGGCAAGGTGGTGGACTATCGCACTTACGGCCAGCGCGACATCGCGAGTGCTTCACCGATGACCAGGGATGTGATCTTCCGCGACTTCTCCATGACCAAGCCGGTGACCGGCGTGGCGATGATGATCCTGTATGAGCAGGGCAAGTGGCTGCCGTCGGACCCGATATCGAAGTACATCCCGGAGTTTGCGCATTTGAAGGTCTTCGCGGGCACGGAGGCAGATGGCCAGATGAAACTCGTCGATCCGGAGCATCCGCCCACGATGCGCGAACTGATGACGCACACGGCGGGGTTCACGTATGGCTTCTTCGGCAATACTCCGGTGGATAAGATGTACCGCGATTCGCAGATCCTGGGAGCGGGAAGCCTGCAGGGGATGATCGAGAGGCTGGCGAAGATTCCGCTGCTCTACCAGCCCGGCAAGGGCTGGACTTACAGCGTTTCGATGGACATTCAGGGCTACATCGTGGAGAAGCTTTCGGGGCAATCCTTACCTGACTTCATGCGGGACCACATTTTTACGCCGCTCGGAATGAAGGATGCAGGTTTTTATGTGCCGGCAGACAAGCGGAATCGGTTCTCGACGTTGTATCGCGGAGGACCGGATGGGAAAGTTGTCGCGGACCCCGCAGGCGGTGGTTTATCGAGTGATTACGCGGCACAGCCGGGCCTGGCTTCGGGCGGCGGTGGCATGGTTTCCACGGCGGAGGATTACTTTCGCTTTGCGGAAATGCTGGCCAATAAGGGAGAGCTGCATGGGGTGCGCATTCTTGCGCCAGCATCTGTGCAGCTGATGAGCACGAATCACCTGGCGCCGCACCTTCTGACGGGCGAGTTTGGCATAGGCCTGCAGAACATGCGGCCCGGTTTCGGCTACGGCTATAACTGCGCCGTAGTCTTCGATCCCGGGGAAGCGAATCTGCCGGAGGGCAAGGGAACGTTCTTCTGGGATGGGGCCGCCGGGACGTGGTTCTGGATCGATCCTACGAACGATGTTGTGTTTGTTGGGATGATCCAGAGGATGTTTGGCGGCGGGCCTCCCGGACCGAATCTCGAGTACCTGAGCCGCTCGGTGGTCTACCAGGCACTGGTTGATCCGACGAAGTAAGCCGAAGAGAGGCTGATTGCTATACCAAGATCGTCGCGCTTGGGTGACCCCGGTGAAACCAGGTCCGGCAGCTAAAGCACAGAAGCGATTGCGGTAAAGAATGCGAAGAGATGGTGCACCCGGCAAGATTCGAACTTGCGGCCTAACGCTTCGGAGGCGTTCGCTCTATCCAGCTGAGCTACGGGTGCCCTCATTTCAAGGATACCCTATCCCGATAAAATTTTCTGCGCCTCATCCGTAATGTCGGTCACGCCCGCGGTTTGCTACACTCTCGCCTTAGAGGGATTCCCGATGCGTTTGCTGAAGATTCCAGTTCTGTTATGTCTCGCCGCTGCCGTGGTTTTCGCCGTGGCTCAACCGCAGTACGCCCAGGCTCAGGGAGGCCAGAAGCCGTTAAGCCCCCCCGCCAAAGCTGATGTCACGCTCACGAACGCGCACATCTCCATCGACTACAGCGCACCTTCGGTGCGAGGCCGCACCATCTTCGGCGGCCAGGTGCCTTACGGCGAGGTGTGGCGCACCGGAGCCAACGCCGCAACAACGCTCAAGACGACTGGCTCGCTGCAGATCGGCGATCTCAACGTTCCGGCCGGAACGTACACGCTTTACTCGCTGCCAACTGCTGACGGATGGAAGCTGATCGTCAACAAGCAGACCGGCCAGTGGGGTACGGTCTATGACAAGTCTCAGGACCTGGGGCGGGTCACTATGTCGGTCGGTTCAACAGCGACTCCGGTCGAAACGATGGTCATCGACTTTGAAAAGACCATGGGCAATGCAACGGAACTGCATGTGAAGTGGGCCAACGTGGATGCTTCGGTGCAGATCACCGCGGTGAAATAGCCCTATTGCGCGGGCAGCGAGCCCTTCGCATCATTGCTCACAGCCCGCGTCTCCCGCTCTCTGCGCAGCTCCTCCATCACGGACTGAATCAGCTCTTTCGCGCCTTCAATGCCGGCGAGAACGCCCTGAAGGTCAAGTCGCGGCTTTGACGGATTGCGGTTGGAGATGCAGTAGACTCCATGCTGCCCGGTGAGCACGAGCGAGTCGGTGAGCAAGTCCATGGCAACGGCCAGGCGGCCCCGTGCGGTGCCCATCATGAATTCGTACTTCTCCAGGTCGGCCCGCTTTTCGTCGAAGATCGTCATATATTAAGTTTAATGGAGAGCGGCAGCGATGCAGCGATACCGAAATCCCAGTGGAACCTCAGGCGTGCGGTCTTTTGAGATCGGCGAGGATTACATCGTTCTGCAGTGGGATAGTCCTAAGTCATACACATACAGCTATGCCACCATAGGAGAGATGAACGTCGAAGAAATGAAGAGGCTGGCACTCAAGGGCAGCCACCTGAATAAATTTATCAATGAGCATCCAGAGATTCGGCGTGGGTTTGTGAAAGGGCCTCAGGAGCAAGCGCTCTGAGTTCGCTGAGCTAGCCGCCATTGCTACGCTGAAGATGGACGTGGCGTGGCGAAAGCTACCCGGCTCAGCGGCGCCAACGACTTCTGCGATCGGTCGAAGATTACGCTGTATAAGGTGCCAGTTGTTGTGCCGAGGATCACCAGAGCGATTTGTCTCTTCGCCATGTTTTGTTGATAGATCAAGTTCTGGTCGCATGTAAGCATGACTTCGAAGCCAGCTTCTTCTGCGCGACGCAAGAGCTCACCGTTTCCGATCTCTGCCCATCCCATTTGATCCGCAAGGAAGACCGAGTGATCGGTCAAGGCCTTGCGCAACCCATAAGGCACATTGTGGTCGAAGAGCACTTTCACGGGGCGGGGTGGTTTCTCCTTGAGACGCCGTAGGCAAGTAACTCGCGGATAATGTCCTCAGAGATTCTGAAGTTGTACGCGATTTCTTCGACGGGAGAACCGGACTCGTAGTTTTCGACGATAGAATCTGCCTGGACCCGGGTGTGCTTTACGATCGGAACGCCGCTCAGTTTACCTGGGTCTCTTTCGACCAATTGGCAATCGGACCAGTCGACGAGTTTGGGGTCGATAATGGCTCTCATAGCCCGAAGTATATGACAATCCAGCGTTGGTTAAAAGCTAAGGTGCTACTTCGCTTCGGGCTTCCACCGCAGGACAGGTTTTCTTGCTGCTGTTACTTCGTCGAGGCGTGAGACGCGGGTGGAGTGCGGGGCGTTCTTGACCAGCTCCGGCGTCTCTTCTACTTCCTGGGCTATAGAGCGCATGGCGGCGATGAAGAGGTCCAGCTCCTCGCGCGATTCGCTCTCCGTTGGTTCGATCATCAGCGCGCCGGAGACGATCATCGGGAACGAAACCGTGTAGGGATGGAAGCCGTAGTCGATCAGGCGCTTCGCAATATCGCCCGTGCGAATGCCCTTCGCGGCCTGCCGCTTGTCGCTGAAGACAACTTCGTGCATCGACGCGGTCTTGTACGGCAGCTCGTACAGATCTTCGAGGCCTGAGCGAATGTAGTTCGCGTTGAGCACGGCATCCTCGGTGGTCTGGCGCAGGCCGTCGGGACCATTAGCCATGATGTAGGCCAGCGCGCGAATGAACATGCCGTAGTTGCCGTAATACGCGCGCACGCGGCCCACGGTCTGCGGACGATCGAAGTTCCAACTGAGGCTATCGCCTTTGCGCGCAAGCACCGGAGTCGGCAGGAATGGCTCGAGAATCGCTTTGCAGGCGACCGGCCCTGAGCCCGGCCCTCCGCCGCCATGTGGAGTGGAGAACGTCTTGTGCAGGTTGAGGTGCATCACATCCACGCCGAAGTCGCCGGGACGGACCTTGCCCACGAGCGCGTTCATGTTCGCGCCATCCATGTAGAGCAGCGCGCCCTTGGCGTGCAGTATGTCGGCGATCTTGTGAATCTCGCTCTCGAAGACGCCGATCGTCGAGGGATTAGTGAGCATAAGCGCAGCCGTATCTTCGTCTACTATGCGCTCCAGCTCTTCAACGTCGATGCCGCCCAATGCATTGGACTTGATGTTCTGCACCTGGTAGCCACAGACTGCCGCAGTCGCCGGATTCGTGCCATGCGCAGAGTCGGGAATCAGAATCTTGCGCCGCGCATTGCCCTTGGACTCGTGATACGCCCGGACAAGCAGAATGCCTGTAAACTCGCCATGCGCGCCTGCTGCGGGCTGCAGCGTGATCGTATCCATGCCGGTAATGTCGATCAGGCATTTCTGCAGCAGTTCCACAATCTCAAGCGAACCCTGCGACAGCGCCTGCGGCTGAAACGGATGCGCCTCGGCCAATCCCTCGATGCGCGAGACAAATTCGTTCACACGCGGGTTGTACTTCATCGTGCACGAGCCCAGTGGGTACATGCCGAGGTCGATGGCGTAGTTCCAAGTCGACAGACGCGTAAAGTGGCGAATGATCTCGATCTCGCTAAGCTCAGGAAGTGAGCCGGTGGACTCACGATGTACATCGCCAAGCAACGCCGCTGCATCGACCTCGGGTACATCCAGCGGAGGCAGCTTATAGCCAACCTTGCCCGGATGGGACTTCTCGAAGATCAGGCCTTCGTTCTGCGTCTGATGCGCGCGGACTTTGCCGGTGGTGGTGCGAGGAGTAGGGCCCGTCTTCGTCGGTGTTAAAGCGTCAGTTGCCATCGTCTTTTTCCTTTAAACTGCGACTGCCGCCGCCAACGCTTCCGCAGCCGTTTCAATCTGCAAACGCGTATTCAATTCCGTTGCGCACCACAGGGTCGCGTTGCCGAGCTTGGGATACCACTTCGCAAGGTCAAGCCCGCCGATAATTTTTTTCTCCAGCAGGTGCCCATTCAACACGGAAGGAGCTTCGCTCGTCTGCAGCACAAACTCATGAAAGCGCGGACTCTTCGCAAACAGCAGCTTCGTTCCGTTTTGCGCGCTCAGCGTCTTCGCGGCGAAGTCGGCCTTGGCAAGATTCTGCACGGCCAGATCGCGAACGCCCTGCTTGCCATATACAGTCAGAAAGATTGTCGCCATCAGCGCCACGAGCGCCTGGTTGGTGCAGATATTCGAGGTTGCCTTCTCGCGGCGGATGTGCTGCTCGCGCGTCGACAGCGTGAGTACGTAACCGCGATATCCGTCGGCGTCGGTGGTCTGTCCGACGAGGCGGCCGGGCATCTGACGAAGGTATTTCTCCTTGGCGGCAATCACTCCGCAGAACGGACCACCATAGCTGATCGCCACGCCAAATGACTGCGCTTCCATCGAGACGATGTCCGCCTCAATCGGCGGCTTCACCACGCCGAGCGAAACAGCTTCCGCAATCGATACCACCAGTAGCGCACCCTTCGCATGCGCCAGCTCTGCGATCGCCGGAATGTCTTCTATCACTCCAAAGAAGTTAGGCGACTGCACAAGCACGCAGGCAGTCTCATCGGTAATCGCCGCTTCCAGAGCCTTGAGATCGACGCGCCCGGTTTCGGCATCGTAGCCCACAACGGAGTTCGGCAAGCCCTGATGCTGCGCGTAGGTCGTCATCACTTCGCGATACTCAGGATGCACCGTCGCCGCAACCACCGAGTTCGACCGGCCGGTAATGCGCGCCGCCATCATCACGGCTTCCGCCGCGCCGGTTGAGCCGTCATACATGCTGGCGTTGGCCACGTCCATGCCGGTGAGCTCGCAGATCATGGTCTGGAACTCGAAGATCGCCTGCAATGTTCCCTGGGTGATTTCGGCCTGATAGGGCGTGTAGCTGGTCAGAAACTCGCCGCGCTGGACCAGCGAATCGATGATCACCGGACGATAGTGGCGATAGCAGCCCGCGCCGAGGAAGCTCGCATAGCCGACCGCGTTCTTCGTACTCGCCTGCTTGAAGTAGTCGATAATCTCGCTCTCGGCCATCTGACGCGGTACGTCAAGGTCGCGCTTCAGGCGGTACTCCGCGGGTATGACCTCGAAGAGATCGTCGATGGAGCGCGCGCCGATCTGTGCGAGCATGTCGACGCGTTCGGCGTCGGATTTAGGCAAATAACGCATCTTCTAGTGTCCTGTCTCTTCTGCGATAAAAGCTTCGTAGGCCGCGGCATCCAGCAGCTTTTCAATCTGCGAGGGATCCGACAGCTCCACCTTGATCATCCAAGCATGGTGAGCGTCTTCATTCACCTTGTCGGGAGAGGTGGCCAGCTCCTCGTTGATCGCCGTCACCGTGCCGCTCACGGGCGAATATAGATCGCTCACCGCCTTCACGCTCTCGACCGAGCCAAAGGTTGCGCCGCCTGTAACCGGGTCGCCGACCTTAGGCAACTCGACAAATACGATGTCGCCCAACGTGTTCTGCGCATAATCGGTAATGCCAATCGTGCCGATGTTGCCGCTTACATCAATCCACTCATGCTCTTTGGTGTAGTGGTAGTTGGCAGGGTAAGACATGACAGTCCTTTCGTAGACATCGGGAATGGGTTCGGTCGCGGTAAAAACTTGGTTGACTTTATAGTGTAAAACCTTTGGCGGGTCGGGGGAAATTCGCCGCTAACTCAGATTGCGGGACAGAAACCCGGATAAGGCTCCAGCGGAATCAGCGCCACAATCTCCAGCATTCCTGCCTGGTAAATGGGCAGGCTCTCGATTGCCGTGCGCACTTCGGTCTCAGATGGTGCCTCCCACAAAATCGAGGCACCCGGAATGTCGCCGCGCTTCCAGACCTGACGCAGCGTACCGGCAGCGTAAAGTTCGCGCACGCGAGCGGTCTCGCGAGCTGCCAGCTCCGGAGTAAATGCTTCTTTGGGAAATTTGTCGACCAGGCGGCGGCTGAGTGAAAGAAATTGCATGCGCTTATTGTAGCGAGTCCGATTTGCGGTATTCGACGGAAGCATCTAATCGCCACGCATCATGTTCTACGAAGTAAAGCAGGAAAAAGTTGGCTGGCATGCATAATGCAGCAAAGCTCTCGTACACCGCGTCTAACAACTGTGTAGGCGAGATTTTCACGCGCCATAAGGGGTACATGAATGAAAAGGGCTGCAATCACAGTTGGGGTAATTCTCGGAGCGTTGCTTTTAGCTCCCGCTATCTTCGCGCAGGGCGAAAAAGAAGGCCAGGGTAGCGCGATTGTCACTATTCTGCCCAAGCACGAGGGCGACTCATCGGTAGACGCAGCTCCAAAAGATCTCTCGCTCAAGACGAATGGCAAAGAAGCCACCGTCAGCAAGTGGACGCCGTTGCGGGGCGATCGCGGGGGGCTTGAGGTGGTGGTGCTCATTGACGGGTCTGCCCGCAGCAGCCTTGGACGCCAGTTAGACGACATCTCCCAGTTTGTGCAGAGCCTGCCGCCGAACGCGCGCGCGACCATCGGCTACATGGAGAACGGCAACGCGGCGCTCAGCGGCCCGCTCACCACCGATCGCGCTGCCGCGCTGCGAGGACTGCATATCCCGGCCGGATCAGCCGGTTCCAACGGCAGCCCCTACTTTGCTCTCTCCGATCTGGCAAAGCGCTGGCCTTCTGACGACGCTTCGGCCCGCCGCGAAGTGCTGATGGTCACCAATGGCGTCGATGAGTACAACCGCCGCCTCGATCTCGATGATCCCTACGTCCAGGCCGCTGTCAATGATGCTGTGCGTGCGCGAATCATCCTCTACGCCATTTATTGGCGCGACCAGGGCCGTGTGGATCAGACACAGTACGCCAACAACGCCGGCCAGAACCTCATCCAGATAGTCACGGATGCGACCGGCGGCAAGAACTTCTGGATCGGTAGCGGCAACCCTGTCTCCTTCCAGCCATTTCTCGAGGAGCTCAATCGCCGCTTCCGCAATCAGTATGAGCTGAGCTTCAGTACGCGGCTGAACGGCAAACCTGAGATCCAGACCATGAGGCTGAAGTTCAGCGCTCCGGGCAACGAGGTTACCGCTCCGCAGCAGGTGTATGTGGGACATGCGGGGGTTGCACAGAATTGAGCAGAGTGCGGCTCGCTTCGATGTGGAGATCGCGATAGAACTGGCCTTTTCGGCGATTCGGTGTACCCTAATGGGAACTGGTCGCACCTGCTCAGCCATTCTTGACATTCCTCGACAAAGGATCTGCCATCGACGCGATGAGTGCCAACGACCCCGTCTATATCGATAGCTCCCCAGATCGGGACGCCCCTCCCCTCGACCACCCCACTGATTTGGGCCGCCTGTTCCGCGACTACCTGCTGGATGACGCTTTCGACGAGATGCGCACCCCTGACGGTGGCATCCGCCCGCACTATCGCGCGCTGATGGAAGTGCTGGCAGCTCTGCCGCAGGAAGAACTGCTGCGCCGCAAGCAATCCGCCGACCTGTCGTTTCTGACTCAGGGCATTACCTTTACCGTCTATGGGCGCGAAGAAGGAACCGAGCGCATCTTTCCCTACGACCTGCTGCCGCGGCTGGTTGCAGCCGACGAGTGGGACCGAATCGAACGCGGCCTGACGCAGCGCATCACTGCGCTCAATCACTTTTTGCGCGATGTCTACAGCGAGGCCCGGATCCTCAAGGATCGCGTGGTACCGCGCGACATGGTCTACAGCTGCAAGCACTACCGGCGGCAGATGTGCGGGCTAGAGGTGCCGCGCAATATCTACATCGCCGTGGCCGGCACCGATCTGTTGCGGCTGCGGACCGGCGAGTTTGTCGTACTCGAGGACAATCTCCGGGTTCCTTCTGGCGTGAGTTATATGCTCACCAATCGACGGGTCATGAAGCGGACGTTTCCGCACCTCTTTCACAGTTACGGTGTGAGACCGATCGAGCATTATCCCCAGCTGCTGCTGAACACGCTTCGATCACTGGCGCCTGAAGGACGTCCGGAGCCGAATATCGTACTGCTGACTCCGGGGGTTTATAACTCGGCTTACTTTGAGCACACGTACCTGGCGCGCCAGATGGGAATCGACCTGGTGGAAGGACGCGACCTGGTCACCCACGACAATATCGTCTACATGCGTACCACCGATGGATTAAAGCGGGTGGATGTGATTTATCGCCGCGTGGATGACGACTTCAGCGATCCGCTGATCTTTCGCCACGACTCGGGACTGGGCTGCGCGGGGCTCTTCAACGCCTATCGCGCGGGCAACGTGACGGTGACAAACGCCTTCGGCACCGGCCTCGCCGACGATAAGGCGATGTATGCCTTCGTCCCAAGGATTATTCGCTACTATCTCGACGAAGATCCGATTCTGAACAACGTGGAGACCTATCTGCTGACGGAGAGCAGCTCCAAGCAGCATGTGCTGGCCAATCTCGACAAGCTGGTGGTCAAGGCGGTCGGGGAAAGCGGGGGCTACGGCATGTTGATCGGCCCGCACTCGACGGCCGCCCAGCGAGAGGAGTTTGCGCGCGCCATTGAGGCGAATCCTCGCAACTACATCGCCCAGCCAACGCTGGATTTTTCGCGTGCGCCGTGTCTTTTTGGTAGCAGCATCGAGCCGCGGCATGTGGATTTGCGGCCTTATATTCTTTTCGGTGACAAGGTAAACATCGTGCCCGGAGGGCTGACACGGGTGGCGCTGGAAAAGGGCTCGCTGGTGGTGAATTCCTCTCAGGGCGGGGGCAGCAAAGATACGTGGGTTCTTGAGTAAGCAGTGTGAAGGGTGGAGTGTGAAGTGTGAAGGGCACGATGGTGAGTGTGGGTGGCCAAGTCGTATCGCGAGCTCTTGGTTTGGCAGAAGGCGATTCAATTGACCGTGCTGGTTTATCAAATATCAAAGCCTTTCCCGCGTGAGGAGATTTACGGGTTGACAAGTCAGATGCGACGCTGCGCAGTTTCGATTCCCAGTAACATCGCCGAGGGTGCCGGGAGGCTCAATACCTCTGAATATCAGCACTTTCTCGGCATCGCGAGAGGTTCCCATTTCGAATTGCAAACGCAGTTGACGATCGTGAAGGAACTCGGTTTTGGAGGTGCAGCACAAATTTCAGTGGCCGAAAACTTATCCGAAGAAGTGGGTCGAATGATCTTTGCAACTATTCGATCTCTAAAGGAGGGTCGGCCTTAAGAATGTATAGCCCTTGCGTTTCGCACTCCACACTTCACACCTCACACTCGTAGGAGCACCGATGCTTTCACGCGTTGCCGACAGCCTCTACTGGATGAGCCGCTACCTGGAAAGGGCGGAGAATACGATTCGTCAGCTCGACGTGACGATGAGCCTCCTGCTCGATGCTTCGGAGACCAGCGCGGATACGCGCTGGCAGCGGCTATTGGCTTCGCTGGGCAATCCCCGCGGCGTCGAGTGGAATGGCGATTTAGACTCCATGGCTCGCCTGCTGGTCTTTGACGATGAGATCCATGCCTCTGTTACGAAGTGCATAAACGCTGCTCGAGAGAATGCGCGGCAAGTGCGCGAGGAAATCAGTACGGAGCAGTGGCAGCGGCTCAACCGCCTCTATCACCAGATGCATTCGCAAGAGGCGGAGGATCAGTTCAGCGCCAGCATGACCGATTTTCTGGCTTCTGTCGTGGATGGCATCCATCTATTCAAAGGCGTGAGCGATACCACGATGATCCATGGCGAGGGCTGGCAGTTTATTCGCCTTGGCAGATACCTGGAGCGGGCTTACTCGACGGCGACGCTGCTGGAGGTGTATCAGGAGAGCCTGCTGGATTTGCCGGAGCGGGAATACTCCGGGTACCAGTATCTGGAACTCGTGGGCCTGCTGCGCTGCTGTACGTCCTTTGAGGCCTATTGCCAGGTCTATACAGCCGAGCTTTCCCCGGATCGGATACTGGAATTTTTGCTGCTCAACCGCGACTTTCCTCATGCGTTGCGATATTCAATCGACGCTGTCCGGCAGTCTCTCGATGCGGTTCAGCGCACGGGTGGCAGGCGTCCTCCGGACGAGCTTCTGGCCATGGCTGGAAAGCTCCATTCCATGCTGCGGTACACCACGATCCAGGAAATTCTGGATGGGAATCCGGGCGCGTTTCTGCACTCGATTCGCCAGCAGTGCCAGCAAATCCACGAGCTTATTTACCGGTACTACGTGCACTATTCCATTCAATCGGCGCTGGCGGTATAACGATGAACGAATTGGACCCTGAATTCTACATCGATCACGGGCTCTTCGTTCCTTTCCTGTTTAGCCGGGAGGCTGCATGAATTTCTATTCTGTCCGTCACCTAACCCGCTTCCGCTACGAACGTCCCGTAAGCGAGAGCATCATGGAAACGCGCATGCATCCACGCTCTGATCAGAGCCAGCACTGCCTGACGTTTTCGCTTTCGGTGAGTCCGCGATGCAGGGTCTTCAGCTATCGCGATCAGTATGGAAACAATGTGCAGCATTTTGATATTCCCGGCGAACATGACCAGCTCGTGATTGTCGCCGAGTCGCTGGTGGAACAGCAGCCTCCGCTGGACGTACCGTTCTTTCTCTCGCCCGACGCCTGGAGGGCCCTGGATGCAATGGTCGCGGAGGGGGACTACGGAGAAATGCTACTGCCCAGCACGTTTGCGCAGACGACGCCGGCGCTGCTCGAGTTGGCTCGCGAATTGAATGTCGTCCGCAGAGATGATCCGCTGCAGCTGGTCCATGAGCTGAACAATCGGATTTATGAGTACTTCGAGTACGTGCCCCGGTCAACGCGGGTAGATTCGCCGATCGACGAGGCCATTGCCAGCCGCCAAGGCGTTTGCCAGGACTTCGCCCACACGATGATTGCGCTGCTGCGACACATTGGAATTCCGGCACGGTACGTCAGCGGTTATCTCTATCGCAGCCGCGAAGACCATGACCGCTCCATGCCGGATGCCTCGCACGCGTGGGTCGAAGTGCTGATGCCTCATCTCAATTGGGTGGGATTCGACCCAACGAACGATCTGACTGCTTCAAACCGCCACATTCGAACTGCGGTGGGCCGCGATTACGCGGATGTTCCCCCGACATATGGTATTTTCCGCGGCAAAACCAAGAGCGAACTGTACGTTGCGGTGAAAGTAGAGGCCAGTCATGAGGCGCCGCCGCTGGACCGCAAGCTGCCTATTCCGGATGACTGGTCGGTGCTGGTGGAGCGCGCTCAACAGGCTCCGGAACGGACGATCCCCATCCTCGATTTGCAGCAAATGCAGCAGCAGCAATGAACAGTCCGGAACGGAGGGCGTTCAGACGCCACCGGGCCAAATTCTGAGGGACATAATAGAACACAAAAATAGATTTCCGTGTGATCAAACGCTGTGTTCGGAGAGGCTCACCGTTTGAAACTTACCGCTCATCCCAGGTGAGTCGCAGTTCGTCACCGCTTCGCGGCTTGTTTCGTTCTGGGACAAGTCGCTGAAAACGCGGGACTGGTAGCAGAAACGCAGGATGAAGGAGGAAACCTGTTGAATTCTCCATAAATTTGCTGCAAGATTAGACAACTCATCGAGTGAGCAGGTCCAGAGACTTTCCCCCAAGTTGGCCCCGCCCGCAAATGCTGGAACAAAAGTAACGATTCCAAGCTCGACCTTGCTTCTCTTTTTTGCAATTCAACAATTTTGGAGGAACAGACGTGAAACGATCCCAGTGGGGAGCGATGCTTTTGTGCATCGTGTTCTCGTGCACCTTTGCTTTCGGCCAGTCTGCGACCACCTCTCTGCGCGGAGTCATTAAAGATCCCAGCGGAGCTTTGGTTCCCAATGCGACGGTCACTGTCCAGGATCAGAGCGTGGACAAGTCGTTCACCGCTGTAACGAACGCGGCTGGCGCCTACCAGTTCGCGCAGATCGCCCCGGCAAAATACCTCATCACCGCCAGTGCCCAGGGTCTCGGCACTGAATCGAAGACCGCCGAACTTCTTGTCAATCAGCCAGCCACCATCGACTTCCAGCTTTCCGTTCAGGGGACTTCGGTGACGGTGGACGTCTCAGCCAGCGCCCAGACCCTGAATACGACCGATGCCACGATCGGCAACTCGGTCAACAATGAAACCATTCAAGCCCTCCCCATGGACGGGCGCGATCCGATTTCGTTGTTGAGCCTGCAGCCCGGCGCGCTCTACCTGGGCGAGACGCTGGATCTCTCGATGAAGAACGCGGCGTCTTCAGTCGACAGCCGCCAGGGTGCCGTTTCGGGCGCCCGTTCCGACCAGGGCAACGTGACGCTCGATGGCGTCGATGACAATGACCAGATCAATGGATTCGGTTTCAACGGGGTGTTGCGTTCAACGCTGGACTCGACTGAGGAGTTCCGCGTCACCACATCGAACAGCAACGCGGACGCGGGACGTTCTTCAGGCGCGCAGATCGCACTCATTACCAAGAGCGGAACGAACAAATTCCACGGCTCGTTGTACGAATACAATCGCCCTACCAACCTGGTCGCCAACGAGTGGTTCAACAAGGCGAACCAATTGGCTTCGGGTGAGCCCAACCGTCCGACCAAGTACGTCGTCAACACCTTCGGCGGGAGCGTGGGCGGGCCAATCTGGAAGGACAAGCTGTTCTTCTTTTTCAACTACGAGGGTCAGAGGCTTGCGACCAATAAGACGGTGGCGGCTATCACCCCTTCGCAAACCTTCCTTAATAGTGAGGTTGGTTATTTCGACGTGAACGGCAACACCCAGCTTTTGACGCCGGACCAGATCGCAAAGCTGGATGCGAACTGCACGCGGTGCACAACGCCGGGCGTAAACACCGCAATGATCAACTACCTGTCCACAGAGCCTCCGGCTACCATCCTGGCCGGCGGTGATGGCATCAACTATGGCTCGTACAATTTCAGTTCTCCCGCGCCTAGCAGCCTGAATACGAGTATCGTCAAGCTGGACTACGATTTGAACCCGAAAAGCCATCTGTTCTTCCGCGGCAACCTCCAAAAGGATGTCCTTGCGGATTCACAGAACCTTCCCGGACAACCGCCTACCAACTTTTACGAGGACAATACAAAAGGCTTCGCAATCGGATACACACTCTCGCCGAATTCACACACGGTGAACGACCTGCGATATTCCTATATCCGGCAGGGCTATTCCGATGCCGGAGTCGGAGAGGGCGATTACGTTTTTGTGCGTTTCGTGCAGCAGCCTACAGCTCAGACGCGCAGTTCCATCGTGAACGTTCCTCTGAACACCATCACCGACAACCTGAGTGTGTCCAAGGGAGCTCACAGCATCTCTCTCGGAGGCAGCTGGCGCCGTGTTGCCAATAACACGTCCAACAACACCAACTCCTTCAATGGCGCGAGCACCAATCCTTCATGGCTGGATACAAAACACGGCCCTCCCGACCCAACCACTCTTGGCCTGCCTGCCGTTGACCCTGGGTTTTTGTCGTCGTTCTACCAGGCGTTCTCCACGATCATCGGGAACGTCCCTGAATTGGACAGCAGCGCCAACTACCAGGTGACATCGAAGACCTCGGCAAGCCTGCTGCCGGATGGTGCGTTTGTCAGCCGCCATTTCGTGGGCAACGAGTTCGAGTACTTCCTGCAGGACTCATGGAAGGCAAGGCCCAACCTGACGATCACCTTCGGGATTCGGCACACATTTCTGCAGGCGCCTTACGAGAGCAAGGGGCAGCAAATCGCTCCAACCGTCGATACGCATCAATGGTTCCTGAACCGCGGAATCGCCGCATCCAAAGGCGAAGTCGATCAGCCTGACCTGCTGTTTGCTCCCGCCGGCAAAGCGAATCACGAGCCGGGCTTCTGGGCCAAGGATAAGCTCGACATAGCTCCGCGCGTCGCGATGGTGTATGCTCCCGATCCCAAGACATCGATCCGAGCCGGCTTCGGCATGTACTACGATCACTTCGGCGAGGCGCTGACCCGCCGGTTCAGCAACCTCGGTTCGTTCGGGCTATCTTCGCAGTTCCAGAGTGCTCCGGGCGCGGTCACATTCAATACCTCTCCGCGATTCACGGGTCCACACGATTTGCCCGACCTGCCGATTCCTCCTTCACCGGAAACCCAGGCTTACCCGTATGCCGTTCCCGACGGTTCCTTCGGCATCAACTGGGGCATCGACAACCATGTCCACACTCCCTACGTGGAGGCATTCAATCTGTCGGTACAACGTGAGCTGCCCGGAGGATTTCTTCTGGATGTGGCCTACGTGGGCCGCCTGGGACGACACTTGTTCCAGCAGCTTGATCTGGCAGAACCTACGAACTTCAACGATCCCAAGGGCGGCGGCGATTACTTCACTGCCGGCAGCAAGCTTTCCAGGACCTCCGATCAAAACGGAGGCAACTACGGGTACGGGGCGGATGCTGTCTACGTTCCTACGGACCCCTACTGGGAAGATGTGTTCCCGGAGATGAAGAACCTCGACTTCATGGGCGAGAGCGCGACTGAAGCCGTCTACAACAATGAGTGGGCGCCCCTGCGCTACGGGTATGGCGAAACTCAGGGTCTGGTCGACATGGATCTTTCCTGCGACTACTTCCCGAACAACGTATGCGATCACCCGTCGCGCTTCTGGAACGAGCAATTTTCGTCGCTGATTTCGCTGTCCACCATCGGAATGAGTTACTACAACGCAATGCAAGTGACATTGCGGCGACCGGCGCGGCATGGACTTCTCCTCGATTTTAGTTACACCTACTCGAGATCGATTGACATGGGCTCGGATGCAGAGAGATCGCAGACCTCTTATGGTGCAATTCAAAACGTTTGGAATCCGTCGCTTAGCCGCGGTCTGTCTGACTTTGATACGAAGCATCTGGTCACGCTGGACTGGGCCTATACGCTTCCGTTCGGACGCGGTCAGAAATTTCTCAACAACTCCAGCCGGGTACTGGACGCAATCGTTGGCGGATGGCAATGGGCTGGACTGGGCCGCGTGAGCAGCGGACTGCCCTTCGCCTTGCTCGAACCGGGCTGGACAACCAACTGGGAACTTCAGGCATATGCTGTGCCGACCGCCCCGATAAAGCTCCACAAGCACATCCAGGATGGCGCACCGCAAATCTTTGCGGATCCGGACGCGCTCAACTCCGGAATTATCAATGGCGGTCCGGTACGGCTTCCGTATCCCGGCGAGGCAGGCGAACGCAACAACTTCAGGGGCGACGGCGTGTTTGACATCGACTCTTCGATGAGCAAGACGTGGAACCTTGGCGACAAAGCAAAGCTCAAGTTTGCGGGCGAGGTGTACAACGTCACCAACACGACTCGCATGGATACGAACAGCCTTGGAAACGGCCTGACCTATCCGGGGTTTGGAGCGTATAGCTTCCGCCTCGGATCCAACACGTTCCGCCGTGTGCAGTTTGGTCTGCGACTGGACTTCTAATCACGTCCCATACCCGATAACCGGGCGCCGGAGGACAAACTCCTCCGGCGCTTTCCTTTGGGCCTATATACTCAAACCTTAAATACGCCGATTCGATTCCATCCCAGGACACATCGCTCGCATGAAGTCTTCCCCGCACAGGCCGTCATTTTTTCCTTGCAGTTTTTTCGTTTACATTGCGGCCCTGGCGATTGTACCCGTGTCGGCAATCGCTCAATCGCCCAGGCCCACGATCACTCTCGATGAGTTCCTGAACACGACGGACATTGCCGGGGCGCGTATTTCACCAGACGGCACCGCCGCTGTCATCGGTACGGAAAATCCGGACTGGAAGGCCAGCAATTACCGGCACACGCTTTGGCTCTGGACTGCCAGCGACGGATTGCGCCCCCTGACTCAGTCCGGTTCGGATGAAGGGGCTGAGTGGAGTCCAGACGGGAAATGGATTGCTTTTCTGTCGGACCGTCCGCTTGCTGCAGAGGACGACAGCGATTCGAAGGACGCCGATTCGGGGGATTCCGGGGGCCGGCGATTGCGGGCCGGCGATTCGGGTGATGACGAGACGACGCGACTGTGGCTGATTCCCATTTCTGGAGGCGAAGCGCAGCCACTCTATCGCGAGAAGCTGGATGCGCATTCCTTCGCCTGGTCCGCCGACGGGAAGAGCATATATGTCTCCGTCACCAAGCCGCTCACCGACGAGCAAAAGGAAGCTCAAAAAGAAGAGTGGAAGGACGTCGTCCGCTGGCGGGAACAGGAGCGTGGCGACCTGCTGCTCGCGCTGCCCGTTGCCGCTTCGCTGGTCAGCACGTCGGCGCAGCCTATGGCTCACGCGGCCAAAGACTCCTCCGGAAAGTCCAACAGGAAAAAGTCGAAGAAGGATAAGACTGGCGAATCCGAAAATCGTCTACCGGCCAGCGCGCTGACCCTGGCTGAAACCAAGTTGGAAATTGCCGATATTGCTCCGTCTCCCGATGGCAAGTCCATAGCATTTGAAACCGGCTCAATCAATCATCGAATGGAGAATCCGGCGGACTTTGAGGTGTTTCTTGTCTCCTCGGCTCCCGGTGGCCAGGCTCGCCAGCTTACCCACAATGACGCAATGGAAAGCGGGTTGCGCTGGTCTCATGACGGCCAGTGGGTGCACTTTGGCGTACATGCCGCGGAAGGATCGCTGGAGGGAAAATATCGCGACATACAAGGCCGGCACTATCGAATGAATCCCGTCGACGGGAAGATCGAGCGGCTGGGTGCTGAATTTACCGGTTCGCTCGAAGACTTTGACATCCTGCCCACGGGAGAGATTGTTGCGCTGGGAATCAAGGGAACTGAACAACAGCTCTATCTCATCTCGGGCCAGAAGGCGACCAAGCTACCGGGTACGGCCGGATGGTACGCCGGTATTTCGGCGCCAAGATCGGGCGGCAGCCTGCTGGTACGCTTTTCGTCGATCAACAACCCGGGGCAGGTCTACCTGGCTTCCGACGCACTGCACCCCGACCACCTGACTGCCCTGACCCACTTCAACCCGATCTTTGGTGAGCGTGCTCAGCCTGAGTGGGCGCCCTATAGCTGGAAGTCCAGCGATGGAACCAGCGTTGAAGGTGTGCTGATCTTCCCGCCCGGCCAGAAGTCTGCGCGCCATCTGCGGATGTTGACCTTCATCCACGGAGGCCCCGCCGACGCCGACGGCAATCGCTTTGGAGCGGACTGGTACGACTGGGCCACACTGGCCGCGAGCAATGGCTGGCTGGTTTTTCGCCCCAACTACCGTGGTTCTACCGGCTATGGGGATGACTTCATGCTGCAAATTGCTCCGCACCTGGTCTCGAAGCCCGGCGAGGATATCCTGAGCGGCGTCGATGCCCTCGTGAAAGATGGCTACGCGGACCCGAACCGGCTGGCGATCGGCGGATACAGCTACGGCGGCTACATGACCAACTGGCTCATCACCGAAACGACACGGTTCAAGGCCGCCGTAACCGGCGCTGGAGCCGTCGAGCATGCTGCAAACTGGGGCAATGACGACGGGACCTGGGACGATGCCTGGTATCTCAATGGCCGTCCGTGGGAATCCCCGGAGATGTACCAGGCCGAGGCGGCGCTTTTTCGTATGAATCGGGTCAAGACGCCGACCCACATAGTGCAGGGCAGCAGCGATGTTCGCGTGAGCTACCTGGAAGGGGTTACGCTGGAACGAGCGCTGCAGCAACTGGGCGTTGAACACAGCTTTCTCGTCTTTCCGGGGGAAGGGCATTCGCTCGCACGCAATCCCTGGCATGGGTACATCAAGCTGCGAGAAGAGCTTAAGTGGCTGGATAAATACGTCAGCAAGTAGTCCCCGGAGTAAGCTGAATACGGACGCAGTCGAGGTCTCCAGCAGATTGAGGAAGCCGCAGGCCTTGCGCCGCATCTAAAAAACGAGCGCAGATGAGTCAGCTTGAACAGATTCGTGAAGAGACTTCAGAGCAGACCCCGGCGCAAGTTCGCGGGCCTGCCCGCGATCGTGCTCGTGAGCAGGCCCGACAGGAATCGTTCCGCCGCACGATCCTCAGTGCGCGCCGGACGATGGCCTTCAGCGAGACGATCCGGCTCGCGATTGACAGCTTCCGCTCCAGCAAGGCGCGTTTCATGCTCACCGCCCTGGGCATGGTGATCGGCTCGGCCTCCGTCATTCTCGTCGTCACAATAGGTCTCACCGGCAGGGACTACGCACTTGGCCTGATTCAGAAAATCGGCACGAACATGGTCGAGCTTGAGTACTCCGGCGGCGGCGCAACCGGCACGGAGAGCGCTGTCTATAACGACTACCTGACCCGTGAGGATGAGCGCGCTGTCGTGTCTCAGGTGCCCAGCGTCCTCTACTCTTCGCCGGTGCTGGAGATGCACGACCGCATCAGCTTTGGAGGCGGCGTGGTCAAGGACACGCTGGTGCTGGGCGTAGTTCCGCAGTACCAGCAGGTGCGTAACCTGATCGTCACTGACGGGCGTTTCATGGATGATGAGGACGAAAGCGCCCACATCAAATGCGCGGTCGTGACCATTCCGTTTGCCCAGCAGATGTTTGGCAGCTCAGACGCCGCCGTCGGGCAGAACTTCCAGATCAGCGGCATTCCTTTTACGATCATCGGTACGTTCAAAGAGAGCGTCGATGACTTCGGGCAATCGGAGATCACTGACAATACAATCCTGGTGCCGTACTCTGTCGGACGATACTTTACCGGTACCGACAATGTGAAACAGATCTACTTTTCCATGCGCAGCATGGACGATGTGCCGGATGCTTCCGTCGCTATCGTGAACATCGTTAAGGCGCGCCACAAGCCAAACTCCGTCTACAAAACCACGAATCTCAAAGAGCTGCTGACTACTGCTGCCCTCATCGCCAACGGATTGACCGCGGTTCTGATCGCCGTGGCCATGGTTACTCTTGCTGTGGGTGGTGTGGGCATCATGAATATCATGCTGGCCAACGTGCGTGCCCGTATTCGCGAGATTGGCATTCGCAAGGCCCTGGGGGCGACTTCGCGGGAGATACGGCTCCAGTTCCTCACCGAAGCGGTGATGATCTCGTTGGCCGGCGGCCTCGCCGGCACCGTTCTCGGCCTGGCACTGCCGCTATCTGTCCGAGTCTTTACCAGCTATGAGATTCCTATCTCGCCATGGTCGATTATCCTGGCACTGCTGGTTTCGCTGGTGGTTGGCGTTATCTTCGGTACGGTCCCTGCAACGAGGGCGGCGCAGATGGATCCGGTGGAGTCCCTGAAATATGAGTAAGGTGAAGTATGAATAAGTTGGCGCGCAATGCGCAATCCAGCTCCGCAGCAGAACCAAAGCAAAGTGGCCCCAATCTGATCCTGATTTATTCGTTGCTGGCGCTCATGCTTGTTGCTGCGATGGCATTTGCGGCGCTGGTCGTGTGGCCGTTCCATGGACGCCACTAAGGGGGCACTAAGCAGAGTCTTCCTTCCCGCTTAGCCGCGGAACACCGCGTCGAGTCTCGAGAAGTTCGCGGTGCGTAAGGCTCCATCGCTTGAGCTCCATGTAGATGCCGGTCAGGTCTTTTGCTTCTTCGGTTTGCCGGTACTCAGTGCGCGGAGGAACCTCCGCATAAACCGTGCGATGCACCAGCCCTGAGGCTTCCAGTTCCCGAAGTTGCAAAGTCAGGGTGCGCTGCGAAATTTCAGGAATCCTGCGCCGCAACTCACCAAACCGGCACACTCCGGCTATTCCCAAGTGCCACAGGATGAGGACCTTCCACTTCCCGCCCAACATCTCCATGGTCGCCTCAACCAGGCGGGCGTCGGCGTCGTTGATGGATTGTACCGAGGTCATGGTATCAATTTAGATAGTACAGTAAGAAAATGTACCTACTTGCAATAAATGAAGATACATGATCATTTTGAGATAACGTCACGAAAGGCGATCAGACAATGCTCAAACAGATCCTCTACTGGACTTTTACCGCTCTCTTGGCTATTTGGCTGCTCGTGGGCGGCTTCTTCGACGTAACCCACGCCGCACCTGCGATTGCAATCCTGCGGAAGCTCGGGTATCCGGATTATCTGGCCACGATCCTCGGAGTGGCCAAGCTTCTGGCGATTCCAGTGCTGGTTTATCCCAAGGCCGGTCGTCTGCGTGAGTGGGCGTATGCCGGAGTTACGTTTGACGCGCTTGGCGCTTTCTTTTCCCACCTTGCGGTGAAGGATGGTTTATCTGAAACCATCGCGCCGTTAATCTTTCTGGCATTCGCGGTGGTCAGCTATCTTTTGTGGCGGTTGCCCGCTCCGCGATCAGCACCGGAATCCCGTTGATGAGAGGATAGCTTCGGCTGCAGTCGGCACACTGAATCTGCGCGGAGGTTGCGTCAGGCTGCAGCGGGCCGAAGCAGACCGGACAGGCCAACTGCTCCAGAATCCGCTCAATCGGAATTCCTGATCGTGTTGAAGGTTCTGCTGGGATGGCCATCAGTTCGAGCGGCTCTCTAATGGATTGAAGGGACCGTTGCATCGGGATGCTTGGCGTCAGTCTCGGCGGCGGGGCGCTCCGGGCGGTTGGCCAGTTCGTGCTCGATGCTGGTGTTGATGCCGGCTTTGGCAAACTCCATGGCTACCCGCACGCCGTTGAAGATGGCGACTTCGTTTGACGAGCCATGACCGATGATGCAGACTCCGCGGACGCCGAGCAGCGGCGCGCCGCCGTATTCGTTGTAATCAAGCCGCCGGCGGAAGTCGTTGAATGCCTTTCGGGAGAGCATTGCGCCGACCTGGGCTGTCACCGTGCGGGTAAGCGACTCGCGCAGCAGGTCCCGAAACAGGCGGCCGATGCCCTCGCCGGTCTTGAGCGCCACATTGCCCACGAAGCCGTCGCAGACAATTACGTCGGCGCTGCCGTTGAAGATATCGCGGCCTTCGACGTTGCCGATGAAGTGAATCGGCAACGCCTTGAGCAGCGGAAAGGCCTCGCGGGTCAGGTCGTTGCCCTTGGTTTCTTCTTCGCCGATGGAGAGCAGTCCGACCCGCGGCCGCGCAATTTTCAGCACGCTGCGGGCAAACATTTCGCCCATGACGGCAAATTGTTCCAGATTATGAGCCTTGCAATCGACGTTGGCGCCCACGTCGAGCAGCACACAGGGCGAACCAGTTGCCGTAGGCATGCGTGCCGTTAGAGCAGGGCGGTCGACGCCGGGCAGCGCGCCCAGCACCATCTTGGCCGTAGCCATGGCAGCGCCAGTGTTGCCGGCGGTGACAAAGCCCGCCACTTTCTTTTCGCGAACCAGCTTCAGGCCGACGCGCATGGAACTGTCGCGCTTGGTGCGGACAGCGTGCGCGGCCTTTTCATCCATGCCGATGCGTTCAGAGGCATGGTGGATGACGATGGGGAGATCTTCCTCTTCCAGATATTCGTCGAGAAGATCCCGCAGTTCCCGTTCCGGGCCAATCAGATGTATACGTACCGGAAGCGTGCGGCATGCTTCAATGGCTCCGCGGATTTCCGGTTCAGGAGCTTTGTCGGAGCCAAAGGCATCCAGAGCGATATCAATCAGCTTGGGAGCGGGCAGAATTGGAGATCCGAGCATAGGTGACCTGAAGATTAAGGCATTTCACCCCGGGGTGTACACCCGGATGTATGCCCGGGCCCGGATTTCCGTTTGTGGCCGTTTGAGCGAGTGGCCACGCTGGAAGAAGCGATTAGCTTGCGGCTTCCTTGGTCTCTAGAACTGCGCGGCCCTTGTACTCCCCGCACTTCGCGCAGGCGCGATGGGGGAGCTTCTTTTCCTGGCAGTTAGGGCAAATGGAAAGCGATCCCGCGGTCAGGAAATCGTGGGAGCGGCGAAGTGCGGTGCGGCGCTTCGAATGACGCCGTTTCGGATTAGGCATGGTGCTGTTCCTTTCATCTCTTTCTTCGGAGGGATTGAATCCCGTGAAGGCGCAAAATTCAGCCTGCGCAGGCCCTTGGGATTATCCCGCCGGAGCGGAAGCGACCGTTGAGGTCTCTTTCTGAAATTGTCAGGGTTTGATCCGGCTGCCTAAGCCAGCCAATGCTTCCCAGCGCGGGTCCCTTGGACCATCCTCGCAGGAGCATGCTGTCTCATTGCGGTTCAGGCCGCAGCGCGGGCAAAGTCCTTTACAATCTGGCTGAC
>Ga0206962_1091_pt1 | contig 31086 bp, 32 predicted proteins | sample Alteio_BWOrgHeat_27_FD_153241 | JGI IMG/M metagenome (GOLD analysis project Ga0206962, IMG submission 153241) | Enriched cells from forest soil in Barre Woods Harvard Forest LTER site, Petersham, Massachusetts, United States -... | ecosystem: Environmental > Terrestrial > Soil > Temperate forest >...
CGTCTACCGCCAGGAGTCACGCGAGATCGCGCCGGGCGATCGCATCCAGTTAACCGAGACAGATTCCACGCGAGGTATTCGCAAGGGCGAGCTGGGTACTGTGATGGCGATCAGCGACGCGAACAACCTCGACGTAAAGCTTGATAAAGGAACAATGGTCCAATTAAACGCCGAACAAGCTCGCCACATCGAACATGGCTACACAGTCGAGAGCATCAAGCCGGGCGCACCGGAACGAGTTTTATTCACCCAGGAGGCAGCCGTGAACGAGCGCGAGTTGGCCTCACTCTCGCGCCAGGGGAGGGAACTGAGTCTATATACGTCTGATGGTTCAGTTTCCAACAACCAAGGACGACAGAACCAAGTAGCACTTCCTCAACAACAGCAGATCGAAGCCCCAGCGCATGTGATAGCACCCGAGCCGATCCAGAACGAGATTCGCCGAAGCCTCGGACGGTAGACAACGGCTATGCCCTTAATGATTCAATAGCCCTAAGCGAAAGGATTCCTAATGTTCCTCCCCTCGTTCCGCTCGCCCTCATTTCGTGTGCTGCTCATCGTCACGGTCGCCGCTGCAACCATCCCACTTACCGCTTTCGGCGCTACTAACAGTAGGGCTATGCGCGAAGCCCTAGTTGCCGATTATCCTCTCACCAAGGTTGGCGTCGTCATGTTTAAGACAGACTACAACCGGATCACACAGCCAGGCGTGGTCCTCGCCGTGCGCCTTCCCGGGATCTATGCAGATGTCGCGAACACCCAAGACTCTATAGTGAATACGAATTTTGCAAATGGCCAAGTGAGCCAGGCCACGGGCTTCGCAGCAGCGTTCGGCAGCAATACAGGACATTCCCGCACGCTGAATCCCAACGAGAAAGTGTACGTCACGGATGTTCTCGTAAAGCGTGATGCCGTTCAACTCGAACTACTCACCGTCGATGTCACTACGCTCGCAGACGGTCAGGGTACCCGCTATCGCGCAGAGCTGAACGTCAAGCTCCCTGGTCTCGACACCATGACACCCGATGATGTAAAGAAGTCGATTGAAACTGTGGTCGCAGATCCCGCAGTCGCGTCCGCAGTCCAAAGCAAGACCGTGAAGATCGGCATGAGCCCGGACGAGGTAAAGCAGGCCCTCGGCAATCCGGACAAGATTGTCGATCTAGGCGCAAAGCAGGTCTTCATCTACAGGGATATGAAGGTAATCCTTGTCGATGGCAAAGTGACTGACGTTCAGTAAGACTTCTTCCTGTTTTTCAAGAACATCACGGTGTTGTCACGAGGCTTTGAAAATGGGCGCAGACGCCGGCACTGCCGGCGTCTCCCAAAGGGCGGTGAGAAGGGTGGTAAGGAGGGCCATCGTTTTCCAGCATTTCTGCTAGCGATTCGATTCTCGATGGAGAACAGTACGGCAAATGAGTTGACCGTATTAATGGTAAGCGCATTTGAGAAATCTCTGGTAGTCCCTGCCGGCGGTTCTACGAAAGTTGAGGTAGCTTCGGGCACCTATCGTGTGCTTGGACGCGTCAACGCCGCAAACGTGCTTCCGTTCAGTGGGATCCAGGATTTTGAGAGCGGGAGCACGCATCAGGAGTCGTTCTACATCAAATAAAGCAACGAGCCGATCGCTTTGCTTTGATCCTTACGCAGGTTTCGCGGCCTCGAATAGCGTACCTGCTCTGGCGTGAGATAGATTATAGAAAAGTTCAACCATACTCCAGATTGGACTTGAGCCCGGTACTCAGCCTCATGCTGCTTCAAAATCCAAAAGATCTGCTCTTCCGCAAAACGGTTCTGCTTCATCCACTGTCCTCCCCTTCACAGGCTCGAGTGATGGTTTTGTAGAACTTGGCCTGACCCGACCTCCACTCGGTTCGATTTATGAAATGCTAGGGTCCGAGCCGCCCGTAATCCTGCATTGCAGTCGTCCTGACTCTCTCTGGACTGCGCGGGGGGAGAGCATACGTTGACCGGCTAACTTTCTGAGGTGTAAGCTTTCGTTTAATTCAGCGGCATTCGCCTATTCCCCACAAATCTACTTCCGCCGGCTGTGAATTTATGGTCATTTGGCAGCTGCAGTTGATGAAGTGGATTGCGGCATCGCAATTCGCCCCGACAACTACAATTGCGGCGCTGCCGCATTGGATCCGGTCGACTTTTTCTCAGACAGGTAGGTCTCCGCGTCCAATCCGTTTGGGTTTTCAATCTGGGGTCCGAGGATTTCTTGGCTCGATTCAAGTTCATTCCGCTGGTCTTGCCCTCGCCATTTGGCACACTCTTAGTTTCGTTTGCTTCGCACAATTGCCCCAATCTCCCGACCTCTCACCCGAGTGCGCCGCCGAACTGCGGCCCGGCATTGTGATCGAGAGCGTTGCTAAGTCTTCCGAAAGCAAAAAAGCGGGATTAGCTCAAGGTGACATTCTCGTGACTTGGTCCCGCGGCGAGGTCAGAGGCAAAGTCTCATCGCCATTTGATCTATCAATTGTAGAAACAGAGCAAGAGCCAAAGGGACCAGTGACTCTGTATGGCCTGCGCGCTGGTATCAGACGTACCTGGGTGATTGGCGCGGACGAATGGGGCATCAAAGCGCGACCGAATCTTCCAAACTCAATCTTCTCTGCCTACCTGCTTGGCAGAGACCAGATAAAGGCCGGCAAGTTGGCCGATGCGGGCGAGAAATGGCGAACTGCAAAGATCGAAGTAGGTAAATATCGATGCGGATGGCTGAGTAGCTGGTTTTCCTTCGACGTGGCGAAGACAGCAGATGAAACGAGCCAATGGGCGGTCGTCGATGGATTCTATGCGATAAGCGGAGCCACTCATGCAGGAGTCGAGGTCAGAGCCATTTTGCTGCATGAATGGGCCAGCTCATTTTATCGACGAGGCGATCTCTCGAATGCAGAGAAATACTATCAACAAGAGTTAGTAGAAAGAGAGAAAGAGAGCACTAACATTGCGACGGCAGACACACTAAATAATCTCGGAACTATTTCTCAGAGCCGCAACGACCTCAAAGAAGCCGACGACTATTTTGGTAAGGCGCGGTCGATCGAGCAAAGAATGGCTCCTGACAGTCTAAACATGGCAACGACTCTGGTTGGTCTAGGAATGGTGGCCGAAAATCGCGGCGAATTGGCTAATGCCGAGGATTACTTCCTTGAGGGGTTGCACATTGCGGAAAGACTTACTCCAAGAAGCCTTAGCGTCGCCGAAATTCTCAATAACCTGGGATCTGTAGCTTGGTTGCACGGAGATCTGTACAAGGCCGAAAAATATCTTAAGCAGGCACTGGCGATAAAGCGCAATGCTCCGCCCACTTCCTCGACACTCCTTAGTCTAGGGCCAACATTGAACAACCTTGGCAATTTGGCGACTGACCGCGGAGCTTTGGATGAAGCGGAGAAGTACTTCCGACAGTCTCTGGCGATCTACCAACATCTGTCCACTAACAGTTTAGACGTATCAACGAGCCTGACCAATCTCGGTGCAACCGCATATAAGCGCGGGAATCTCGACGATGCAGAAAGGTATCTCAAGCAGGCATGGGAGATCAGGCGAAAGACAGATCTCAAAAGTCTGGATGCTGCGAAGTGCCTCATGGGCCTCGGCAATATTGTTGCAAGTCGAGGAGATTTGGATCTGGCCGAGACATATCTCAATCAATCTCTCCAGATTGTTCAGGAAGTCGGACCTGAGAGTCTTGAGGCAGCAATGAACCTCAACGGTCTTGGCGACATCGCGGAAGCCCGTGGGCAGATATCAAAAGCAGAGATTTATTTTGGCCATTCACTCCAAATTGAGAAGAGTCTCGCACCGAATAGTGCAGGTGTGGCCTATGGTCTGAACAACCTTGGCGTCTTGGCTTACTCTCGGGGCGAACTCTCGATCGCTGAAAACTATTATCGAGAATCGCTACGTATCCTGACCAACATCTCACCGAATAGCCTGGATGTCGCGGAAAACATTTTGAATTTGGGCGATTTGGCAGTAGAGCGAAGAGATCTACACGCGGCTGAAACATTTTTTCAAGAATCATTAACCATCGGACAGAAAGCTGCGCCTGGCGGCCTGGATGTTGCTTCAAGTTTTTTCAACCTCGGGAATTTAATGTACCTCCAAGGCAACCTGGCCTCGGCTGAGTCGTATTATCTAAAATCTCTTGCGATTCGCCCAAAAATTGCTTCCGATGGCCTAGAAATTGCCGCGACCTTCAATGCTCTTGGAGACATAGCTCGCGATCGAAAGAACCCTATCGCCGCCGAGGAGTACTACAGCAAAGCTCAGTTGATCTGGAGAAGGCTATCCCCAAATAGTCAGTGGTACGCCGAGTCTCTCGCGGCTCTGGCAGAAGTAGTGCGGGATAGTGGGCGTCCAACGCAGGCAGTACATCTCTACGGAGAGGCCCTTGACGTGTTTGACAATCAGCTTGCGAATTTCGGGGGATCCCGTGAGGTGCGGTCGACATTCCGTTCCAAGCACACCGATTATTACATCAGTTACGCCGATCTCCTTGTGGAGCAGAAGAAGTCGGAGTTGGCCTTCGAAGTCTTGGAGCGCTCGCGTGCAAGGACGTCGCTTGAACTGCTGGCCTCGGCGCACATAGATATTCGTCAGGGAGCGCCTCCGGCATTGCTTGACCAAGAGCGTCTACTACTGGCTACGTTGAAGGCCAAGACCAACCGCAAGGTCGGATTGCTGGAGGGTAAACACAGCGACAAGCAACTGGCCGAAGTGAATCAAGAGATCGATGCGGTCCTGAAACAGTATCAGCACGTAGAGGGGCAGATTCGCACCAGCAGTCCGCGGTATGCTGCGCTGACGCAGCCTCAACCGCTGTGGGCCAAGGAAGTTCAACAGGAAGTGCTTGATTCCGACACTGTGCTTCTGGAATACGCATTGGGAGAGAAGCGCAGTCTTGTCTTCCTGGTAACCCCGACCTCACTTGATGCCTACGAACTCCCTAAGCGTGCCGATATAGAGATTTGCGCGCGGCAGGTCTACGAGTCGCTGACCTCGCGAGGTCGCTCGGTTAGAGGCGAAACAGCCCGACAGCGGACGGAACGGATAGCCAAGGCTGAAGCCGAATATCACAAAGCATCCTTAGCTCTGAGCCAAATGATCCTCGGTCCCGTGACCACATATCTGGGACATAAGCGATTGCTGGTTGTGACCGACGGAGGGCTTGCGTATATTCCGTTCCAGATCTTGCCTATACCGGGACCAAATCCCACAGATCCAGCCGTGTCTCTGATCGCCGAGCACGAGATTGTGAATCTGCCATCGGCATCTGTCTTAGCCATGCTACGGCAGCAGACACATGATCGCAAAGAAGCACCCAAGGAAGTCGCAGTCCTTGCCGATCCGGTCTTCGACAGGAATGATCCGCGAGTGGCGGATAAGAAACAAATTGCATCCGCCGCGCCGGCATCCGGGCCTGAACCGATTCCTGCGCTTCCCGAGCGATTGCTTCGTTCTTTGGGTGATGTCGGCGGTGAGCGAGAGGCCGGCTCCGGGATGCCCCGTCTGGTGTTTACACGAAAGGAAGCGGACTCTGTGATTGCAACGACGGATCCGGGCACCGGGATGGAGGCACTCGATTTCCAAGCTAACCGGAATCTGGTCCTCAGCAAGGAGCTCGGTCAGTACCGCATCGTACATTTCGCCACGCATGGCCTTCTGGACAATGAGCATCCGGACCTGTCGGGCTTGGTGTTCTCACTAGTCGACGAACAGGGTAATCCACAGAATGGGTTCCTCGACCTCGAAGACATTTACAATCTGGATCTTCCCGTGGACGTGGTAGTGTTGAGCGCATGTGAGACTGCTCTGGGGAAGGAGATTCGCGGAGAGGGACTGGTTGGACTGACGCGCGGCTTTATGTACGCCGGAGCGCCGAGAGTAGTAGCGAGCCTTTGGAAGGTCGACGATGCCGCAACGGCCGATCTAATGACGCGTTTCTACAAGGCTATGCTTCACGATCATCTACGACCGGCAGCAGCGCTGCGACAAGCCCAACTGGACATGTCTAAAGAAAAGCGCTGGACTAACCCGTATAACTGGGCAGCCTTCACAATCCAGGGTGAATGGAAATGATAAGCGGCATGTAGACGCGAATGGTCTCTGCGAACGGTGAATTCATGATCGAGCGAATCGCTGAAAATTCGTTAACGCAGAACGAGAACGTCGCATCTGACGCAGAGCACACTCGTCTCTTATCGCTTTTTCATCCAGATCCGGAACGTGCACAGCGAGAGTACCAAACACTCCACTCGCGGCTGATGAAGATGTGCGAGTACAGGGGGTTCGTGCGAGCCAACGAACTCGTCAATAAGACGTTTCGAATTGTAAGCAAAGAACTAGTCAATGAAGAGGTCTCAGTCTTCGCGGTGCGCGTTGCACAAAAACTGTTGAACGAATTGTCGCAAGAAGACCTTGACCGTCTATTGACGAAGTTGGATCCCAATCCGATGGAAGCGGGGAGAAAGTATGAAGCCATTCGAAAAAGCCTCATCAAATTCTTTGGCAGTAGAAACTGTCGGGATCCTGAGCAGTTGGCAGACAAATCGATGGATCGGCTTGCGAGGAGACTGGCGACCGAAGACATCCAGAACTTAGGCAGCTACGCTCGACAGATTGCGAAGTTTGTGGTCCTCGAATTTTGGAGAGCCCCGGAGGAGATATCACTGGAGTCCGAACAGAATGGAGACAACCTATTGCCAACTCCAGATCGAGTTAACGAATTCATCGCAGCCCCGGATGAAGACGAAGAGATGATGGATGCGCTGGAAGAATGCCTCGGTCATCTGGATCAAGCAGATCGGGATACGATTCTTGCCTTCCACGATACGATCCCCAAAACGAAAAAGTACCTACGGGAACTTCTTGCCGATCAAATGGGGATCACAAGGAATCTCCTCGGGGTTAAGACCTGCCGAATCCGGAAACGGCTTGAGACTTGTGTGAACCAACGGATAGCGCACCATTAGCACCGTTCCCGCCCCGAGTTGGCCTTTTGCTGCGTTGGAGGGAACAAGCAACAAATGAGGAAATAAGGGATCTCAATCCAGACTCTGAAGTCGATCGCGATGTAAGATTTGCGCTAATTGGAACACTACAGTGTGAAATCGTATGCCAACCGATGTCCGAGGTGGAAGCGTGAACAAAAACCCAAATCTGATCAAGCAATTCCTTCTTGGAAGCCTATCGGAGGAGGGGCGCGACCGTTTTGAGAGGGAGTACTTTTCTAATGCCGAGCGATTTGAGCAACTCGAAGTGGCCGAGAATGAGTTGATCGATTCCTATGTCCGTGGGGAGCTTCCGCAGGTGGAGCAGCGGCAATTCAGGTTGCAGTATTTGAATTCTCCCCAGAGGCGCTCGAAAGTCGAGTTCGCGCGTTCTCTGAACGAGGTTGCGCATAAGCCTTCTGGTCCTTCTCTTGAAAGCGGCGAATCCTCTAGGTGGCACCGTTGGTTTGTCCCTAAAATGACGATGCGGTGGCCTCAGTTCGCGCTAGCTTCGGCGGGCTTTACCGTAGTCTTGGCTTCTGGCGTGTTAATGCTGATCCAAAACCGAGGACTCAGGCAAGAACTTCACAATCAAGAGCGCGCAAACGCCAAGCTCCGCGAGAGTCAAGAAGTGTTGGCCCGTCAGGTTGCGCAGCTTGGAAGCCCTTCATCGGAATCCGCGATCAAGGGTCAACCGGAGGAGCGCGCGATGGTCGAGCAACCTTTGCTTCCTGGCGTGTCGCTGACACTCATCCCGAGCGTGTTGCGAGGAGGCAAGGAAGCCCAGCCCCGTTTGGTTCTTCCTATTCGTGCCGCATCGGTTCGCATGAGATTGGTGCTTGAAGAGAATGAACAAGGCTCCCGATCCTTCGATGCGGAGTTGCAACTGGTAGGGAGCGAAAAGGCTCCACTAAAAATAACCAGTCACGCAATAGCAAAAGCAGCCGGCAGGACTACTGTGATTTTCAATATTCCCTCCGATTTATTTCAGCAAGGCGACTATATCATAACGCTTTATGCGTTGGGTGCAGGTTCGACCCGAAACGAGATCGGATCCTATACTTTTCGAGCCACCGGCAAGTCTTCTCGAATTCCCGGGCAACACTAGATCGTAACAGTCTCGTTCCTGCCCGTAACGCCGCCCCTGATTTCCTGAAGTCCAAAAACAAAAGTAAGAAGCCGCTCTGATGTTTTTAACGACTTACCAACCCGCGGGGAACGCCTAAGCCCACCGAAGTCACGTAAGACAGGAGGGTAGTGTCCAGAGTTTTTCGCACTTTCGTTTTTGTTGTCTTACTTAGGAAGGTTGTTGGTTTTTGGTTGTTCTGCTCAGGCCCCGGCGGGGGCCGAGCTTGCGCCATCAGCAAGGTGGGAGGAGGGTGGTTTTTTGCCACGCCTGCCGGCGTCACTAGAGCAGCTCGACCTCTTGCTAATCGAAGAGGTCCGACCACGAAAGGTTCGCCGAGATGGCATCCACTTTCAGGGTTTCCGTTATCTGTCTCTGACGCTTGCAGCCTATGTGGGAGAAGACGTGACGATACGCTACGATCCACGCGATATGGCGGAAATTCGCGTCTTCTACAAAGACCGCTTCCTTTGCCGGGCCATCTCCGCCGAAATTGCTGGAGAAACTATTGCGCTGCGCGACATCGTTCGTGTTCGCAACAGCCGCCGTCGAGAACTCAGGAGCATTCTGGACAGGAGGCAGAAAACCGTCGATGCTCTCCTCCAACTCAAAAATGGGCAATCGGTTGAGCGAACACGAGTCAGTGCGCCCACAGCAGAACCGGCAACCAGAATCAAACGCTACAGAAACGAATGATGCCGGGTTCATCGAGACTTCGGAACACCGCAAATTTGTGGAGTTTAGCGACGCCTGCAGAGCCTACCGGTACATCGGCCTATGTTACGGGCCGCCTGGTGTAGGCAAGACGCTGTCAGCTCGACGTTACAGTCGTATAGACTCGCTCGCTGCCTACGATCGAGAGAATGACGCATTGATGCCTCCCACCAAGTTCGACACTGTCCTATACACTGCCGAGGTCGTCAACACACCATCGAGAGTCGCTTCGGACCTGGACAGGGCACGAGAGAGATTGACTGGCATTGCTGTGCGGCCAATCGAGCGGGAAGCCCATACTGTGCTCGAAACCATCAGACTTCGTGATGAGGCACGACGCCGCGAAATCCTCGAGAGACCGGGGTGCTCGCCCTGCGATCGGCCAGCTGTGGACCCAATCTATTTTCAGACGTATCAGTACTATAAGGCTCGCCAGAAGGAGGTCTCCGACCCTACTACCCTCATCGTCGTCGATGAGGCCGACCGGCTGCATATGAATAGCCTCGAACAGGTGCGCTCCGTCTTCGATAGCGGCGACATGGGCATGATCCTGATCGGCATGCCTGGCATCGAGAAGCGCGTCGCTCGCTTTCCACAGTTTTACTCGCGTATTGGCTTTGTTCATGAGTTCCGGCCGCTTGGCACTGCCGAGGTCCAAGAGCTCCTTGAACGATGCTGGACACCACCCGGAGTGACACTACCTGACAGCGGCTTTACCCCCGAAGTCGTAGCGCGCCTGGTTAGAATGAACGGAGGCAACTTGCGACTTCTCACACGGCTGCTCACCCAGGTTGAACGCGTCTTGGGCGTAAACGACACCCAGGTTATCTCGGTTGAAATCGTTGAGGCCGCTCGAGACAGCCTTGTCATCGGACAAGCCTGAGACTCGCGATCCTACGACAAATAATTCCACAAAAGCTACGACAAACAATTCCTCACGCTACACCCTTAAAGGGACGAATGGTTATGAGCCTCTTGGTTGATAAGCTACAAGCTGCTGTGGTGGGAGGCCCAGGTGGTGGAAGATGAGCCATGAGGATCAGTCCTTAGTTAAGCTGTCTAACGGACCAGGGCCGGCCATAAAAAAGGATGCCCGGGCCCGCCAAAAATCTCAGAAACCGCTTTGTCTGTGGCTAACGGGGCTTCCTGGAGCAGGCAAATCTACCATAGCTATCCGCTTGGAACAGCGACTGTTCAGCACGGGACGGCATGTCTATGTCCTCGATGGCGACGACATTCGCCACAGGCTCAATCGCGATCTCGGATTCTCCGAAGAGGATCGCGTGGAGAACATACGCCGTGTTGCCGAGGTCGCCGGGGTACTCGTGGACGCAGGACTCATCGTTATTGTGGCATTGATTAGCCCTTATCGCTCACAACGTGACGCTGCACGGTCTTGCTTCGAAGTGAGAGAGTTCATTGAGATATTCGTCGATGCGCCGTTGCAAGAATGCGAGCGTCGTGATCCTAAGGGGCTATACGCCAAAGCGCGCCGAGGCGAATTGCTGAACTTTACTGGTATCGACAGCAGATACGAAATTCCCGGATTGCCCGAAGTGCATCTCGATACCCTTGCATATAGCGCGGAGCAGTGCGTAGAGCAGATATTGGAGGCAATTGGCGAAATCGCCCATCGGCGATAGAAATCAACGCGTCTTTTTGGCGTCTTCAAGCGCTCCGTGTGTGCCGCGTATGTCTCTATTGGGCGGTTCGCTTCGCGGGAGGATATGTGGCTTGCGAGAAAACCTTGGGAGGGCCGTAGAAGTCACTGATGGCTCTGTCGAAATCCCAGGTTAAACTATTGCCGACTCTGACGTTGGTGGTTATAATTCAGCCTCATCTCGCGAAGGTGCGTCCTGACCAGGGCTTAGGATCTGGTGGAGAATACGAATGACTGGGCCACAGAACGGCCTCCACGTACTCGGTGGAAATAATACGGCTCAACAGCATTACGAGGGGAGCGTTTGGCCGGTCGAGCACGACGACCTCCCCGAATGCGAAGCGGCCATCGAGAACATTGGTTGGACGCTTGGGAACGAATGCCCATATCGCTGTACGCATTGCTATTCTATGAGCGCCCGGCGTAAGGGCGCCAACCTTGACAAACCGATGATCGACCGAGTCATAGCGCAATTAACGAAGCTCGGCGTGAAAACCGTGAATCTTGGAGGCAACGAGCCGCTCTTTACAAATGGGACGAATCCGGGAGCAACGTTGCTGCCGTACATAATTGAGTCTTTGGTGGATTCGGGAATCCACGTTGGTCTGACCACGAGCGGCATTTCGCTCATTTACTTAGAGCGGGACCACAACAGAGCGTTCCGGCTGCTAAATGACGTTGACATCTCCTTTGATAGTCCTGAACCAGAGGAACACAACAAAAACCGAGGCGCATCACTGTATGGTATGGCCGTTCGGTCCCTGGATATCTGTATGGCGTACCAGATCGATCACACGATCATCCTGTGCGCGATGAACTGGAATTTCACGCCGAGTCACATCGACCATCTCATCGAACTGGCAAAAAAATACAACGCTCACGTCCGAATCAACCCCCTGAAGCCGGTTGAGCGACAGCATATGGCCAGCTTACCATCGCCGCAACAGTTCTATGAGGGATTCTCTCGTCTTCTGTCACAGTGTAGCCAGGTAGACTTGGGCGAACCGCTCTTGGCAGCAGCATGCTCCCACCCAGGCCGAGGGTGCCCCTGCGGGCGTACAAGCTTTCGAATCCACAGCATTACACCAGAAGGGCGGATACCAGTGTCCCCCTGTGTGTACATGCATGAATACAAGGTTGGCAATCTTTTGACGGACGACATTTTTGAGATTATCAACTCACCTCAGTTTCGCTCGTTCCGTCGGCGCAACGGCAACCCAGAGTCGGTTGAGGGTTGTGGCGGGTGCCAGTACATCATCACGTGCCGTGGTGGTTGTGCTGCCCGGAGCTACCTTCATCTCTTGCACGAGAGCGGGGGGCGTACGCTATACCGCAAGGATCCCTACTGCCTCGTTGAGGCCGAGACGATGATGGCGGACGGATTTCCACCATTTCCACAACATCCTGTGGTCCCCAGGGATAAGATTCTGGTGCATCGTGACTATCTCTGTACTTGGATTGGAAAGCCCCTGTGAAAGGCAACTTGGCATCTCGGACCCTCGAAGGAGACTTTTGGAGCTTCGCCGACCAGATCCTTCAGTACAGTCGGATTGTAGTTGACCGCCCGCGAGGATCACGCCATCCCCGGCACCCGCAGTTGACTTATCCGTTGGATTACGGATATCTGGAAGAAACCCGATCGGGAGACTGCGATGGCATCGATGTGTGGCTCGGATCACGGCACGATGCAGGTTCCGTCGACGCTGTCGCTTGCACGGTCGACCTAGAAAAGGGCGATGCGGAGGTCAAACTGTTGGTTGGCTGTACGGAACAAGAAACGGAAGAAGTCGCTCGGCTGATGAACTCCCATTCGATGCGGTGCTTGATCGTGCGCAGAACCTCACCAGAAAACCGGGCGTCATGACCAGCGTTCCGGAGGATGAGCAATACGCAGTCTTTCCAGATTGCGACGCACTGTCCTCTAACACGAACGGTCAGAAGTTTCTATACCACACCAAAGTAGACGATAAGCTGCACCTAGCCAATTCCCCCGACCGCCTGATTCGCCAGAGCGGCGTCGGGCGCAAAATATCGCCTTTGGGGCTTTCGCTATTCTTCACTCTCGGCTTCGTTCCGGCACCATATTGTATTTACGAAGCGATCCGAAAGTTCGAGGTTTCTGTCGCCTATTCATCCGGATCTAACACTGACTTAGATAAGGCCGCTGTTAAGCTTGAGGACTTATTGCAGCGTGCACTGGCTTCCGAAGTCGAACAACTGGACCGCTATGCCGTCCTAGCATCGGGCGGCATGGACTCATCGTTAGTCGTGTCTCTGTTGGAGGACCTCTTTCAGGCACCGGTGTCAACGCTCTCGGTACACACCCGGGATCTATGCGACCCACTCAGCACTTCTCGACCCATGCACCGCAACTTGTTGCTTAATTCCTCAAATTGGAGCGATCTGCTGCCTTTGTTCGCCGGTCTTGACGAGCCGGTGGCGGACTCAATGCTGATTCCGTTGCACGCCGCGTTTCAAGCGATGCGACCGGGCGCCACGGCGATTAGCGGCATCGGCGCGGATGACTGGTTCGGAGGGCTGTACGAACATCTCGCATTGCACATCTGGAGCAGTTGTGAAGCAGTACCCGCATCATGGCCTGAAAAGGACCGTTGGATTGTCAAGCGCATGATTACCGATCTCGCGTCCCGCGGCAATGCGAGTGCCGGCTGGATACGCATGGTTTCTAGAATGGGCGCGGACGAGCGCTCGGCGCTCTTGGGCAGCTATTTGCACGATCGGGCGACTTCGGATGAAAGCGACGAATTTCTCCGTTGTTGGATCGAGCGCGCGCCTAGTTTTCTCGACGGAGCCATGCGATTTGCCCAGAGGGTGCGGCTTCCTGGGCAGACTCTGGCGTTACTTCGGACGGCAAACCGATTGACCAACACCCGCCATTTCTCGCCTTTCCTAGCGAAGGACACCGCGAGCTTTGCGGCAGGTCTGCCGGTGGACATGATGGTGCGAAATTCTCATCGGAAAGTCCTGTTACGTGCCATTGCCAACCGCCGGTTGACGCCCGGCATACTTGAGCAGCCCAAGGTGGGTTTCAGCATCCCGCTACCGGGTTTGATTGCGCCACTTATCCGCAATTGGGAGGTGATTGAAGACGACCCTGCTCTGAACCAGCGTGCCGTGAGACGATTGATCGGTGCCTGGACGAATTCTGACGGGCAGGAGCAGCTCCGACTAGCTGCGCATATCTGGATGGTGGCGGTGTGGCGGTTGTGGTGGCAAACACACCGCGCGGAGTTGTAAGGGCGAATGTTGAAACTTGCGCTTGGATTCCTGACTATTCTGGCGCCACCGCCATCGCGCCAAGGCGAAGATTTTGACCGGTTGGGCAATAACTTCTGGTGGGCCGCTCCTGCTACGGAGTCGCTGTGCGTGGCAATACCAGCGGGACTTTGCGTTCTTTTGCATCCGTTCATGCCGCCTGGCGTTTTAGCGGTCTTGTTTGTCGGCATGGATCACATAGCTCATGGCCTGCGCCGTCTCGATGGGTTCAGTGATCTTGGAGAAGCTATCTTCTTCAGGCTGTCAAATCCACAGAAGACCTGCGAAGAAGCATGGCGAGTGGTGCGCGCTCCGCAGAACGGCCCGTACGGCACCGCACTGATTTCCTTGTTGCTCCTAGCCCAAGTCGCGCTCGTGGGCGTCCTGCTCGAGCGTGGCGCAATAGAGTTCTTTCTCGGCACGTTTTACGCAGCACTGTTCTCGAAGCTTGGCATTGCCATAGCAGTTGCGGCACCTGATCGGTTCCGTCCAGCCAGCGACTTCGGCCGCTTCGCTCAGAAGGCTGGTACGCTCAGAAGACTGATCCCACTGGCAATGATAATTTTGGTCTTGTCTGCCGGCGCCGCTTGGGCGCTCGGGAGAGTAGTCCCAATTCTTTTTGCGTCCTTGATCGTGGCGGTGTGCGCAGCTGGTTTCCTTGCTCGGCGATGTGTTCTCCGGTATCTCGGCGAACTGAACGGGGATGTGCTGGGTTTCGGGTGGGCGGTGTCCGAACTCGTGGTGCTAATCCTTGTTAACGTGATGGGGGGGATAAAGAGTGGTGGCAGATAGAAACTCGATTGCCCCTCGGTTGGACTATGAAGAGGCATTACGGTGGCCTGTGCTTTCCGAAGCCGAGGTTTCGGCGGCGGCCCGGATCATGACCACCTCAGCTAAGCAGCAGCTTAGCGCTCAACGCGCGCTGGAGGAGGATTTCGCCGCTTGGATCGGAGCCCGATTCGCACTCAGCTTTAGCAACGGGACCTCGGCCCTTTACGCGGCTATGTATGCTCTCGGCCTACCCCGAAACAGCGAAGTTCTCACGCCATCTTTAACGCATTGGGCCTCCGTCCTGCCGTTGTGCTGGAATGGCCTGGTGCCGGTTTTTTGTGACATTGATCCGGAGACCTTGTGTATCGATCCTAGAGAGGTCGAAAGAAAAATCTCGCGGGAGACAAGAGCAATCTTGGTCGTTCATTTATTCGGACAGGTTGCGAACATGGAAGCCATCATCGACATCGCCCGAAGACGGGGGTTGCTGATTATCGAGGACGCGTCTCAGGGGTTGGGCGCCCGGCATAGCGACCGGTGCCTGGGGACATTGGGCGCCATCGGCTGCTTCAGTCTGCAGAGCTCGAAATACCTGCCGGTCGGGGAAGGCGGTTTGCTTGTGACCAACGACCGGGCGCTACGGGACCGCGCCTTGGCCGTTGGCCACTATGACCGGCTTTCCGGAAGCAATGACAACTGTCTGGCCGCCTTAGCTCGAACCGGACTGGGTTTCAAATTCCGAATCCACCCTATCGCAGCGGAACTAGGGCGCCTTTCTTTACCAGGGTTAAGAGCTCGTATTGAGCGAATAAACGCACACACGGAGGAGTTAGTAGCCATGCTGCGAAGCTATCGCTTCTTCAATGTACCTGGAACAATAAAGGATGGATACCGCATCTTTTGGACCCGCCTCCACGTTCGGTACCTTCCATTCCCCGGCTGCCCTTCCCGTGTTCATCTGATCTCGGAGTTGGGCCGAGCTGGTGTACTAGTGTTCGACAAAGCGACACCTTACGGACAGGGCCTCCATCGAGAGCCCATCTTTCATGACGCACACCTATGGCCTTCCCCTTGGTTCGTTGATTGCCCAAACATGCGGGAGCACATTCTAGAACGTGCTAGCAGTCTTCATGTGACTGAGGGATTGGAGCAGAGTGAGATCGTGACTTTTCCAGTGTTCCCGAACGCCAGCAATGGGTTTGTCAGGCAGTACATCGATCTGTTGGTTTCGACTCTGGACCGTCTGGCGGAAACTGGTTGTACTGGATAAGGTGTCGTCATGGAACGCGGAGTTTCCGTTATCATTCCGACGAACAATCGCGACGACCTACTCATTCGCGCGGTGGAATCAATTTGCAGCCAGTCTGCAGACCGCCCAGTGGAGATCATCGTCGCAGACAACTCAGGTCGCTCGCGTTTGGATGCGTGGCTAGCAATGGGGGGCATTTCTGCCTCGTTCCCGGTACGGCTTCTGCAAGCTGTCGATATTGTGGGCCCATCGCACCCCCGCAACGTCGGAGCTTCTCAAGCGCGATATGAATATCTGGGGTTTCTCGACGACGACGCCGCGGCGGCTCCGGACTGGCTCCAACAACTCACAAGCTTCTTCGATGCGCATGCCGAGGTAGCGATTCTAGCGGGTCGCGTGGAGGCCAGCCGCAAAGATCACCCACTTGAGCACTCCCGACAGTTCTTGTACGACTCGAGGCACGCCCGATACGCAACAACGGAATGCACGGCATCCATCGCCGCGCGGTTTGGGTGTCAGATGCCTAGCGAATATTTCCTCGCCGACTATTTCACTGGTTCGAATGCCGCGTGTCGTGCTGCCATCTTTGCTCGCCTTAGCGGCTTTGATACGAGGATCCGGCACGGGCAAGACCATGACCTCGCAATCCGCTGCTGGCAACTCGGCTTTCCTGTCGCCTACGTGCCCTCTCTGCGCGTCTTTCACGAGCATGGTCGTTCCTACAGACGGTTTCTTGCACAAACCTATCAGCATGGCATTTCAGCTACCGAACGCGTCATAGAGCTAGAACGCGAGAGAGAGTTCTGGGCCGAGTTTGCCCGAGAATTCGGCCAACTTGCGAGTGCGGCGTCAGCGTGGGTTCGCGCAGTGCGCATTAACCCGGGGAACCACATGCGATCTACGCGTACTATCATGTTGACTGCGGCCTTCATTCACCTCGCCGGGACATTAGCCTGGGGAGCGCGACATCTCATTCGTTTCAGCGGTACTTTCGGCCGAGGAGACAAATCGTGATAACCGAATGGATCGCCAAAGTGTTCGAAGATGCAGAATTACTCAAGAAGGGACACTGCCAGCGTAAACAGGACACCAATCTGGGTATGGGTTGGCTGTACTACGCTCTGACCCGAATGTTGCGTCCTCGCGAGGTTGTCGTTATCGGATCATATCGCGGATTTACGCCGCTGGTTTTCGCGAAGGGGCTTGCCGATAACCTAGAGGGCGGGCGTGTGACATTCGTCGATCCTTCTTTCGTCGATGACTTTTGGAAGGATACTTCCCGAGTATCGGCACACTTCGCCCTATACGGGATTGACAACATTCGTCATTTTCTGATGACGACTCAAGAGTTTGTGGAGACGCAAGAGTATCGTGATCTTAGCGATATTGGCTTGGTCTTTGTCGACGGCTACCATGCCCGCGATCAGGCTTGCTTCGACTTCGAGGCCTTTGAAGATAAGCTCGCCGAAGGAGGAATCGTCCTTTTTCATGACAGTGTGGAAGTCGCAACGACGCCCATTTACGGCAAAGATCGAGTATATGAGCGCCGGGTTCGATTCTTCATAGACGAACTGAAGACTCGACATGACCTCCAGATATTCGACATCCCATTAGCGAAGGGGTTGACTCTCGTGAGCAGGAAGGTGAAAACCGAGTGAGAATGACGGACGATCAGAGAGTGAGTTTTGGATTGATCGGTTGCGGATCAGTGGCGCCCTATCACGTGCACGCGTTTCAAAAATCGTCACTCGCACGGTTGGCTCTGGTAGCCGATGCGGACGCGGAAATTGCACGCCGCTTCGGCGAGCGATTCGGCGTATCGGCGGCGCGAACCGTGGACGAACTGCTCTCCTTCACGGGCATCCAGGCCGTGAGCATCGCCACGCCGCCCGGTACGCTGGCCACCTTGGGTGCCCAAGCAGCGCGCGCCGGTAAGCACGTCCTGGCGGAGAAACCTTTGGCTTCTACGGTTGAGGAGGCGCGGGCGCTAATAGAGACATGCCGAAACGCCGGCATTAAACTATCCGTCTGGCTAGAGCGACGCTACCAGCCTTTTGCCGTCAAAGCGCGGGAGCTTATCCAAAATGGAACCTTAGGGCCTATTTTCCTCATCACGGTGAATACGCTGGTCTACAAGACCGCTAGCTACTGGAACTACGGATTTCGTAACGAAGGACCGTCCACCGATTGGCGTCGGTCACGCACACTGAGCGGCGGCGGCGTCCTACTGATCAACACGATCCACCAACTTGACCTGGCGGCATTTATTAGCGGCTTGCGCGTCGTCGATGTATTCGCGAGAACGATTGGTGGCGCTGGGGAAGTCGAAAATGTGGCGCTGGCCAGCTTGCGGTGCTCACGCGGCGAGTTGATCAACGTGACTGCGTCTAGTAGCGCGTTCGGCCTCGGCAACTTTCCTGTATATGCGAGCCGAGATATCTTGGTGGGTGCGGAGGGATCGCTGATATTGAGCACGCCTTTGGAGCTCAAGCATCGGGTTATCGGAACGAAGAGTTTCGAGCTGCCCCTACTGGATCTAGTGGATAGCAAGGCGCTGGCTGTCGACGACTTCGCAAAGGTCATTTTGGAAGGACGCGAACCTCCAATCTCACCCATGGATGCTCTGAAGGCGCTGACTGTGGTTAAGGCGGCCTACCGATCCGCCGAGACGGGTGAAAGAGTTCTGCTCGGGGAAGAAGATTGACCTGGCTCTTTCATGGAACTCTAGCCGAGTCCGTCGAAGCGATCGATCGCGAGGGGATCCGATTGGTAGAAGGCGAGCCGAGCTTCACCGCTGATGTCGCGCTAGCCTGCTGCAAATACGCTCACCGCGGTTACAACACGAAGCTGCGCTACAGCGGCAAGACGTTGCTGGAAGCGCACGAGTTGGTGTCAAGTGGCGTCCTTTCCCCCGAACACAGCCCTGGGGAATTGTTATGCGCCGCGAGAACTTGGTGGGAAGGACATGACGACGGCGGGAGAGTTTTCGGCATTCTCGCGAATCGCTGGTCTCCATGCCCTAGTCCGTTGGCTGTCCTTAGGATCGATTCAATGCGGGGGGAGGTGCGTGGCGGCCTTACGAAATGGATTGAAGACCACCTTTGTGTAGAGCCAGCGGAAGACCCCACCCGACCCATACCTACGGGCATTCCGCCCAGCCATATTAAGTTCACCATCGCCTGTACTCCCTCCCTGCGCTGCGTCCTCCGGCGAATGACAGGTGGCCCCGAGGGTGGGTTCCCTAGCCCTGAACTGCACAGCGAAATGTGTACTGTCCTCGCCGGTGAGCTTCGATTGCATGAGGCCATATATTCTTGTCGCGCCAATGAGTTGGCTTCCGAGATCGTCGTTCAGACTCGCGCTGCCGCGATCGGCAGTGCCCTCCGGCGGGGTTACCTCTCGATTCTGCGAACTGCGGGGTACAGCATGATCAAGGCCGATTTCGTCAATCCTTACGAGGAAGACGACCATGTCTTTTGGCCACGGGACGACGTGGCCGCACGACTTGTCGAGCTTAAAACCATGTCATCCCGTTTTCGAGAGGAATACGAACCCTACGAAGCGGCGATCGAGGGACTGGGCCGCTTGTTCCTGTCTGGCGTCCCCGATGAGATGGTTGTGGAGGTGCTACACCATGTTGATTCTGCAAGAGGTCACTCATGGCTCGCGCACTGATGATTGTTTTCGATTCGTTACGAAAGGATGTGTTCGACCGCTGTCGGCACCCGCTGCTAGAGCGCTGGCGACAGAAGGGCGTGAGCTTCGAAAACTGTCATAGCCAGAGTGGGTTCACTCCGATTTCTTTCTCCAGCATCTTAGCTGGCCGATTCCCGTCCGCCAATGATGTGCGGGCCGAACATCCGGTGCGCTTCGTTCAAGGCCCACAGAACCGCAGCCAGGCGCCAGTCTGGTGGAGTGTAGACGAAGAAAGCTGCGGACATCTCATCCTACCGGGCAGTCGACCTCTAAAAAGATCGGCGTTTACGTTGTTCAATCGGCGACTATTAACGCTCCGCCATTCCAAGACCAACGCGTTCCCGGAATTGTCGGAAGACGAGATGTTTCCGACGCCAGAGTGGGGACAGGATCTGTCGGGATTCTACCGGCTGTTTCATGACGTCGGCGCATCCGATGACGTCCTGATGGTTGTTAGGATCTACGACACCCACCTTCCCTACGGACGTGGCATCAGCCCCCTGGATGCTGGGTCCGCATTGGAGATCAAGCGCAATTTGGCGGTGCTCTTCGCAAGAGATCATGGAAGGGCTCTGCTCGATGAAATCGCGGTACCCGCCCTGTGCAGGGCGCTAGATTACATATCGGACATTTGGAACTGGATCGAACCTCTTCTTGACTTTGCTGCGGTTATGAGCGATCACGGAGACCAATGGTCCGATGATCCAGAACAGGTGGGCCATGCCGGCTTTTTGGTCGACTCCGTTTTGCGCGTTCCCCTAATCGTGATCGATGGCGTCCATCGGGGGCGCTGTTGGGCACCCTGCAACAATGCTGACGTTATGCCTACGCTGCTGGCGAGGGTGAACAAGATTTCCGACTGGAGCATGCAGGGAAAAGCATTAACGTTGGAGCGGGAACAAGTCTCCCGATTTGCAACCGAAGCCAATTCCAGCCGCGGCGAGTTTCTACGCATGTCAATGGATGTGCGCGAGATTGCCTTACAGCAATGACGGCCCGCGCCCTGGTTCGCGTGAGGAAATTGGGTGTAATGGGACGGGAGAGGGGCGATGATGATCTTCGTCTTGCTTACACGGCAGAACCGCAAAACTATCGGCGGTTTTCTTAAGGGAAGCGGCAATCCGCTCCGTCGACGGATCGCATCGCTGCGACTTGTTCTTCCGGATGCGATCCAAGATAGTTCTCACAGCCTCACAGCGAATGCGGTCTTCCGGGCTATCAGACCGCCTACCGTCCGCAATCAAGAGGAGAGTCCGGGGCCGCGCGTAACGAATAGCGTCGAATACACGGCGCGTCAAATCGGGTCGGTTGAAGAGGAAAAGCGCTACGGATACCTTGGTGTGATGAGGATTGGAGGGGAGCATGGCGAAGAATGAAATTGTATACCCCATTTCGAGCCCGGAGGTCAAGCAGTTGCCGCTACTGATAAGCAAGAGCGTGTTCACTTTGAAGGAGTGTCGCCAAATCATTGAAATGGGCATACCGCAGCTCGAGCCGAAACGGCCACTCCGCTTCGGCAAGAAAAAGGTTGAGGGTGCTATAGTACTGCCATCTGATATCGATTGGCTATACGCCCGGCTGGCTGGCCTGTTTGCGACAAACAACTGCTGGGGATTCCATCTCTCCGGCATGCAGCCGATGAACATCCTGCGTTATCGGCCAGGCTGCTTCACGCGCATGCATGTGGACTACAAGCCCCACTTTGCTAACTTTGCCAAGATAACGGCCATCGTTCAACTCGTCGACCCGGATTCCTATGTCGGCGGATTGCTGCATGTGACTGAGGAGGGCGACCCCGTCCGTCTCGAGTGTGGGGACTGCGTCGTATTTCCAAGCGTCGTGATGCACGGCGTCAGCCGTGTAGACAAAGGTGCGCGAATCGTTCTAGCCGCATGGGCTGCAGGACCGCAATTGCGGTGAGGCGATCTCTATAATAGTCTTAGCCTAACCTAGGGTCGTGAAGTTGACCGACACTGCCTGCGCCAGACTAGACCGATATCGCGGGCTCGATTTAGGAACTTGTTCAGGCGGGCGATGGGATGCTGTAATCAAGTCTGCGCAAAGCCTCGAGCACTTTGGTGATGCTCCCTTAGCATTGTACGGCATTCGATTTCCAATAACGACAGTGGTTTGTGAAGTATTGGACCTCGTCGGCGAGTCATTCCTGCCACGACGCTTGAGGAATCCGCTCTCCCCTAAGTTATCGGGGGGCGAAAGGGGCGGCGTGATTCGCAATCGAGGGCTATGGAAGCCAATTCTAGTTGCGGTGCGTTTCTGCGCCTGATGCTCGATGTAGACGGGAGCGCGAAGTGGCGATAACGTCCACGTTTCAGCCGGAATTCGAGTTTGATTACGACGATACTCTGCCTCTTCTGCATCAATATTCGATTCCTGTAATGCAACGAACGATCTACAACAAAATGCGAGCCTTATTTCGTGTGAAACACGGCTATAGCCAACGAGCTAGAAGCTGGATTGGTCCTGGCTATCACGGATTGTTGATTTACGGGTTAGTACGAAAACTATTGCCACGCTCAGTAGTTGACGTTGGCACCTGTTGGGGCTTTAGCGCTTTATGTGCGGCGTTGGCAATGGAGGACGCGCGTCTCAACTCCCAGGTGTTGACGATCGATCGATCGGAGCACACTGATTATGGCAGTGACGCCTTTTTTGATCGCTTGAGACGCGACAAAGTGTTCCAGGTCGTCGGCCTATCCAAGCAGCAATTACCTCAATATGCGCCTGTAACGATTGATCTCGCTTTCGTCGACGGTGGCCACTCATACGAACAAGTGCATTTCGATGCGACGTTCTTAAGTCGCAGACTCTCGCCAAACGGCATCTTAATGCTAGACGATTGTGTGGCGGAGTACGCTGGTGTCGAGCAGGCAGCCCGAGAGATCGAGTACGAGTTTGGCTTGACCCGAACTACGTTCCGGCGTATAGCTATGTTTTCGTCTCGACCCTTCGCAACCTCGTTGACCCAGGCGGATAAGATTGGAACTGCCCAGCTAAGATAGCTCACATCCGCGCAGGAGTCCGACAAGGCGCAACTGACAACCTTGCTGTTCCGTGTTTGAATGAACAACCCCACTTTACCCCTACAATAAGAATTCCACTTCGTTCCTTTAAAGTGACATGCCAGCGTTTTCGGACGCTCATCAGGGCTAACTTGTAAGAGGATTGTAAGCGTCCCGATCAAAAACAACCAACCGCCGGTCGTTTCTATTAGTTGCATTTCGCTGGGCGCGCCGTGAAGGACCAGATCATTCGAGCACGTCATGGCTGGATATGGTGGGTGCTGGTCGCATCGGCCCGCCATGTTTGCAATGTCTCTTGACGCCCAGGTGTAGCTGAATCCCATGGCGCTCAGCGAGGTGAATCATCTTCTTCGAAACTTTGTATGTCCGCGGCAGGTTGGCGAGATTCCCGTAAGTTACCGGGTCTCGTTTCAGGTGCACCTGCGTTTTTTTGGTGCGCCGTGTGAAGGCACGGTTTCTCAGAGGGTGCAAATCTCACCCGACAAGGGCGCTCCAGCCGGTAGCAATCGGAGCAGCCGCGGAGGCAACGAAGCGGCTGAAGCCTCCTGGTAGAAGGTTTATATAAGGATGCTATACTATTGATAACACAGTACTTATGTCCGATAAGAAAGCTTCTGTAAAGTCGATTCTGCAGCGGCTCCACGATCGCTCGGATCTTCATCCCTGGTCGCTTAGCCGCTTCGTCATCGACGCGGATTAGGACGTTAAGGAACGGAAGCGATTTGCTGTTCAGTTTCCTTTGCAGTTAAGGAAGTGCCTACCGTTTCCCCGTCCCTGTCTCACGTTCTCCAGAAACGAGAACACCCTCTGCAAAGGGCGAAAGCCCGTCAAGACCCTCTTCCTTCACCTCAGACCTGCCCTGAGGACAAAACGCGCCAACGAGTTGCATCGCTTTGAGATCCGCCATCACCGTCACATGTCCTGCTTTGATTCCGGCCACCAGAAGCATGTGCTGCAGCTTACGACATGATGGAACGACATCGTATCCTTCAACGAGCCTCCGTATCTCCATGCGGCGCAAGAGAGCCTCGGTATCTCGCTTACCGGCCGGCGCTAACCGCGTTACAGTCGTGCCATCCTCGAATCGCGAACTTGCTGGAAACGGCTTCCGGAGCATCTCGGTGATCTCTTCCGCTTCCCTTGGCGTAACGTCGAGCTTGTCTGCGATCGCACGGTAGCTCATGAGCCCTTTGCGATGCTTCGCCGGATTCTTGTAGACGCACGACACAGTGCTCCTGCAATTAGCCTTGGACAGCGCCGGACGGAATTCGGCCGCGAACGCCTCCAACTCACGATTTGCGCCCTGTCGCGAGTTTCCATCCCAATATAGATTCGCCGTCAACATGAATGCTGCGACGTTGCGGTGGCCTTCCGTGATTCCGCCCCTCAGCTCCTGCAGTTTGTGCAGGACTTTGAGTCTGTTGCGGTTTGCTGCATCGTAGCCGGCGCGTCGCGCCGGACACTCCCCGGCAGCTCGCATTCTGTCTCCTATAGTGCCCGGAGTCAGTTGATTTACGCCAAACCTGTTTCCAAGCTCCGCCAGCGAGTAGCTCGGAACGGCGTTCTCGCCGACCCAATGCCACTCAACATACTCTTCGGTGTCGTTGCGAAACGATCCCGGCAAACGAATGTATCGCGCCGCGTCCGTGGCCGCGGGATCCGCGCCGATCGAGGAAAGACGGCGTACGATGGCCTGGTTGATGCGTCCGTGTAACTGAAGATGATTGCGCCAATTGTCTTGGTAGGCACCAAGGTGAGCATTCGCCGTTTCTTTTTCGTCGTGGAGAAGCCATAAGATCCACAGCCCGCGCCCACTTCGCACCACCAGTGAGAACGCAGGCAGCGTGCCATCGGCGACACGATTGTGAACTGCTGTCATTGCCTGGTCGTACGTCAATCCAACTTTGTAAAAGTCGATGTCGCAGTAACAGGCGCAGAGATAACGCAAAGTACCCGTGTTGTGATCCGACCAGCCCACGGGACCCCGCGACCCCTTGGCCATCCGATAAGCAGCGTTCAAAGACACATATGAATCCCGGAGGAGCTTGTCGCGGAATGAGGGATACTCCCTGTCGAGATCGGAAGCGCGCACAGCGCGCACTCGGCGCCAGCCTTCATCATCTTTCACAACGAAAGTGATCACACCGTCCAAGTGCCGGTGGAGGAGCAACAACGACGCGACCTCAGGTGCTGCGACAGCGAGGGCCATTTAACTTCAAACCAAGGTGCCCCTAAGGGCCAGCAGTCGATCAATCCTTTTCTTTCTTCAGGTAGTCCGACAGGGAGTTCCGACCGGTACGTTCAAGCAAAGTATCGAGATGGGCGTCTCCTCGGATACCGAGAGCGAAGCCCTCGCCATAGGTTTCACGCAGCGTGACTATACGGGTGTTTCCGTTCTTCATCCGAGTCTGACCGTTCAAGTCACGGTGCCTTCCGTCAAGTCCTGGCTGTTTCGGCATATACCCTATCTACCCAATATATTGTGGGTATGCTTTCATCTACATTCTACATGTAGTATTTAGGCGAACACAAGGCAAAAGTACGATTATCCCATCCAGCGCTTCCACCATGACCGTACCTTGGCTGGCATAGTAGGCTGGTCGCGCTTCTCCGCCTGCGCAACGACGCTGACCTCCGTCGTAGAGGAACTCTTTTCTGAAACGATCGGACTCGCGAATTGAGCGGCTTTACGCTGCCGGTCTTGCATGCGTCTTTCGTCGATAGCATATTGAGACATCTCCCCCGCCCACCGCACCTTGCCGCCACGAATCCAGTAGTGCGACCGACAAGGGAAACTCCAATTTCCAATTGATGGCTCAAGCGTCACGTTCTGGCCATCGAACCAGAGCTTCCAGTCCGTGGGAGAGAACGGAGTCACGACTTCGCGCCCGCATCCGCAGGCGCATTGATGAATCGCTGTGGCGTAGGCCATAGACACGTAAAGCACACCAGATTCCAGATTCTCTGGAATAGCATCGACGAACTGCAGAGCGAGCCGTGCGGAACTCATGCCACCTTCTCTTCACTCGTCAACAGATGAAAGTTGGTTGAGTAGGTCGAATGGTGTTCTTGGTCGGTGTCCTCATAGACGCCGACGATCTTTTTCCACTTGATAACCGCCATCGCAGCGTTGAGGGCGTTGAGGTCTGCAATTTGGATGTTTTGCGTGTAAGCCGCATCCTGATCTGTATCCGCCATGGGAACCCTAGTGTCCAGATGGTCTGTCTTCCCTTTCGTCCCTGCAGTGATGCGGCAAATCGCCCAGAGCTTCCCACCCGCGGTCATCTCCACGCCCATGCCGACATCGACAAAGCTCGTTCCCTGGACGCTCAAAGCGTCTAGGATGAGCCTTCGTGCGGAGCCTCTGTCTACGCAGATGAAAACGAAGTCGAAGCCGTGCAGGAGATCAATGTTTGCCTCATCTATACGAACTGCGTGAGGGACGATCCCGGAACGCATCTTCGCGTAAACGCCGTGTAAATACTCCACCTTGGTAAGTTGGCGCCGCAGATCGTCAAGAGATGCAGCTCCCGGCGCGCGGAACGCATTGTGCTGCAGGTATAGATCGTCGTCGAAGAGATGGATCTCGCGCGCCGAAGTCTTTGCAACCAGGTCCAGAACATAGGAGCCAGTCCCGCCCAAACCCACAATCGCGATGCGCAGCGGAGACAGCTTGGCTGATATGGCTGTGATTCCTGCGCGGCTGGAGGCAGTGTCGAAGTAATGGAATACTGAGCCACTTTCGCTCGACTCAATAGGCTTGAACGTCCGCGCATCCACGCGCGAGTCCAGCGCCCTTGCTGCCGAAGAGATGATCTCGATGTACCGTGTCATCTTCTCGTAGTAATCCGCATACCCGTCTGGCGGTTTGTTCGAGAATGAGTGTTGAATGACGAGCTTCTCCGCCAACTGCTGTGTTGCACTCGCGTGAGCGATCTGAATGATCGGGGCTCCATCTTTAGTACAAGGGTGGCTTCCTACAAAATGAATGACATGAGTGCTGGGCCGCACCGCCACGTCTCCAGCAAGGGTTAGCTCAGAAACGAGAGTGCCAAAGGCAACCTGTTTCTGAGCATTGACGTAAGGAACCGAGTGAACGAGGAGGTAGTTCGCACGAACATCCACCTCGTATCCTTCGTCCTGTAACCGCTTCAAATCGGCGCTACGATTTATCAGTTGGTGTGACATTGAAAAGCATCCCGTCCTTGAGGTGAACTGTTTCGCCATCGACCATGCTGCCCTCTGGATTGCTGGATGGGCCGCGCTTGTACGTAACGGTATAAATCTTTGTCTGGCTCGGGGAGGCATCGGGAAAGGCGAGCTTGACCACTTCCCAAAATGTCAGCTTGCGAGTGACAACTTCCTTGGGCCGAGTGTTGACGAAGATTCTGTATTCAGTGGCGCGTGTATAGAAGCGCTCGACACCTGGCGCTGCCAGATCAGCGAACTCCATATCGCCGATGAGGCGGCTGACGCTTCCGGGGACATCGAGCCATACGTCGTTACCAGTTAGATCGACTGAAGCGAGCTTCTTCAGCGTGAAGCCGGTGATGTGCGGCGCTCCCCAATCAAACGAGCGGTCATTCAGTAGGAAGCGGAATGAGCGGTCCGTCCGAAAGACAATAAACCGTTCCACACCTGCTTCCCGGAGATCCATCGTTTCATCAGGCCGCAATTCCTCAAGCAGTCCACTCTTGAGAACCTGATAGGCAACGTACTCCGTAGGCGAAGTCACCCCCGCGGCCTCAAGAATTTGCGTTCCTGTCGGAACCGGGTCAGCAATCACCCTGGGTTCAAACTGGAGAGCCTCATCCCCGATGAGGACACGGTAGGGGCCATGACGACGGACTTCACGTCCGGAGCGTACGGCCTGGCAAAGATCTTCTGCGACTGCATCCATCGTTCCGTCCATATCATTCCTCCATTTTTTTCTTGCCGGCCTTGAGTTATTCGCCATCGTCAACTACAGTATGACGAGAACGTATAGGGCAAGGACCGAAAAGAGACGAGCACGTTTGATACGAACTCGTCATCTTTTACTATACGTAATCGTCTACAACACGTCAACTACCTATGTCAGAAATCTTTGCAGCACGTCTCCAGTCCGCCCGCCAGCTCCGGAAGTTGAGCCAGTCCGAGTTGGCCGAAAAAGCTGGGCTTCAGCCCTCGGCCATCTCCCACTTTGAAAACGATAGGCGATCCCCTTCGTTCGACAATCTCAAAACCCTCGCCAACGTCCTAAACGTCCCGACGGATTATCTTCTGGGCCGTATTGACTCTCCTACCCTTACCGGCTCAACAAGAGACGAGTTGTTCCGTCACGCTGAAAATATGTCGAAAAACGATCTGGACACTCTCACTTCATTTGCGGCCATGCTCGCTCAGAAAGCAGACCCCAAAAAAAAGGACTGATATGCTGGTTGACCCTTGGTGGAAAGCAGAAGCCTGCGCTGCAGATGTGCTCAAGCAGCAGAACATCACGAAATTGCCGATCGATCCATTCCAAATCGCGAATGCGAAAGACATCTTGCATCAGGAGAATCCCTCTCTCGACGCCGGCGTTTCGGGATGTCTAATGCGAGTCGGAGATCGCTTTGGCATCATGTATAGCACTCGCTATTCAAGCAACGGTTTCAGGCGCTTTACCGTCGGCCACGAGTTGGGCCACTACTTCCTTGAAGGCCATCCTGAGCACCTTTTTAAGGATGGATGTACTCTACACACTTCCACCACGGGCTTTGTTTCCGACGATCGCTACGAGCAGGAAGCAGATGCCTTTGCGGCGAGCCTGCTGATGCCCAAGGCGCTATTTCGCGAAGCCTCTGAGAACGTGGGCAACGGTCTGAACACAGTCCTAGCGATGGCAGCTCTGTGCGAAATGTCCCTGACATCCACGGCAATCCGTTATGCCCGGTTGATCACCGAGCCCGTAGCGGTTGTACTTTCGATGAACCGGAAAGTCCTGTTCTCCATTATGTCTCCCACACTCCGGGCGCAGCGAAATCTCACCTGGCTCAAGAAAGGCGCAGGGATTCCTCCGTCCACGCTTACCTTCCGGTTCGCTGGGGATAGCACCAACATCCAGAATGCGCGGACCGCATCAGCGAACGCGACCTTGGATGATTGGTTCGATGGCCCCGACATCGAGATCAGCGAAGAAGTGATCGGCTTGGGCGAATATGGTCGCACCCTCACAGTGCTTCATGCGGAATCGCTTCCCGATCCGGAGGCAGTCATGGAGCGCTCGGATGGCCGTGAGGACGACGAAGCGGAGTCGCTCCTTCCGTCGCAACGCTTCTTCCGGAAGAGCAGATACTAACTAGCTCTCAACCTTGTGCAGCAGTCAGAACACCCTGTCCAAACAACTTCTTCACTTCAAGCCTGTTTTTCTTCAGGAAAGAGCGCCAAAGCCTCCGCAGGCATTTCCGCAATCGTGAAGTCGATCATGACCTGTTCGTGGCCGTCAGGATGCTGTTCCCGCCAAAGCAGCAGCAGGAGGGGCGGCATCTCTGAAAGCACGCACTTGGTGCGCCCAACCTTCGCATGGCAACGCAGGCACAACGAGATCATCAGGTGGAGAAGCGACTTACCTGGTACACGATGATGGACGACAATCGACCGCTTGCGGCGTCCCGAGGCTCCGCATACGCGGCAGCAATAACCGTCACGTTCTAAGACCGCTTCGCGGAGTCCACCGAAGTATTCCTCATCCTGTCGCTTGAGCGTGTAACAGGTCGCACAGAGGCCCAGGGCGAGGATCTTCTCATTCCCGCACCGACAATAGAGTGCCCTCTGTACGCCCTCCTTCACTATCCTTCTACCCCATGCACGCCCAGGTTGATGTCGGTTTCGATCCACCCCTCTTTCCACGGGGCCGTTCTCATTTCAGCGAAGGGGATGCCGTTTACCCGTGCATCGCCGCCGGCGTCGAAGAGCAGACCCCACGTATCGGAGTAGTCATCTTCCTTGCCCTCTGCGATGGCGTGATTGTGACGGGCCAACTCCAACACTTCTGTGTCGGCATCTTCCCAACCAACGCGCCAACAGTGGTGAGCCCCATCGAAGTCGGGGATAGCCGTAAGGCGCGCCCGATATCCCGCGGCATAGTCTTCTTTATCCCAATGGCCCTTCAAAGCATCCAGTCCGGGGTGGATTATCATTCGTGTCTCCTCTTTTGCTTCCCTGCTTACCGCGCGGTGCTACTCCTTCGTTTTCAGCCTAGAGTCATTCTCTCGGATAAATGCCTCTATTTGCGGGGCACTCGCCAGGATGCGAAGCCACTGTTCCTTGTAAAGAGTGACCGGGAAGCGACCCATTCCATATAAAGACAGTGCGCCCTTCTCACTCACCTTGAGGCTGATTCCGCCATTCTCTTTTGTTTTGAGCTGAGCATTCTCTGCGCGCAGTCGATCCAGCTCTTCTTTCATTTCCGCTTCATTCATCTGCTTCTCTCCTGGTTCCTGCTTTTCGAAGTCGTTATTGTTCAGTTCGGGATGCTGGCTCTTGGCAAATCCAGAAAGTTGCTCTTCTGAGAAAAGGACCCGCCTCATCGTTGCCACATGGGACTTGAGCCTGGAATCCACCATTGCGGATACTTCACTTCGGATAAAGCCTAATTCACACATGCTGGCAATCGCACTTTCGATCATGAGTTCCATCGACTTACGGGCGTCAGCGACCCTCGTTTGAAGTCTGCAGGCCTCGATCTCGTCCGGGGCGAATATCTCTGGCAATGAAACCATGTCCAAGACGCTCGCGTCATGCGGAATATCGATGACGCGTCGAGCGACCTTTGCCTCAGAAATGCTTGCACCGATGGATGTGTTCTGAAATCGAATCCGGCCGTCCCCAATGCGAATACGCACGGGACCTGCCTTGTAGGTTGCGCTGACCTTCATTAACTTGGCTAGATCGCGAACCGTAATACTGACGCTCTCTGAAGCCTCGCTCACAACCGAGACGTCTACACTCGTGCCCATAGCCACCAGCGTTAGCATCGATCGCTCCACCTTGAGATCAACGAGGTCTTCGGAAGCCGCGCTCCGGCCGAACAGAACCTGCTTCATCGCGGAGTCAAGAGACTTCTTTTCGATGACAAAGTCCATCATCTGATCATTCCTTATCGTCCTACTCAAACCGGAGATTCTCCACAGCATCAATCGCCGCTTGAACCTCGGGCCTCGTCACGGGCTGTGGCGTTGAGTGGCTGAGGGGATTGAGCACAACCTTCTTACACGTATAAACAGCACGGAAGTGAGTGCCAAGTGCTCGCCTCTTCACCGGATCGTTAGCGGCTAATCCTAGTGAGTGCTTGACAACTGCGTTCCAAAATTTCTCTGCGTCGATATGCTTCGGCGGCTTTTGGTATGGGACAGGGATGGATTTCTTATCGCAGCGGCTCTTCAATTTGGTTTCAAATGCGGCCCTGGCGTAGACACTCGCAGCTCTGAAGTCGTTGTGGTTCAGATGTTCCTGAGCGCGAGACAAGAAGAACCTGAAATCTCCACTACCCTCACGAGAACAGACAACGGGAGTCACTCCATCCGCCG
>Ga0206962_1092_pt1 | contig 30503 bp, 30 predicted proteins | sample Alteio_BWOrgHeat_27_FD_153241 | JGI IMG/M metagenome (GOLD analysis project Ga0206962, IMG submission 153241) | Enriched cells from forest soil in Barre Woods Harvard Forest LTER site, Petersham, Massachusetts, United States -... | ecosystem: Environmental > Terrestrial > Soil > Temperate forest >...
GAGAACAGCATTGCCAACCGCCATTGCAAGCGGGTTACCGCCGTAAGTTCCACCATGTGTTCCCATAGTCATGCCGCATGCCGCTTTTGCCGTGGCAAGGCATGCGCCCATGGGGAATCCGCTACCGATACCTTTGGCAATCGAGCAGATATCGGGCGTGATACCGTAAGCTTCAAATGCAAGAAAAGTTCCGGTGCGGCCAATGCCACATTGTACTTCATCTAAGAAAAGCAGGAGTCCATGTTCATCACAGAGTTTGCGAAGCTCACGTAAATATTCTTTATCCTGCACGCGAATTCCGCCTTCACCCTGTACGGTCTCCAGCATAATGCCGCCGGTCTCCGCAGTGATTGCAGCACGTGCAGCTTCCAAATCGCCAAATGCAACCTGATCGAATCCTTCCAGCATGGGGCCATAACCTTCAATGGCGCGCGGGTTTTTGCCAGCGGAAATGCAAGCAATGGTGCGGCCATGAAATGAACCGGCAACTGTGATAATGCGCGGACGAGCTTTGCCATTGTGGGAGTGGAACTTACGAATCATTTTAATGCCGCACTCAACGGCTTCAGTGCCGGAGTTGGTCATAAAGAGGGTGTCGGCAAAGGTTTTTTCTACCACACGTTTGGAAAAACGTTCTAAGCCCGGTGTGCGGTAAAGATTGGAACAATGCCAGAGTTCATGCGCCTGCTTGGTAAGTGCCTCAACCAGATAAGGGTGAGAATGCCCGAGGGAATTGACTGCGATGCCTGCGGCAAAATCAAGGTAACGTTTTGCGTCATCGGCAATCAGGTACACGCCTTCACCTCGCACCATGGTAATGTCAGCGCGGTTATAGACCGGAAGCACAGGAGAAATAGCAGGAGTCACCACGGCAAACCCATAGAAAAGCGGTGATTATCTGTTTTAGGAGGGGTGTTGTCAATATAAACAGTTTTGAGGCTATAAAATGCTTATCTTTAAGTAAATATTAACTATTTGGTGCTATAAATAATGCATCCGAACCTGTATTAGTAGGCATTTTATGAGCTTAAAAATAATATCTTCCGAAGATGGTAGCAATCTTATTGAGAAAGATACTGATTATCTCACCTCGCAAGATATGCATCCATTGATATATTTAAACTCTGATTGTTACAATCAGGTAATATCTAATCAGATTCAAAACGATAAGGGTATAAGAGTGCTCCCTGCTGATAATGTATTTTTGCGACAATTGATGATGATTGGGCCACGGACCCTTCTTGAGAACATGATAAAATCCGATCATAAGAATCATCCTATGTTGTATTTTTTTGCAAATGAGCAATTCAAGGAGTTATCAACCGAAATTATAGCGGATTCAAAAAAAGGCTATGCAGACAATCCAGAGATGATAAAAAAAGTAGAAAATTTTGTGAAGATTGTAAGCTATACTAATGATTTGGCAGAAAAGGGATATAGTTTGCATTCATTGGCGCGAGCCTTATTGACCTTAGAAAAACTTCAAAAAGAGACCAAAAATGAAAAAATCGAAAAACTTCTGACAGATGGAGATGAGAGTATTTTTCCTGCTAATATGGATGAGTTTGAGAATGATCCCCAACAGGTTTTTGTAAAAAGTTGGATCTCCGCATTTAGAAAAAATTCGCTCAAAGCATTAGACGAAATATTTAAACAAAACTCTCTTATTGATAAACAATAATTACAGCTTCTCTGCCACTTCCAATGCAGCATAAGTAAAAATGCCAGAAGAACCGGCACGTTTGAAGGCAAGCAGGCTTTCCATCATCACCGCGTCAAAATCAAGCCAGCCATTTTGTGCGGCGGCCTTGAGCATCGCATATTCACCACTTACCTGATAGGCAAACACTGGCACATGGTAGGTTTCTTTGACTGCGCGGATGATATCCAGATACGGCATTCCGGGTTTTACCATTACAATATCTGCGCCTTCAGCGATATCGAGCGCCACTTCGCGCAAGGCTTCCTGCGCGTTGGCGGGGTCCATCTGGTAGTCACGCTTATCGGCCTTACCAAGATTTTTATCGGAGCCAACGGCAGCGCGGAATGGCCCATAAAACGCCGAAGCATATTTGGCAGCGTAAGCGATGATACTGACATCATGGAAATTATCGGAATCAAGATATTCTCGGATTGCGCCGACCCTGCCATCCATCATGTCGGAAGGCGCTACAATGTCGCAGCCCGCCTCAGCTTGGTTTAATGCTTGTCTGCAGAGCACCGCGATTGTTGCGTCATTGTCTACGGAGTTACCGGTTAAAATTCCGTCATGGCCGTGCGTGGTGTAGGGGTCGAGTGCTACATCGCAGATGATGCCTAAATCCGGCAGTGCCGCTTTCACCGCTTTTACCGCGCGTGACACCAGATTATTCGGGTTAAAGGCTTCTTCGGCCTCCAGAGATTTTAACTTTTGATCCACTACTGGAAAAATAGCAATTGCTGGAATTCCAAGCGCATGGGCGCGTTTTGCCTCAATTAAAAGCTCATCAATAGAAAGGCGAAAAACGCCGGGCATCGATTCAATGGGTGTGCGAAGGTTTTTTCCTTCTTGCACAAATACTGGCCAGATTAAATCATGCACAGTTAAACGATGCTCTGCGACTAAAGCCCGCTTCCACGGGCTTTTGCGATTGCGGCGCAGCCTCGTTGCAGGGTAAGAGCCTGTGCTCATTTTAATTTGTCCTTTAAGAACTTCACCGCAATATTGAGCCCTTCCGGGTCAATGCCATGCCCCATGCCAGGGCGTGTATGAGTTTCTACCGAAAGCCCTTCATGTTTGAGCACTGCGCTTGCAAGCGCCATGGCACCGTAAGGCACCACATCGTCGGCATTGCCGTGAATCAAACACACGGGCGGTTTACTGATGATACCTTCTTCACCCACGAGTGAACCTGAAAATCCTACGATTCCGGCGCACGCTTTCGGGCGGCGAAGTGCGGAAAAAAGTGCCATCATCGTGCCTTGTGAAAAACCAACTAACGCAAGTTTATCATCGGTGAGTGCAAAGCGTTTAAGCTGTGCATCAATAAACGTATTAAGCAGGGGGGCGGCATCCATAGCGCCGCGCAGCATAATTTGCGGAGAACGATCAAGCAAAGTAAACCACTGACGCCCTGACGGGGACATTTCGCAAGGGAAAGGCGCGTTAGGTGAGATAAATTCCGCATCCGGAAAATCATTGGCAAGCATAGGCGAAAGGCCAATCAAATCATTGCCGTCTGCACCATAGCCATGCAGAAACATAATGAGATGTTTTGGCTTGTCGCCTGATTTTGGCGCGCGTTCGGGGCCTGAGAGTGTAATATTTTCCGCAGAATTTTCCATAGCCCTATCTATTAAACCACATCTTATCATTTGCAAATGATATTTGCCGCTATAATGTAGCCGCCTTATGAAAAAACTTTACCTGATAGACGGCTCCGGTTTTATCTTCCGGGCCTACCACGCTATAACCCGAAAACTCACCCGCAGCGATGGCACTCCGGTGACCGCAGTGCTTGGTTTCGTGAACATGATCATGAAATTAACTGAGAGTTACCAGACGGATTATATTGCGGTGATTTTTGATGCCGGACGCAAGACTTTCCGCAACCGCATTTATCCTGAGTACAAGGCAAACCGCCCGCCTGCGCCGGAGGATTTAATTCCGCAATTTCCATTGGTGCGTGAAGCGACAGAAGCATTAAATATGGCGGCTATTGAGCTTGCGGATTACGAGGCGGATGACATCATCGCCACCTACACCAAGCTTGCAAAAGAGCAGGGGATTGAGGTGGTAATTGTTTCATCGGATAAAGATCTGATGCAGCTTATCAGCGATGGTGTTTCGATGTTTGACGCCATGAAACAAAAAAACATTGGCCGCGAAGAAGTGATTGAGAAGTTCGGCGTGCCGCCGGAAAAAGTACGCGATGTGCTGGCGCTCATTGGTGACTCATCGGATAATATTCCGGGTGTGCCCGGTATCGGCCCCAAGACTGCGGCAGAGCTTGTTGTGGCTTATGATAATTTTGAAGGCGTGCTGACGCGCACGGCTGAGGTAAAACAGGTTAAACGCCGCGAAGTGTTGGAGCAGAATATTGATAAAGCACGCATGTCTTATGAGCTTATTGGCCTTTGCGACACAGTACCGGGCTTGCCAACTTTTGAAGATTTAAAGCTTCGCGAACCTGATCATGAAAAGCTGATTTCGTTTTTACGCACGATGGAATTTAAAAGCCTGATTGCGCGGCTCGAGCAAAAATACGGTATTAAACCGGAAGAAATTGCAAAGCCGGAACACCCGCACTCTGTTACCCATAATTATGAACTCATCAGCGATATAGATGCGCTGAAGCGCTGGATTGCGCTTGCAAAATCCACGGGCTATGTAGCTTTTGACACCGAGACCACATCACTCAACGCCATGCAGGCGGAACTGGTGGGAGTTTCACTCGCAGTAGCACCGGGCAAGGCCTGCTATATACCGCTTAATCATGTAGTAAAAGGCGAGGCTAAACAAAAACAGACCAGCCTGTTTGATAGTGTTGCAGTAGAAGCGGAGCTCAAACATGCTGAGGGGCAAGTAGATTTTAAAGAGGCGATAAAATTAATTTCTGAATTGCTTGCCGATGAGGGTGTCCTGAAGATTGGTCATAACATTAAATACGACATGGTTGTGCTGCATAAATATAATGTGCGCGTAAGTCCGGTGGACGACACGATGTTAATGTCCTGCGTGCTCTATGCGGGCATGCATAACCACAATATGGATGAGCTTGCGCAGAAGCATCTTGGCATTAGAACCATTACGTACGATGAAATGACGGGAACCGGCAAAGCGCGGATTTCCTTTGCAGAAGTGGCAATTGATAAAGCACTTACTTACGCCGCCGAAGATGCTGATGTGACATTGCGTTTCTGGCATAAGTTCAAGCCAGAAATACTCGCGCAGAAAATGGTGACATTATATGAAACCATTGAGCGTCCCCTGGTGCCGGTGATTGTAGCGATGGAATCGCGCGGGATTATTGCAGATAAAAAACAACTCGCTGAGCTCTCGGTTGATTTCAGCAAACGTATAGAGGTATTGGAAAAAGAGATTTATAAACATGCCGGTCATGAATTTAATGTGGCATCGCCCAAGCAGTTGGGTGAAGTATTATTTGATGAACTGCAATTACCCGGCGGTAAAAAAGGAAAAACCGGTAATTATTATACCGGGGCTGAAGTGTTGGAAGATTTGCTCATCAGTGGTCATCCGCTGCCACAACTCATTCTTGATCACCGTCAGTTATCCAAATTAAAAAGCACCTATACGGATACATTAGCGGAGCAAATTAACCCCACAACGGGCAGGGTGCATACTTCCTATGCGATGGCGGCAACGACTACTGGAAGATTATCATCGAGCGATCCTAACTTGCAAAATATTCCGATCCGCAGTGAAGAGGGGCGCAAAATCCGCCATGCGTTTGTAGCTGCATCTGGCAACAAATTAATTTCTGCCGATTATTCGCAGATTGAACTGCGGCTGCTTGCTCATATTGCAGATATTCCAACGCTTAAAGCTGCCTTTAAAAACGGTGATGATATTCATGCGATCACTGCAAGCCAGATGTTTGGTGTGCCGGTTTCCGAGGTAAATAGTGATTTGCGCCGCAAGGCCAAAACCATAAACTTTGGTATTATTTATGGCATAAGTGCGCATGGGCTTTCGGCACGTCTTGGTATTGGCCGCAGTGAAGCAGCGACTTACATTGATAGCTACTTCAAACAATATCCCGGTATTAAAGATTATATGGACAGGACGAAAGCGTTTGCGCGCGAGCACGGCTATGTGACGACGTTGTTTGGCCGTAAATGTCACTTGCCAGGCATTGCTGATAAAAACCCCAATATGCGAAATTTCTCGGAGCGTGCGGCAATTAACGCTCCGCTTCAGGGAACGGCTGCCGATATCATCAAACGCGCAATGATTGCGGTGGAGCGAGTTTTGCAGCCTACCAATGCCAGAATGTTGCTTCAGGTGCATGATGAGTTGGTGATTGAGACGATTGCGGAGGATGCCACCAAAATTGCAGGTCTGGTGAGCCATGCTATGGAAAATGCGGCCTATTTAAGCATTCCGCTGACGGTTTCCACCAATATCGGTGATAACTGGAACGAAGCGCATTAGGCTATCGTCATAGAATCTTAACTTTTATTCTCTTTTGTTATATATTAAGTTTACAGAGAGTATAGGGAGATTTACATGGCTGACATATCCAAAGAAGCGATAATAGCCGAATATAAGAAAATCATTCCGGCATTAAAAAATACTATAAAGTTAACAGAAGAATTATTACCGGCTCTGAATGAAATCTCTTTTGGCGATCGGGAAGAGATTAAATATTATACGAAAATATATGACAAAAAAGAGGCCAATGAAGAGCTGCCACGCCCGAATGACATCATAAAATTCCTTCCAGAAAAAATAGATACACTCAAATCATTACAGAGTTTATTTAAAAAATTAGAAAGTGGTGAGGCGCTGGAATTGAGTGAGAAAGAAAAGGCTATTACGGAAATGCCATGGCATGAAATTGCCGGATTCCGGCATGCCGTGCGCGGGTTAGATGAGGTGCTTGAGCTTGCCAATACGTCAAAAGATGAAAAAATGGCCAAATATGATGAGATCAAAGCGGCTCTGAAAGTTATCCTTGATGATAATCATAGCTGGAAATTACAAGTGTTTGGAAACAAAAATCACAAAACTATCCCTGCTTTAATAGCGCAATTGGGAGGTCCCGCAGCTGCAGGTGATGTATCTGTTAAATCCAGGGCTTCCGTTATTAAACCGCCCGGGGACTGTTGGACTAAAGGTTAATAAACTTATATTTAAGGCTGAAAAATCAGGGTGATTCATCAGAACCGCCTGATATACCCTAATTTTGGGAACAATTTGCATAAAATTTTAACTTATTTTTATTTATCCTATGATTTTTATGAAAATTGTGGTATTGTAGCACCGCTTGGTAAGTAGTGTAACTCTAACAAGGGGTGATTAAGTATGACGAAAAAGCTCTCCAGTGAATTCAAAGTCGGAAATTATGTAGTGTATCCAACGCATGGTGTTGGCAAAATCCTCGCTGAAGAAACTCAGCAGATCGGTGAAGTATCCTTAAAAGTATTCGTAATTTCATTTGCTAAAGATAAAATGACTCTGCGCGTGCCTGTTCACCGCGCAACCGCTGCTGGTTTACGCAATATCAGCTCGAATGATGAAATATCAAGGGCATTTACTACCTTAAAAGGACGCGCACGTACCTCACGCGGTATGTGGAGCCGTCGTGCCCAGGAATATGAAGCAAAGATTAACTCCGGCAACCTGATATCGGTGGCCGAGGTGGTGCGCGATTTACATCGTAATGTAGATCAGTCTGAGCGTTCTTATAGCGAAAGAATGATCTATGAATCAGCGCTTTCCCGCATGATTTGCGAACTTGCTGCAGCTGAAAAGCTCGACAACAAAGCAGCAACCGAAAAGCTTCTTGGTGTGTTAAAACAACAAGTAGCCGCTTAATTACCTATTCTTTCATTAAACTAATTATCCCTCTTTGGTTCGCCAAAGGGGGATTTTTTTGTGTTTTAGAGGGGTTTTCGTAATAATTTCTTAATAGTTTGGTGGTATAATCGACCTTTAAAATAGGATTATTATGGGAATTAGAGTTAAAAACGGATCACATGAGCACGCTGAGAATTATGTTCTACAAGAAATTAAAAGAACTTATAATTTTCAGGATAGTGATTTAATAATTGACCCTAAATTACAGAATTCACTGAAAAAATGGATAGGAATCTTTCTCAGTGATGATCCATCGGAAATGGAGTCATTTAGTTCTAAAATAAGCCCCGAATGGGTTCAAAGACGTAATGAATGTATAGGGTTCTCGAAAGATACCAAAAAAGTTATAGACACAGAGAAAGTAGATAGTTTTGCTCACGATGTAATGATGCGCTATGCAAAGGCTTTCTTTTTACGTGGTAAGGTGCACGAAAATTACCATAAAAATCCTTCTTATAGAAATCCTACCATATTAAATAAAATGGATATGATTGATATTTATATGAACCACATAACCAATGATGCTCAAACCAAATTAGAGTCATTTGGGTTTAATAGGAGAAGTGCTCTATCTTTACAAGGAGCCTTGATAAACAATATTATTGATATTTACGAGGAGTCTGCGCATTACCCAAATTTTAAGGTTGTGGTAAATCCATTAGTTCCAAGGCCAAAAACAGACCAGCATGCGGAAGAGATAGTAAAAACTATTTCTGGCCATTGGCAATATCTGGTCGAGGTAATAGAGAAAAACAAACAAAAATCACCGCCAAAAACTATTTAAATACCACCGTCTTGTGGCCATTGATGAGCACACGGTGCTCAATGTGGTATTTAATGGCGCGGGCAAGCACAGAGCATTCACTGTCGCGGCCTACCGCTTCTAAATCCTCAGGCTTATAGGTATGATCAACGCGAGCGACTTCCTGCTCGATAATCGGGCCTTCGTCTAAATCAGCAGTGACATAATGCGCGGTGGCACCAATCAGCTTCACACCACGATCAAACGCCTGATGGTAAGGCTTTGCGCCTTTGAAGCCAGGCAGGAATGAATGATGAATGTTAATAGCACGGCCTACGAGTTTTGTGCAAAGTTCTGGCGATAACACCTGCATGTAACGTGCGAGTACGACTAAATCGATATGGTTTTTTTCGATGATGTCAAAAACTTTGGCTTCCTGCTCAGCTTTTTTACCCGCTTCTATAGGTAAATGATGAAACGGGATATTGTACCATTCTACTTGGCTTTTAAAATCCAGATGATTGGAAATCACTGCCGAAACTTCAATCGGCAAGGTTGCAGTGGCATAGCGGTGCAGTAAATCATTTAGGCAATGGCCGTATTTGGAGACCATAATCAGCACACGTGCCTTGCGGGCTTTGTCGTGCAATTGCCAATCCATGGCGAAGCGTTTTGCCACTTCGTTATAGAAAAGAATCTTTAATTCGTCCTCTGAAGGCGAATTTTCATCAGTTGAAAACTCAATGCGCAGGAAAAATTGTCCGGTCGAAGCATCGCCAAATTGCGCGGATTCAATGATAAATCCATTCTTTTCTGCCAAAAATCCAGTCACCGAGGCGACAATGCCACGGATGTCCTTGCAGGAAAGGGTAAGTATATAGATTTTATTCATATAGCTAAAATTTCTTCCCTTAGCTGATAATATGGCGGGAGTGACGGGGCTCGAACCCGCGACCTCAGGCGTGACAGGCCTGCGCTCTAACCAACTGAGCTACACCCCCAATATTATCCAGTCCTTCTGAGGAATAGCGGGTAAACCAGAAACCGGAAAAAAAAGCAAGATTAATTCGTATTTTTTTTGCTATATTGCCACAACCGTTATATACCGGAAAAAACTTAACAAAAGAATGCCTTATGTTCCGTGGACTCTATACAGCTCTCATCACGCCTTTTAAGGATGGGAAAATAGACGAAAAAGCCTTTCAATCATTCATTGAATGGCAGATCAGCGAAGGTGTGCATGGGATTGTTCCTTGTGGTACAACGGGCGAATCGCCGACGCTTTCCTATGAAGAACATAACCGCGTGGTATCGCTTGCGGTAGAAGTGGCGAATAAGCGTGTAAAAGTGCTGGCGGGCACGGGTTCTAATTCCACCGATGAAGCCATTATGCTCACACGCCACGCCAAGGAAGCTGGTGCGGATGGTGCGTTGATAGTTGCGCCTTATTACAATAAACCAACCCAGGAAGGGCTTTTCCAGCATTATAAGGCAATCACCGAGGCCGTTGATATACCCATTGTGCTCTATAATGTTCCGGCGCGTTCGGTGATTGATATTAAGGATGAGACGATTGCGCGTCTGGCCAAATTCCCGAATATTGTTGGCGTCAAAGACGCAAGCGGTGATTTGGCTCGTGTGTGCATATTACGTTCTTTGGTAGGTAATGATTTTCAGCAGATATCCGGCGAGGATATGACAGCCGTTGCCTTTAACGTGCAGGGGGGCATTGGTTGTATTTCGGTTACTTCCAATATAGCGCCGAAGTTATGTGCGCAGGTGCAGGAAAAAACCTTAAAAGGTGATTTTGCCGGTGCGCTTGCTATTCATGAACAGCTTGTGACGCTCCATCAGGCTATGTTTTATGAGACCAGCCCCGGTCCGGTGAAATATGCTGCGTCGCTGATGGGAAAATGCCAGCCGGATTTAAGACTTCCCTTGGTGCAAGTAAGCGATGTAACCAAAGGCCGTATCAAAGATGCAATGCAGAGTATTACTTTTTGATCTCTCTCCCGCTTCGGCCATCTGGCCTTCGCGATGAGACTAACACCTTCGGTGACTAAAGACTCAGTCTGCTGACTTCGTTTTATACAATAGCTTTTTCTTGGTTTATATCGGGTCTAAAAACACGCACCTTTTTAATGCGGCGCGGATCGGCTTCGAGAATTTCAAAACGCACGCCGTTTCTATGTGCTATGGTTTCGCCTTCCACTGGCACATGACCAAGCTGATAAAATATCAAACCGCCAAGTGTGTCATAATCGGCTTCACCTTCCGCGTGCTCAAATGTAAGCCCAAGGTCGGTATCTAATCGCTCAACCCGTATCCGTGCGTCTGCGTCGCAGAAGCCTTGCTCTGTCCAAGTTAATGGCTCTCCTAACTCATCTTCATCATGCTCATCGGGAATTTCGCCGACTATTTCTTCGAACATATCTTCGAGCGTCACAAGCCCATCCGTGCCGCCATATTCATCAATCACAATGGCCATATGCACCCCGGCTGTGCGCATTTTCACAATCAGGGTGGTGAGTTTCATGGAGGGAGGAACAAACAACATATCACGCAGCACGAGCGCCATATTGAATGGATGATCGCCGGAAAGCAGCGGCATCAGATCTTTGATGTGGATGAAGCCTTTGACGTTATCGAGTGTGTCATTATATACCGGAACACGTGTATGGCGGTATTCAATCACGTGGGTTTTTAAATCTTCCAGTGAAGTGCTGTATTCCACCGCTTTTATATCCATACGCGGTGTCATAATATCATGCACACTCAAGTCGCCGAAGTTCAGAACCTTCTTCAACATGTCCTGTTCTTCTTGTGGCAACGATTCGCCGCCGTCTTCTTCGTGTTCCTCGATAACTTCTTCAAGCGCTTCTTTGAGAGAATTATCGTTATTCCTTATACGTAAATTTATGCGTAGCCATGATCGTAAACGTTTTACTATAGTCTCCGGAACGGACGACTCATTACTCACCGATTTACCATTTTCTTGTACGTCACTCACTTTGTTACCTCGTTAGCATAGGGGCTAGTAAATCCTAGTTTTGCAAGTATTGCGACTTCTTCTTTTTCCATAACTTTCGCTTCTTTTTCATTTTCGTGATCATGCCCGAACACATGTAAAACGCCATGTACAACTAAATGGGCGGTGTGAGCTGTGAAGCTCTTTCCTTGCGCTTTAGCTTCCTTTTTTACCGTTTCATACGCCAATATTATATCCCCTAATTCCTGGCCTTCTCCTTTAAATGAAAGCACATTGGTGGGTTTGTTTTTACCACGATAGGTATGGTTCAAATCATGTACAAAATGGTCATCCGCAAGTACCACTGATAAAGAAACGTCCTTCTTTTTAAGTGAGGTATTTTTAGCAATTGCCGCCATACACCATTTCTCAATTTTGCGTTTGTAACCGGTGATAGATTTCGACCAGTCACCGGAAAGGCGCGTAATATTAATTTCTACGTTAGTCATTATTGTTGCTGCGTTTCTTCTTTTCCCATTCGTCATAAGCCTGCACGATCTTGGCAGCTAGATTATGGCGTACCACATCGACATCGGAAAAACGCACACACCGGATGCCTTCAATATGTTCCACCTTTTTAATGGCGTCCTGCAAACCCGATTTTACGTCTTTTGGTAAATCGGTCTGGCTTAAATCGCCGGTAATTAACATGCGTGAGTTTTCACCGAGGCGCGTTAAAAACATTTTCATCTGGGTGGGGGTTGTGTTCTGCGCTTCGTCAAGAATAATGCAGGCATTAGCAAGGGTGCGGCCACGCATAAAAGCAAGCGGCGCAATTTCGATTTCACCGTTTTCTATGTGCTTTACTACGCGCTCGGCGGGCATGGTATCGTAAAGCGCATCATAAAGCGGGCGCAGATAGGGATCGATTTTCTCTTTTAAATCTCCTGGAAGGAATCCGAGTTTTTCACCTGCTTCCACGGCGGGGCGCGAAAGGATAATGCGATCTACTTTATTGTTGAGGAACAATGAAACCGCATAAGCCACTGCGATATAGGTTTTTCCGGTACCTGCAGGTCCCAAAGCAAAAACCATGTCATGCTTATGCAGCGCATCCATATATTCCGCCTGCGCTTGCGAGTAGGGGTGGATAGTTTTCTTTTGGGTTTTTATGCATAGCTCCGAATTAAATGGCAGTCTGTGTTGTTTGTTGCCATTTGATTTTTGAGGAGTGGACATGCGTATTGCGGCATCCACTTCGCCTGCGCCAATCTCCATGCCGCCCTCCAGTTTATTGTATAAATCCTGTATTACATCGCGGCTTTTTTGTACTGCAACCGGATCGCCGGTAAGTGCGAGCATATTGCCGCGCGAGGTGGCGATGACGCCAAACCCCTTTTCAATTTTATTTAAATATTTATCCGCTTCGCCGTAAAGCATCGGCAAAAGTGAATTATTGGGAAACTGCATACTGATTGATTCAGGTTTTTTATCCAACGTGTTTCCTTTCCAATGATTGTTGTATTACTCCCGATACACTATTTTGCAGCGCACCGGTGATGACCACGTCAAGTATTTGTCCTTCGCAACCTTCGGCGTCTAGCACATGCACCGATTGTCCATAGGAGCTTTTACCAAGCAATTGTCCTTTAAGTTTACCCTTGCGATCCAAAAGGACGGGAACTGTTTTGCCGATACTGGCAGTATTATAGGCTTTCTGCTGGCGCATTATCAGACCCTGTAAATCAGTAAGGCGCTCATTTTTAACGGATTCATCAATTTGATTTTCATTCGCAGCAGCGGGTGTTCCTGGTCGTGGGCTGTACGTGTATGTATAGGCTTGCGAGAAACCGACAGTTTCTACCAGCTTTTTTGTGGCGGTAAAATCAAGTTCACTTTCACCGGGGAAGCCGACGATAAAATCCGAAGATAAAGTAATATCAGGGCGTGCTTTGCGAAGTTTATCCACCAAACCTAAATAATAATCTGCTTTATGTTTACGGTTCATTTTGGCAAGGATGTTATCGGAGCCCGATTGCACTGGAAGATGCAACAACGGCATCAGTTTTTCAATATCACCATGAGTTGCGATGAGTTCGTCATCCATATCACGTGGATGTGAAGTCATATAACGAATACGCTCTAAACCTTCAATCTTTGCCAATTCACGAATGAGTTTAGCAAGCGACCAGTCTTTGCCATCACTGCCAACACCGTGGTAAGCATTCACATTCTGGCCGAGCAGAGTAATTTCAACCGTTCCGCGTTCTACTAGATTGCGTGCTTCGGCCAAAATAGCATCGCTGCCGCGTGAAAATTCTGCGCCGCGAGTATAGGGCACAACACAGAATGTGCAGAATTTATCGCAGCCTTCCTGTATGGAAATAAATTCGGATTTATTAAAAACACCATCTTCAGCGCTGGATTGCTTAAGCAGAAAATCAAATTTTGGCTCCGGTGAGAAATCAAGATTGATTCCTTTACTGCCATCGCGCAAAGTTTTTGCGACCATTTCAGGAAGATTATGGTAGCTTTGCGAGCCAAACACCATGTCTACATAAGGTGCGCGTTTAATAATTTCTTCGCCTTCGGCTTGGCCTACGCACCCACCGACTGCAATCAGCATTTGACCGCCGGATTCTTCTTTCTGCGCACGTAACTTGCGTAACCGCCCCAGATCAGAATAGACTTTATCTTCGGCTTTCTCACGAATATGGCAGGTATTGAGCACTACAAGGTCAGCATCTTCCGAGGTGTCGGTGAGTTTGTAGTCAAACGGGACCATCAAATCCGCCATCCGTGCGGAATCATAGACGTTCATCTGGCAGCCGTAGGTCTTAATATAGAGTTTTTTGCTCAAGAGAGTGGGTCAATGGTTAAACTATTTACCAGAGTATGATACAAACTTTGTGGATAAATTGTAGTGTTTTTTATGGGGCGGGGTATAAAAAACCAATAATGACTTAATTCTGGAGACTAAACTGCTGAAAGACTGTGAGATAGTCTACCCTTATCCGTTTATTTACCTAAAATGGTTGCATTAACCTTAACAGGTTTCTGAATATTTTTTATTTCCTGCGTTCTTCGGTCTATTTTTTGATTTAGATCGTAGATTGCTTCTTTTGTCGCTGTTATTGTTGCGGTATCTTTTTCGTCGAACTTAAGAGCTTTTTTTAAAAATTCTTTATCTGTTTTTAACTCTTCATTGAGGCCGACAAGTTCTGCGCTATCTTTTGCGATGGTTTTTTTTATGTCCATTGCCAGTAATTGTTCGCCTGTAAGGTGTACGGTGGCGGCACTATCAGTGACGGCTTGGTTGTTATTCACCTTTATTTCAGTTTTATTTTTTGGGTTGTGTTCTTCTGGCGTGCTATTAGCATTGGAGATGTATTTGAAAGCTTGTAATCCAGTGAATAATATCAGCCCGCGGACAGTTCCTCGTTTAATCCGTTCCCCGAATGATTCGTTTGTCATAAAAACCACCTTCTTTTTTCTTACAAATTATTATTTATCTTGTCGCTTAAGTAAGATAGCATAGGTTTGGTTAATAATTGATTAACAGTATTGTTAAATATTTATGATGTCATAAACGCAATTTTCTCTAACTTAAATATTGTAGTGTAAATGACTGAAAAAAATGAAGATTATCCGAGAATACTTGCAATCGATACAGCACTTGGGGGGTGTTCGGTCGCGTTGTGGCAAAATGGCGCAGTTGTTGACCTATTGCAGCACGATGTTACAGGTCAGCAGTCTAAAATGCTGGTACCCATGATGGAAGAAATTTTGGCAAAAGCAGGCATCACGTATAATGACTGCACCGCACTTGCCTGCACCATTGGGCCCGGAAGTTTTACCGGAATTCGCATAGCACTTACCACCGCGCGCGCGCTTTCGCTGGTGACCACAAAGCCCCTCATTGGAGTTTCTACACTCGAAGTGATAGCACATTCTTCTGGGATACGTGGTGATGTGCTTGCTATTATAGATGCACATCGTGAGCAGTTTTATGTGCAGCGTTTCCGTATGATCGATGAAATCACTCCGCTTTCGGATGCATTGCTGGTGGAAGAAAAAATGATTCCGGTGCTTGGGCATGGTGCCAAAAAAATTCAGACGATACCGAATGCAGGCGATGTTGCAGCGCTTGCCAATGAAAAATGGTTGAGCGGTGAGCGCGAATTTCCCATTGATCCCATTTACATACGCGAACCGGATGCTAAGTTACCGGACAATGAAGAATTAAAATGTAGCGTATAGAGGAGAAGTTATGCGTAAAATATTAATATTGAGCCTGTTGCTTCTGGCGGGTGCGTGCGAGCAGACCCCTATACCGCCGAAACCGAGCATTAGCTTTGAAGGTGCTCCTTACATACTCAATGTTGCAAGCATAGAGGTGGCGCAGGATTATATTTCCTCCGATCAGTTACCCAATGTTGAAAAACTCTCCGATATTCCTCCGGCAGATGCGGTGAAGCAATGGGTGGCAGCGCGGCTTGTGGCGGGAGGGAAGCAAGGCCATGCAGAAGTTAATATCAAAGATGCCAGCATAACCAAGACAGAATTGGCGAAGAAAAAAACTGGCATTGAAGGATATTTTACCAACGAGCAGACCGAGGAATATACCGGTACATTGGAAGTCGATATCAAAATTTATATTGAGCACCGCGTATTGCCGATTGCAACAGTGCATGTCTCGTCACATGCTTCGCGCACATTGCCTGAAAATGCTACACTTATCGATCACAAGAACATGTATCATGATATAAGCGTGGAATTGATGAAGAGTATCGAAGGGCCGCTTGATAGCAACATCCGTGAGCATTTTGCCAATTATTTAATGTAAAGTCAGAAGATGGAAATTTATCTGCCAATTGCTGAAATGTCGGTCAATATCATCGGCATTCTCGCGCTTGGGGTTGTCACCGGAATTTTATCAGGAATGTTTGGAGTGGGGGGTGGATTTCTTACCACGCCTTTTCTCATGTTTATAGGTATTCCGCCTGCTGTTGCCGTAGCAAGTTCTGCTAATCAGATTGTTGCATCGTCACTTTCCGGATTTCTTGCACACTGGCGGCGTAATAATATTGATTTTAAAATGGGTATCTTGCTCTTAGAAGGCGGTCTTATTGGCTCATCTGCGGGTGTGTGGCTATTTACCATACTTAAAAGACTTGGTCAGATTGATCTGGTGATTTCTGTGCTTTATGTGGTCATGCTTGGCTCTATTGGTGTGATGATGGCGATGGAAAGTTACCGCAATTTAAAGAAAGCGCAGGAACATTATACTATTTCCACCGCGGTTTCACGTTTTGAGTTTTTGAGCCGATGGCCAATGATGCGTGATTTTCCCCGCAGTAAATTACGCTTAAGCGCACTACTTCCGCTAGGCATTGGGGTTCTGTCTGGAATGTTGGTTTCCATGCTTGGGGTAGGTGGCGGGTTTTTTATGATTCCCGCAATGATTTATATTCTCGGAATGCCTACTTCGGTCGTTATTGGAACCTCCCTTTTTCAGATTATTTTTATTACTGCTAATGTTACTTTTCTGCAGGCGGTGACTACGCAGACGGTAGATATAATGCTTGCGGTTCTTTTGCTATCTGGCTCTGTAGTAGGTGCGCAGATGGGAACCAAAATTGGTGCCAATATACCGGCGGCTAAACTGCGCGGAATGCTGGCGCTCCTTGTGCTTGCCATTGCGCTCAAACTTGCTTTTGGATTGTTTTCCAAACCCGATGATATTTATACGATCACGGTGGGTAACTCATGAAAAGCTTAATTGCATTATTTTTTATTCTGCTCACGCCCGCCATGGTTTTTGCGAAGCCTTTGGTTGCTGATCTTTCACAATATAAAATTGAAATCGATTCAGGTTTCAATGGTACGCGGCTTTTGCTTTTTGGCGCGCGCAATGAAACCGGCGATATTGTAGTTGCGGTGCGTGGGCCAGAAAAATCAATAACGGTGCGAAAAAAAGACCGGATTTTTGGTGTCTGGATGAATAACGAAAAACAAAAATTTGATGATGTCCCGACCTATTACATCATCGCCTCAAGTAAGCCTTTAAAAGACATGAATTACCCTGAGTTGTTTAAATCCCTGCATATAGGGTTTCAGGAAGCGTTAAACTCAAGCGGTGAGAAGGAAAATAAATTCTCTGACGCACTTGTTCATTATGAACAGATACATAATCTCTATTCGGAAACGGCGAGTAAAGTTTCTTTCATGGGCGAGTCGCTGTTTAAATTCGTAATTCCCTTTCCTGATAATATTCCGCGCGGTAATTACTCGGCTGATGTGTATCTGTTTAATGATGGGCAGTTAACGAGCATGCAGTCGATCCCGATTGAAGTTCAGAAAACCGGTCTTGATGCTTTTCTGTATGATTTTGCGCATAGCAGTTCGGTGATTTACGGTTTGTTTTGCGTGTTGCTTGCGTTGCTTATGGGGTGGGGAGCGAGTTCTCTAATGAGTAGAATATAAGGAGAAAGACCATGGAAAATGTTGGCAAGTACTTAGTCTATGTTGATGGTAGCGAATCATCGCAGGTAGCACTTAACTTTGCTTGCAAGAAGGCCGAGCGTAGTGGCGGTGTGGTAGAAATCCTCCATATTATTCCACCCGCCGATATGCAGAATTTATTTGGCGTTGCCGAGAAAATGCGCGAAGAACGCTGGCAGGAAGGCGAAGTATTGGTGAAATCCATGGTTGATTCAGCGACTAAATACGCAGGGATTATTCCGGCAGTGCAGATCCGTGAGGGCAGGGTGCGTGAGGAAATCATCAATGCTACCCTGCGCGATAATACCGTGAGTATGCTGGTAATAGGCACTTCTACTGAATCTGCGGAACGTGTAGAGCTTATCAATTGGCTCACTGGAAAACTGGGTGACCGTCTGCTGGTGCCGATGATGATCGTGCCCGGAAACCTCACCGATTTGCAAATTGATGAGCTGAGTTAATCACCCACCGACTCGGCCTTGCCTTTCACGCGATCGGCCAAAGCTGCTGACATAAATGGCTCTAGGTTTCCATCCAGAACCCCTTGTGTGTCGCTGGTTTCAACGGCAGTGCGCAGGTCTTTAATCATCTGGTAAGGGTGCAGTACATAGGAGCGGATTTGGTGTCCCCATGCGTTGTCGGTTTTGGTAGCATTGAGCGCATCAGCTTTTTCTTCGCGTTTTTGCAGCTCGGCTTCATATAACCGTGCACGCAGCATAGAATAGGCCTCAGCGCGATTTTTATGCTGCGAGCGTGAGGTTTGGCACTGTACCACAATATTGGTTGGCAAGTGAGTGATGCGGATGGCGCTGTCGGTTTTGTTTACATGCTGGCCGCCTGCACCAGATGCGCGGAAGGTGTCTATGCGTAAATCTTTTTCATTAATTTCCACTTCAATTGTATCGTCAATCACCGGATATACCCACACACTTGCAAAGCTTGTGTGACGGCGCGCATTGCTGTCAAACGGCGAAATACGCACCAGACGATGCACGCCGGATTCGGTTTTTGCCCAGCCATAGGCGTTATGGCCGGAGACTTTGATGGTGGCGGACTTGATACCGGCTTCTTCCCCGGCAAGTTCGTCCACCAGTTCCATTTTAAACCCGGATTTTTCTGCCCAGCGCATATACATGCGCAATAACATTGATGCCCAGTCCTGGCTTTCCGTACCCCCTGCACCGGGGTGAATCTCGATGAAGCAATCATTAGCGTCTGCCTCGCCGGAGAGCAAACTTTCCAATTCCAAGCGGCGAAGTTTTTCGGCAATTTTGGCAAGTTCTGCTTCGGCTTCGTTGACTATAGAAGGATCGTTTTCCTCTTCGCCCATCTGCGCCAGTTCAAGATTGTCTTTATGTCCGCGTTCAAGCGCAAGATAGCCATCAATCACTGACTCCAGATGATTGCGCTCACGCAGCAGGCCTTGCGCACGCGGGGCGTCATTCCAGAGGTTAGGATCGGAAGTAAGTGCAGTTAACTCATCGCGGCGGCGCAGTGCGTTATCCCAGTCAAAGATACCTCCGAAGTTGGGTTTTTGACTGTTCGATTTTCTTCGATAAATTTACAATTTCTGCTTTCATTATTATCTCCTAATATAGCCCACCCGTACCTGGTTCTGAATTTTGATTGTGGCGATTATAGCGTGAATCCGGCAAAGTTCCATTATGAGGAGTATTAATGTTTTGGTGGGGTAAAACATAATCAGGGTGATCGTTATCTTCGGATGGAAACTGATATTCCGGCGGCATACCCGATTGCGGATTTTGCGCATTTACCGGTGGTACACTTCCCTGCACCGGAGTTGCATTATTGCTGAGCACCTCACTACCCATTCCTGGCAATTCACCGGTCTTGAAAGCTTCGTCGACAATGCGACCCGTGTAACCCGGTGTTGGTGGCAGGCCGGTGGTTGCAGCGACTTTAATAAATTCTATACCAGGCGGAACCCTAAACGGTATGGAGGGTGTATCTTTCAAAGCTTTTTCCATGAAGTTTATAAAACCGGGAAGGGCGACGCTTGCACCAGTTTCTTTTTTGCCAAGTGTCTGCGGCTGATCGAAACCTACATAAATGCCTGCAACCAAATCCGGTGAGAATCCAATAAACCATGTGTCGCGGCTGTCATTGGTGGTTCCGGTTTTTCCACCTACAATCTTACCTATTTTTTTGGACGCAGCACCGGTTCCATGCTCGGCAACACCCTCTAGCATGGAGACCACTTGGTACACTGCCCGGTTATCAGCAATCTGCATGCGATCATCAACCGGAATAGGTGGTAACTCCGGAACCGGGGACTTAGTTTCGTCATCTGTGTTGCAGCTAACGCAAGCTCGTGCATCGCGGCGCAGGATTGTTTTTCCGTCGCGATCATCAATGCGTTCAATAAGCGAAGGAGAGATTTTCTTTCCGCCGTTAACCAGCATGGCATAAGCATTGGCAAGACGTATCAGCGTCGTTTCCTGCGCGCCCAGTACCATGGAATATTGTTCCGGTAATTTATCGTAAATACCAAATCGAAGTGCCATTTCCATAATTTTCGGAAGGCCAAGCATTTCTGCGAGTCGGATGGTCATGGTGTTGCGAGATTTTTCCAAGCCAAGGCGCAGCATTGCCGGGCCTAAATAATCATCATGGTAATTGCCGGGCTTCCAAATGGGCATTCCCGCGCCCTGGCTTAATTCTACCGGTTCATCGACAATAACCGATGCAGGTGTGAAACCATTTTCCATCGCGGTTAAATACACAAATGGTTTGAAGGCAGAGCCGGGCTGGCGTTTGGCTTGCGTTGCGCGGTTGAATTCTGTGCCGCCATAACTATAGCCACCGGACATGGCAAGCACGCGGCCAGTATGCGGATCGATAACAATCATTGCACCATTTACCAATGGAATCTGATGCACCTCATAAGTGTTTTTTGCTTCCACGGAAGGTGCTACAATCAGTACATCGCCGACGGAAAGCCCTTTATTGGCTGTCCATTTAAGTGAAGCTTTATCCAGCATGGCCTTAGTATTATCGCTAAAATACACAGTTGCTTTAGTTTTGGTGCTTTCTGCAACCAGGCTTAAGCGCTCACCGTCAAACAACGGAAATCTTTTATTCAGTTCAATGGCTGCCAGATCTTTTTGCCAGTTGGTGTAGTTACTTAAATGTGCAATAGGTCCACGGAAGCCATGCCGATGATCATATTGAGTGAGTGCATAGCGCAAAGCTTCATCAGAATATTTTTGCAACTCAGGATTCAGGGTGGTTTTGACAAAAAGACCGCCTTTATAGAGTGCGTCATCGCCATATTTAGCGGCCAATTCACGGCGCACTTCCTCGGCAAAAAAGTCGGCCGAAGCCATTTCGGTTTTATCGCGTGTGCGCATGACAATCGGAGTGGCAATGGCGGTGCGCGCTTCGTCTGCAGTGATGTAGCCGTCTTCCATCATACGATTGATTACGTAGTCACGACGTTCCTTTGCGCGCTCATAATGGAGTGTGGGATCACTGCGCCCCGGAGCCTGAGGCATAGCGGCAAGAAATGCGGCTTCTTCAATGGTGAGATCATCCAGCGATTTATTGAAGTAATTAAGTGCAGCGGCAGCTACACCATAAGAGCCTTTGCCGAGATAAATTTCGTTTAAATAGAGTTCAAGGATACGGTCTTTGCTGTAAACCTGGGTGATGCGGAAGGCGAGAATAGCTTCTTTGATTTTGCGCGAAATAGATTTTTCTGGTGTAAGCAGGAAATTCTTTACTACCTGCTGAGTAATGGTTGACCCGCCGGAAACCGTATGGCCGTTACCCAATAAATTTTGTATATTCTGGCGAACCGCACGGGCAATTCCATAAATATCAATGCCGGTATTGGAGTAGAAATTCTTATCTTCTGCCGACACAAACGCCTCAGTGACCCGTTTTGGAACGGCCTTAAGCGGCACATATACACGTTTTTCAACAGCATATTCTGCAAGCAGTTTCCCATCTGCTGCATAAAGCCTCGTAACGGTATCCGGGTCATAATTGGCAAGCTCGCTGTAGTCCGGTAAATCGCGGTTATAATGGAAAAACACCACAGCAATTCCCAGCATTCCAAGTGCAACACACGACAGAAACACGCCCATTGCCGCGACTATAAATCGTACGAAAATATTATTCATCTTTAATTCTTAAGCTTCCTTTGCGTATTTTATAGCCAGTAGCAAAGGTTTTTGCTACTTCTGATTTGCACAAAATTAAAATTTGGCGGAGAAAGAACTATCGTACTGGCATTTAAACCATTTTTTATGTTATATAAAACGATATGGTACTCATAGTATTTATAGTATTAGTGTGCGCTTTGGTCAGCGGATTTGCCTTATATTTTTATCGCAATAATACTGCCATCAATAATATATTCTCCAATGTTGCTGCAAGTGTTGATGGTGGATTTTACTGGCATAATATTGCCAGAAGACACGAGGAAATCTCCGAGCAGATGCGCCAATTGTTTGGCATAGCGGCGGATAAGAATAATCTGGATTCATTACTTACGGCATTCGGAGATGTGCATAGTACTGCTATAAAACAGGCTATTGCCAATCTTGCTAATAGTAAAAACCCTACCGTAATTTTAATGAATTTACCGGAAGAATCACGGCAATTCGAATGTCGTGTTAGCGGAGTGTATGATCATAAAAACAAACTCGGGCATATTGTCATTTGGGTAAGGGATATAACCCCTGCGCATAAGCAGCAGGAAAGGCTTATTAAAGAAAACAATCAACTAAAACGCGACGTAAAGCAGTTCTCAAGCATTCTGAATGCGTTGCCTCTCCCAGTATGGCTGCGCAGCGTTGATTTTAATATTCGCTATTGCAATATGGCTTACAGCATAGCGGCAGAGGAAGGTACAGAGCAGACAGAAGGGCACGAAACACTGGAATTACACCCACATGCACGTACGTTAGCGCGGGAAGCGTATGACAGCAATGTGGTAAAATCAGAGCGCCGTCATGTAATTATTGAGGGAACGCGTAAGCTCTATCAGTTTGCTGAGATTCCGATTAAATCCGATGGCATTGTGGTCGGCATGGCGCAGGATGTAACTGAGCTTGAGACCGTAAAGGAAGAATTACAGCGTCACATTAATGCCCAGTCGGAGTTGCTGGAAAGTGTTACCAGCGCAATGGCGGTTTTTGGCGCAGATATGCGTCTCAAATTTTTTAATTACGCCTATACGCATCTTTGGGGGCTGGATGAAGCGTGGCTTGATACCCGTCCGACTTACGGCGAGCTTCTTGAAGTGTTGCGCGAAAAACGACGCTTGCCGGAACAGGCAAATTTTCTGCAGTTTAAGCAGCAGCATCTAAAATTATTTACCGACCTGATTGAGCCGCGTGAGGAAATTTTCTACTTGCCGGATGGCCGCACTTTACGTGTTCTTGCCATACCGCATGCGCTGGGTGGAATATTATTTGCCTATGAAGACGTTACCGATCGCTTAGCCCTAGAGCGTTCTTATAATACATTGATTGCGGTGCAGCGCGCCACGCTTGATAATCTGCATGAAGGTGTGGTGGTGTTTGGTGAAGATGGGCGTTTGCGACTTTATAATCCGCGTTTCTTGCAACTCTGGAAGCTGGAAAAAGCAGTTTTATCGCCCGAAACACATATTTCCGATCTGATTGATAAAACAAAATCACTGCATTTTTCCGATGATTGGACGGTGTATAAACAGAATTTTATTGCAGGGCTGATGACGCGGCAAGTGCAGTATAAACGCATGGAACGCACCGACGGCTCGGTCATAGAATCGGTGGTCGTGCCGCTACCGGATGGCGCAAGTTTAATCACATTTTATGATGTAACGGACTCCACATTAGTAGAACGCAGCCTTCGTGAACGCAATGAAGCGCTCTCCGAAGCAGATCGCTTGAAGACTGAGTTCCTTGCTAATGTTTCTTATGAGTTGCGTTCACCGCTTACTTCCATCAGCGGATTCTCAGAAATGCTCACGCAGAATTATTTTGGCGAGCTTTCGCTGAAGCAGAAGGAATATGTCACAGGAATATTGGATGCTTCGCAGCATCTTATGCATCTCATCAATGATATTCTTGATATTGCGAGTATCGAGGCGGGATACATGAAACTGAACGTCAGCGAGTTTGATATTTTTGTCATGCTGCAATCAGTGATTTCGCTGGTCAATGAACGTATCCGCGAGAATAATCTTAAATTTACTTTCACTTGCGCAAATAATATAGGCAATATTTCCGCTGATGAAACCCGTATAAAACAGATTATTTTTAACCTGCTTTCCAATGCGATCAAATATTCAAACCCCAAGGGTAAGATATCGCTTACTGCAGATGCCGTAACCGATAATGAAACCGGCGCAGAAGAAATATTATTTACCGTCGAAGATAATGGCGTGGGGATTGCGCTTGAGGATCAGGAAGAAATATTTACAAAATTCAACAAAGGCAGCAGCAGTGGCGCGCATAAATCCGGTGCAGGTCTTGGGCTTTCCATGGTAAAGAGCTTTGTGGGACTCCATAGTGGCCGCGTGCAACTTTTCTCAAAACCCGGCGAAGGCACGAAAGTGTTGTGCTATTTGCCGCGCCATCCTGTTAAGCAATAGAAACAAAAAAGGCTCCTCCCGTGAAGAAGGAACCTAAGTTTGTTTAACGGATTTGCATGGTTAGGCACATAAGGCGGGCTCTGTTGCCTCTGTCTTTAACGTTATAACATCCTCGTCACTCTTTGTAGAGTAGCTCAGGCAGTTATAGATTAACTGCACAGGAAGCATTATTTCCTGGTGTTCAATCTGAATAGGCAAACACTGGTGCTTTTGCCACAGTGTGTCTGTTATCTTAAACACAGCTTTAGGAGCTCTAAACTCTTCGGTGTATTCAAGTTTTGCATTCACGTTTAGCCAGGTTAACTCACCGTCTGCAGGAAGACCGGACTTTATTACAGCTTTCACTGCAGTAAGAAGGTCTTTCCTTTTTGTTTTAATAATCTTTCCGTCGACTATTAAAATTAAATCTGTTTTTTTTGGTCTCATAGAAATTTAATTTAGAAAATATATAAAATTGTTAGTTAATTAAGCGTGTTTTACATATTTAGTATTAAATACGGATAGTTTGTATAAATACAGGTTATCTCGGCTAATATAACATATATACCCCTAATTATTATTACAGGTTTATGAAGATTTCATGAAAGTTTTGTGACATAAAGTATTATCTCAATAACTATCTGTTTGTATAAAATGCCAAAATCACGTGTGGATATGTTACTGGTAGAGCGTGGCCTTGTGGAATCACGCGCAAAGGCGCAAGCGCTTATTGTGGCGGGTAAGGTTTATCACAACGAAGTTAAACTCGACAAGCCCGGCCATATGATTGACGCGGAAACCCCTTTAATTTTGCGCGAAGCGGAGCATCCTTGGGTATCACGTGGGGGAATGAAACTCACACATGGCTTGCAGCATTTTAATATAGATCCGGCAGGAAAAATCTGTCTGGATGTCGGTGCATCTACTGGTGGATTTACCGATGTGCTGCTTAATGGTGGTGCAAAAAAAGTCTATGCGGTGGATGTGGGACATGGGCAGTTGGATTGGAAACTCCGGCAGGATGCGCGTGTGGTGGTGTTGGAAAAAACCAATGCGCGCAACCTCGATAATACACTTATTCCTGAAGCGCCCGAACTTATTGTATGTGATGCAAGTTTCATTAGTTTAAAAACAGTATTGCTTGCACCACTCAACCTCGCAAGCGATCATGCTCATGTGATAGCGCTCATCAAACCGCAGTTTGAAGTGGGTAAAGGTAATGTTGGCAAGGGCGGGGTGGTGCGTGATGAGGCTTTGCATGCAGAAGTATGCGACGATATCGCCACATGGCTTAATGGACTTCCTTGCTGGCATGTGCTAGGGCTTACGGAAAGCCCGATTAAAGGTCCTAAAGGGAATACCGAGTTTTTAATTGCTGCAAAAAAGGATAAGTTGTGAACCCCTATTTGCTGGTATTATTAAATAGTTTTCAGGCATCTTTTGTTTTTTCCATTCATTCGGAAAATGCATGGTTTGCCGCACATGCGTTTGGCGGTTACAATATGTTACTTGCGACTGCAATGGCAGTTATGGGTGCGACCATCGGCAATGGTGCGAACTTTGCGCTTGGGTATTATTTATCCACAAAGCGCGACGATTGGTTTCACATCAACGATGGTATTTATCGGCGCATTTCGCGTTGTTTTTGCTATGCCATAATTCTGCTGTTATTCCCTTTTCCGGGTATTCCCATCTTGAGCACGTTCTGGGCATTATTCGTTGTGCTATGCGGCTTATTTCGTACCCCAACTATCATTACCATAACGTTAATTATTATCGGAAGAATTGCCTATTATAGTTTTCTCTTAAGTTAATTGGAGGTTGTCATGGCTACGTTTGAAATCAAAACCAAAGACCTGATGCATTATGTCGAAGTTACGTTAAATAACGATCAGGTGCGCGTGGAATCCGGCGCAGCACGTTATTGGCGAGGTGACGTCAAAATGACAAACCCTATGCCGTCGGTAGGTGGCATGTTAAAATCTGCCATCACCGGCAACAAAATTTTTCGTCCGGTTTTTACTGGTACTGGCCTAGTGATGCTTGCTCCGCGTTTTCATGAATTTGTCGATATTGAACTCAAAGGCACGCAGGTAGTGCTTGAGCGCGGTGCGTACTGGGCATCGGATATCGGCGTGGAAGTGGATGCATATGTCAATACTCTCTCTGCCGGACTTTTTTCCGGGGAAGGGTTCATACAGACGGCGGTTTCCGGCACCGGCACTGTGATTGCCTGCTCGCCCGGCCCCATAGAAATTGTGGATTTAAAAAATGAAAGGCTGATGTTGGATGGTGCGTATGCGGTAGCACGTAGCGCCGGGCTTGGTTACTCCATGCAGAAATCCAGCCGTTCACTTGTCGGCACATTTGCATCCGGTCAGGGGTTTGTGCAGGTAATTGAGGGAACGGGAAGGGTGTACCTCTCGCCGGTGCCCAATCATTCCGTTGCCTTGCAGGAGGTAATTGTTGATAGTATTCTGGGGGTTCTGGCCACTAAGCAAAAAACCTGAAACTGTCATAATAGTTTCACGAAATTATGGTATAGTAGCCATAGTCTTTAGTGGTCGTAGTTTTTGCAAAGCAGGAGTGATTTATGCGGATACTCAGAACTATTTTAATTCTCGCAGCGGTGAGCTATTCTTCTGTTGCTGTAGCAGCGACGAGTCTTCCGGTGAACTGGCAGCAGAATAATATTAGTTTGAGCCAGATGCAGAATGTATTTGCCAGTAACCCTAATGTTTCGCAGTTTAACTTTCAGTTTCCCAACGGCACAAACTGGAATGTAAATTCCATGCAGATGCAGAATTTATATGCTCAGTATAAATACAAAGCGCAGAATGTATCTTTTTCATCATTGCCGGGGAACACCGGAATACAGGGGGATTCGGTGATGATTCCTATTGAGAATGCCAAAGATAATGTGGAAGGCACTCTGCAGAACGGATTGCAACAATTGCAATCTTCTCAGAATGATTTTATTAACTCTATTTTTAAATGGATTAATTTGATACTGACCGCCATCTATAACGGCGCAATTCTCATGTATCAATCGGTCGTGAATTTTATCAAGAAGCTGTTTTGATAAAAAAATACCCTCCCACTTCCGGGAGAAGAAGTGAGAGGGCATCGCTAGTAACTCTTACGAGTTGCTAGTTACTCTAGAAATCCATATCGCCCATGCCACCCATACCGCCGCCCATTCCTGGGTGACCGCCGCCAGCAGCTTTATTTTCTTCTGGCTTGTCGGTGATGATGGCTTCAGTGGTAATCATGAGGCCGGCAACCGAGGCAGCATCCTGCAATGCAGTGCGCACTACTTTGGTTGGGTCAATGATACCGGCTTTAATAAGGTCAACATAGTCAAGCTTCTGGGCATCAAAACCAAAATTATGGTCTTTGCCTTCGAGTAATTTACCAGCAACTACAGCGCCGTCCAAACCAGCATTCTCAATGATCTGGCGAAGCGGAGCTTGTAATGCGCGGCGCACAATGTTGATACCAGCTTTTTCATCGTCATTGCCAGCTTTGAGCTTATCGAGCGCGCGGCTTGCATAAAGAAGCGTAGCGCCGCCTCCTGGTACAATACCTTCATCGCGTGCGGCGCGTGTTGCGTGCAGTGCATCGTCAACGCGGTCTTTGCGTTCTTTTACTTCGATTTCACTGGAACCGCCGACTTTCAGAATAGCAACACCGCCGGAAAGTTTGGCAAGGCGTTCCTGAAGTTTTTCTTTGTCATAATCAGAAGTGGTTTCTTCAATATGTGCTTTGATTTGTGAAACGCGTGCGTCGATTGCTTTCTTATCACCAGCACCGTCCACAATGGTGGTGTCTTCTTTGGTGATGATAACTTTTTTTGCACGACCGAGCATCGGAAGTTTCACGGTTTCAAGCTTAATGCCTAAATCTTCGCTGATAAGTTCGCCAGCAGTTAAGATTGCAATATCCTCTAACATTGCTTTGCGGCGATCGCCAAAACCCGGGGCTTTTACAGCAGCGATTTTGAGTCCGCCGCGGAGTTTGTTTACCACTAAGGTTGCAAGTGCTTCACCTTCAACATCTTCTGCGATGATAAGGAGCGGTTTGCCGGATTGCACCACTGCTTCTAAGAGTGGCAACATTGGCTGCAAGCCAGAGAGTTTCTTTTCGAATAAAAGAATGTAGGGGCTTTCAAGTTCAACAGTCATCTTGTCGGCATTAGTGATGAAATAAGGTGAGAGGTAACCACGATCAAACATCATGCCTTCTACTACATCGACTTCAAATTCTAAGCCTTTGGCTTCTTCAACAGTGATAACACCTTCTTTGCCTACGCGCTTCATGGCTTCCGCAATTTTCTCGCCGATTTCTTTATCGCCGTTTGCAGAAATAGTGCCGACTTGCGCAATTTCTTCCTGTGAGCTGATGGATTTGCTTTTGGATTTGATATCATCAATGGCAGCTTTTACGGCGTTATCGATACCGCGCTTTAAATCCATTGGGTTAAGACCAGCAGCAACGGCCTTGCAGCCTTCGCGCAGGATTGCTTGGGCAAGTACGGTGGCAGTCGTGGTGCCATCGCCTGCAACATCATTGGTTTTGCTTGCAACTTCACGCAGCATCTGTGCGCCCATATTCTGGAATTTGTTAGCAAGGGTGATTTCTTTTGCAACAGTAACACCGTCTTTAGTGATGCGCGGCGCACCATAAGATTTATCAAGCACCACATTGCGGCCTTTTGGCCCCAGGGTTACTTTTACAGCATCCGCCAGAATGTCTGCACCGAGCAGAATCTGTGCGCGTGCATCGGTTCCAAATTTAAGTACTTTAGCCATTATTATTCTCCTTCAAATTATTTATGTCTTATTCAACGATTGCGATGATGTCGGATTCTTTCATCACGAGCAGATCTTCGCCGTCAATTTTCACTTCAGTGCCGCCCCATTTAGCAAAAAGCACAGTATCGCCGACTTTTACATCGAGCGGAACCACCTTGCCGGATTCGTCGCGTGCGCCCGAGCCAATAGCAAGCACTTTGCCTTGCTGCGGTTTTTCTTTTGCGGTATCGGGAATAATAATCCCGCCAGCGGTCTTTTCTTCATGCTCTAAGCGGCGTACTAATACGCGATCATGCAATGGTTTAACTTTCATAGCTCAAAACTCCAGATTGTTGTTAAATTTCAATGGCCGAGAAACGACCGTTATCTTTAAGGTGCCAGCTATATAGGAGCTATATGGTGAGGTTTCAAGAGGTAATTAGATTTTTTTAAATTATCTTTGAATAATAGTGTGTTCTGGTATGAGTAAGTTATGACATTTACCTCACCATCTTATGATTGCCCGCTTTGCCCGAGGCTTGTGCATTTCCGTGAAGGAAACCGCAAAAATTATCCCACGTTCTATAATGGACCGGTGCCTTCTTTTGGCTCGCTTGATGCGGAATTTTTAGTAGTTGGTTTAGCACCGGGATTAAAAGGTGCAAACCAAACAGGCAGACCATTTACCGGTGATTACGCCGGAATTATTTTATATTCAGCATTGGAAAAGTTTGGCTTTGCAAAAGGAAGCTATGACCCGGAAAAAGTAGCGAAGACAAAAAAGCAAGATGCCGATGGATTTGAACTTTTAAATTGTCGTATCACTAATGCAGTGCGCTGCGTGCCTCAGGCGAATAAACCAGAACCTTCAGAGATTAAACTCTGCAACAAATTTTTGGCGGCCGAAATCGCCGCGATGCCTAATTTAAAAGTCATTCTTACATTAGGTTTAGTATCACATAAAGCTGTGATAAGTGCATTATCACTCAAACAATCAGCCTATGTGTTTGGCCATGGAGCAACGCATCATCTGGAGCTTATCAATTGCAGTTTGCAACTGCTCAACAGCTACCATACCTCGCGTTATAACATAAACACCGGCACATTAACGCAAACGATGTTTGATGAGGTGATTGAGCGAGTAAAGAATGTAATTGGGAGTTAGGAATATGAAGTGGAAAAGAGCTTTTTATTGTTTGGCGTTGATGTTGTCATTGGTGGATGCGGCAGAAGTGTTTGCTGAGCCAGTAGATAATGAGTCAAATGAGGCGACAGTAAAAGCACTGGATCGCGAGCCATCTGTTCAGGTTAAACTTGAAGATGTG
>Ga0206962_1013_pt1 | contig 30030 bp, 27 predicted proteins | sample Alteio_BWOrgHeat_27_FD_153241 | JGI IMG/M metagenome (GOLD analysis project Ga0206962, IMG submission 153241) | Enriched cells from forest soil in Barre Woods Harvard Forest LTER site, Petersham, Massachusetts, United States -... | ecosystem: Environmental > Terrestrial > Soil > Temperate forest >...
CGGTTCATATATCTAGATGCAAATGAAGTTAAAGGTGTTAGAGAGGCTCAAAAATTATGTTCAATTAGAGGCTGGCAAACCAGAGATTATGAAAAATTTTATGATATTATGGATAGACTAAAACCTTTTTTTCCAAATGATACAATTTCTCATTACTTTTTCAAAATGTCTAGTGTTTCACCAAAAGATATGAGAGAATTACAATGTTATGATGAAACAGCACAGTTCTTTAGATCCAAATGTAATAGTCAAGGTCAATATAGAAAAATGTGTATTCACTCGCCCCAAGAAGTAATTTATGCATTATGTATGTCTGAACGTTTATATATTACAATGAAAGATAGACCGGTGGGCCACAATATTATATTGAGAGATTGGATTAATGCGGATCCAGAATTAGAATTTCGCTGTTTTGTCTATAATGGATATATAACGGCAATTTCACAGTATCACAGTGCGACCGGTTATAGATTTGATAAAGATACTGTTAAAAGATATGGACAGCTAATTGTTGAATTTTGGGAAAATGAGGTTAAAAATAAATTGATTGGTGGAACAGGAGTCAGTGATTGGACAGTCGATATTGGATTTTTGCCTAATGGAAAACCTAATATTGTAGAATTAAATGGATTTGGGGCATATTTGGTAACTGGCGCTGCCCAATATTGTTGGGAAAAAGACTATCATTTGATTCATAGGGTTGATGGTAAGTGTACTATTAGACATTTAATCGATGTACAGCCAAATAAAGATAATCCTGATAAATTTACTTATATTATTGGAGAACAATATTTATAAGTATCATAACAAATTTTTTACTATGTTATACCCATTTGAAAAAATATGAACATTTACCAGTTATAAATGACAAAGGAAAATAGGTTTTTTATTTTCAAATGGGTGGTATGATTTTATCATTTATGATTACTGTATAACATTAGGGCGTCGGCCAACAAAATAGTATCGCAATCGTTATACCAGAATAAGGAATAACGATTGAAGAACAGTTTTGTTGGCCAACGCCCGTTATATATGATAGTATCATTTATATTACTGTATTATAGATCGGGCGTCAGCCAACAAAATAGTATCGCAATCGTTATACCAGAATAAGGAATAACGATTGAAGAACAGTTTTGTTGGCCGACGCCCGTCATATATGATAGTATCATTTGTATCACTATGTGATAGAGCGGGCGTCGGTCAACAAAATAGTATCGCAATCGTTATACCAGAATAAGGAATAACGATTGAAGAACAGTTTTGTTGGCCGACGCCCGTTATATATGATAGTATCATTTGTATCACTGTATAATGGAGCGGGTGTCGGCCAACAAAATAATATCACAATCGTTATACCAGAATAAAGAATAACGATTGAAGAACAGTTTTGTTGGCCGACGCCCGTTATATATGGTTGTATCATTTATAATACTGTATAATAGAGCGGGCATCGGCCAACAAAATAGTATCGCAATCGTTATACCAGAATAAGGAATAACAATTGATGAACAGTTTTGTTGGCCGATGCCCGTTATATATGATCGTATCATTTGTATCACTGTATAATAGAGCGGGCGTAGGCCAACAAAATAGTATCGCAATCGTTATACCAGAATAAGGAATAACGATTGAAGAACAGTTTTGTTGGCCGACGCCTGTTATATATGATCGTATCATATATATTACTGTATTTAAGGACGGGCATCGGCCAACAAAATAGTATCGCAATCGTTATACCAGAATAAGGAATAACGATTGATGAATAGTTTTGTTGGCCAATGCCCGTTATATATATGATAGTATAATTTATATTACTGTATAATAGAGCGGGCGTCGGCCAACAAAATAGTATCGCAATCATTATACCAGAATAAGGAATAACGATTGATGAACAGTTTTGTTGGCCGACGCCCGTTATATATAATAGTATCATTTATATTACTGTATAATAGAGCGGGCGTAGGCCAACAAAATAGTATCGCAATCGTTATACCAGAATAAGGAATAACGATTGATGAACAGTTTTGTTGGCCGACGCCCGTTATATATGATCGTATCATTTGTATCACTGTATTATAGATCGGGCGCCGGCCAACAAAATAGTATCGCAATCGTTATACCAGAACAAGGAATAACGATTGATGAACAATTTTGTTGGCCGACGCCCGTTATATATGACCATATCATTGTATTACTGTATTTAAGGACGGGCGTTGGCCAACAAAATAGTATCACAATCGTTATACCAGAATACAGAATAACGATTGAAGAACAATTTTGTTGGCCGACGCCCGTTATATATGATAGTATCATTTATATTACTGTATAATAGATCGGGCGTTAGCCAACAAAATAGTATCGCAATCGTTATACCAGAATAAGGAATAACAATTGATGAACAGTTTTGTTGGCCGACGTCCTCTCTATATGATTATATATCCATTTGAAAATTAAAAATCGGTTTTTTATTTTCAAATATGTGTATATATATAATAAATTTAATAATGTTGGCAACTACTCCTGAAATCTGGCCTATTAAGGCAAAACAAATTATATTAGATAAAGGGATCAATATTGAGGCTTTAATGAAATCATTTACAGAAATTTGGTTTCCTTGGTCTGATCAATATAATTCAGAAAGAACTTATTTTTCTTTAAGAATTGAACTGAGACCTTTATTTATTATAAAACCACATACAATTGATGAAATTGAAACCATTTTAAATTATGTTACCGATAAACAATTAACTATTCGAATTATGAATGGCCGTCATTCATCAGCTCTAGTATCTTCTGATGTTTTAGTGGATATGTCATTTTTTACTAACAAAACTTTAGAGATAAAGAATGAAAATGAAGAAATTTTGATTGCTGGTGCTGGTAATACTCAAGGAGCATTGAATGAATTTCTTTTTAGCTTTTTGCAAAGGGAAATCTATTCACATTTTGGACATTTTATTCATCCTCGTGTTGATACAGAAGCTTTTCCGGGAGGTTCGGCAGCATCAGTTGGTATTGCGGGTATCAGTACAGTTGGCGGTGTTGGAACCCTTTGTCGTAGCTTTGGTTTAACAGTCGATCATACATTATCTTATACAATTACAGTTCCTCCGACTAATAGTTTAGAGAGAGCCAAAACTATTAATGCCTCAGAAAAAGAAAATTCAGATCTATTCTGGGCTTTGAGAGGTGGTGGAGCAAATAATTTTGGTATAATCTCAGAAATTACCTTTACTGTTTTAGATGTTCCAACTATAATTGTTTATACCGTCAAGTGGTCATGGAAAAATGCTAAAAAGGTTTTAGAGGAGTACCAACAAAGTTCAATAAATAGACCGAATAATTATAATGAAGATCTAAGTATTTATTATAATAATGGATTAAAGGGTATTGAATTAGCTGGTTTATACATTATGTTAGAAGGAGAGTCTTTTATACAAGCCACCAAAAATATTAAAAAGGAATTACATTCTTTGGTAGGAGAATTAGTAATAAATGAACCGATTAGATACTCTGATATATATAGGCAAAAGGTTAGAGATAGAGTTTATTTTAATTTTTCTATTATTCAGCCAATTTTCTCTGATAACCTTAAGGCTGAATATTCAGTTGATTTAATCAATTTAGCTGATAAGAGAAAATTAACTGGACCTGTCTCTATAACTTTTACTTTATTAGGAGGAAAAATAAGTAAAGTTAGTCGAAAAGCTACAGCTTATTATCCTAGACATAAACAGTTTTTTATTGATATAGCTACATTTTGGAATACAATTCAGGAGTCAGCTTCTATGGATAAGTGGACACAAGAAGCAGTAGAACTTTATCTTTATGATCATTCTTATTTATATTTAGGCTTTCCTTTAACTTTTAATTTACCACAACCTCCTAACATTTATTATGGTAAAAATACAAAATTATTAAAACAAATTAAAAAGAAATATGATCCACTTAACATATTAACTTCTACCGGGACCATTTAATTATTTGATACCTGTATAATAATTTTTATATTACATATATATATATATACATATGAGTTTTATAGTCTCAAACTTAAATGATGCAGGGCCTGGATCTTTTAGACAAGCCATAATCGATTCTAATCTGACAAGTGGAACCGTGATTGCTTTTACTATCGCAGGTACTATTGAATTGTTATCTGATCTTCCAAAAATTATTTCAGCAGTTACAATTGATGGAACGACAGGGTCAAATTATATGGGTAGTCCAGTAATCACTTTAAATTGTAATGGATTTTCAGGTTTAGTTTTTAATGGCTCTGATTCTCAATTATTGGCTTTATCAATAGTTTTAGCAAAGGATAATGGTATTTCTATTTTTACTAACAATGTCTTAATCGATAAATGTATTATTAAAAGGAATCAGGGTAATGGAATTTATGTTCATGGCAACAATAATGTTATTGGAACTAATCCATTAAATATATCTGATTATGTAGCAAACTTGATAAGTGAAAATGGTAAAAATGGAATATTTATTCAAGGTAACAATAATATTGTTGTCAAGAATGATATCATAAAAAATCATCAGAATGGACTTTATTTGAATGTCGCGGAAAATAACTTGATCGGAGGAACTAGCTATACAAACTCAGAAGGTATAACTAATAATCCAACAGGTACTTACAATACTGTTACTCCCGTATTTATTATCCCACCCTTAGGTAATCTTATTTCTGGTAATCACTTTAATGGAGTTCATTTGTATAAGTCAAATGGTAACACTTTTAATGGTAACTTCATTGGCACAACAAAAAATGGTGATAGAGAAATGGGAAACAAAAAGAATGGAATATTGCTTGTAAAATCTAATTTAAATGTGTTTAAGGGTTGTGATATTGGTCAGGACCCATTTGTTTATTACAATGTTGTCAGTGGTAACAAGAAAAACGGATTTTATATATTGAATAGTGATGGTACCATAATTCAGGGTAATTTTGCTGGTCTGAATGCTGGTAACTCATATAGTATTGCTAATGAAAGAAATGGACTTCTAGTTGGTGGTACATCTAAAACTACTAACACTGGTGGAAATATTCCGCTCGGAAATAACTTCTCCGGGAACAATAAAAACGGAATCAAAGTAGAAGATGAAGCCTCCAATTTCTTATCTTTTAATAGCTTTTGTGGGTTGGCTTCTTTTGGACCGGCAGTACCTAATCGGAAGAACGGGATCAAAATAACATCATCAGGACTCAACAACCTGTTAAGAACGAACGTAGTTTCAGGTAATGACATGAACGGTATTGTTTTATCTGGTAATGCAAATCAGGTTACCTGTGATCCAAACCTTTGTGGAACTAATAGTGAAGGAACAGAAGCTTTACCAAATAAATTAAATGGATTAGTTCTTTCTGGTAATGCGAACAATAATTTTATCGGTAGTCAAAATAGGTCAGTAATCCCTACTAGCGCTTTTTCAGCAAATGGCAAAGCTGGCATTTATATTACTGATTGCGCACATGATAATATCATTTTTGATTGTGCTGTTGGTCTAAATACTACTTGTACTGATCAATTAAAGAATGGGACTTATTCTATTCTGGTTGACAATAAGGCAAAAGAAAATTGCATAGTTAATAACTTTCTTGATGGTAATGCATTACTTGACGATTGTTGTTGTAATAATAAATTCATTATCAATGGATTGGGAACTGATTTTCTAGGTATTCCTCTTCCTCCTCCGCCTGATAGTCATACAGAGATAATAAATCAGTCTAAATGTTTTAATTTAATTGTTGATTATCCTCATTATGGGTAAGATTCGAATTCGTAATATTATTTTACCTATATAACTTTCGTTGTTTATCAAATAATTTACCATTAACTTGACAACACTTATTCAATTTTTTTTAAATTTAAATACTTAGTTTTGTATTTAAGATATCTGAGTTATGATCCATTTTATCTTATTCTGATAATTTAATTTTGGCAATGTTAACAAGTGATTAGCAAAAATGTATTAGATAAGAGGATGAACCAATAAATAGGATAACAATATTTTTCTCATGGTCATTGAACAATATATTGAAGCTTTCACAACTATTATCATGTCTTTTTCAATGACATAAGACATATTACAATACGTTTGTGTGCGAAAGATAACAATGTATATTGTAAGTCACCTTTTTATTAAACTAACTTATATATAAAAACGATATAAAAATATATAGTATATAATATATATATAATAAGATGAAACTACGATTAGGTGGAAAGCATGGAGGTTATGCAATTGTGTCTCCTAAAGATCACAAGAGGCTATCCGAATATACTTGGAGGAAAAATGACGAAGGCTATGTTACTGGTGAAGTTGATGGTGTAGGAATGAGCATGCATCATCTGGTATATGGAGCTGAATATCAACAAAAGGTTGATCATATTAATGGAATTAGGCATGACAATCGCATAGAAAATCTGAGATTATCAAACAGTCTATTAAATGGACAGAACAAACACATGGACAAAACTGGTTGTTCATCACAATATGTTGGAGTAAATCTACATGGCAAGAAATATAGTTCCCATATTATGTTAAATCATGTTCTACATAATTTAGGGCATTATGATAATGAAGTTGATGCCGCGGTCGCAAGAGACATGTTTATAGTGCATTCTAAACTAGATCATATTCCATTAAATTTTCCTGATAAACGGGAAGAGTATTTATTGAAAGAATACATACCTTTTCAGCCTAAAATACCAAAGCAAAAATATACTGGAGTGCAGGAAAGGAACAATGGATCTTATTATGTTACAGTTAGTATTGGACGTGTAACGAACACTGTCGGTACATTTAAAGATATCATTGAAGCCGCAAAAGCATTTGATGAATATGTTGTGAACAACAATCTATTTGGCAGAAAACTAAATTTTCCTGATCAATACCCTGATTATGTTAATAAGAAGCTTATTCTTACTTTTTGTGAACCAATAGATGATGTATCCGTAAAACTATTGTTGAATGATGGTAAATATCTTATAATTGATAAATCTGAATATGATAAAGTTAAGTATTATGCATGTGGCATTACTCCCAAAGGATATGGTACTATAAGAGTTGATGGTATAGATTTGAGATTATCTAGATTTCTGACCGGTGAAACCGATCCACTAATATATGTTGATCATATTGATAGAAACACCTTGAACAATAGACTTGCCAACTTGAGAAAATCTAATTGCAAGAAAAATCCTCAAAACCGGACGAAACAGAAGGGACTTACGTCTAAATACATGGGCGTTCATTATAATACAAATGGCCAAATATGGATAGGAAGAATAAAGAAGGATGGTAAACTAGTATTTCATATAAAACTTGCAGATGAAGAAGCCGTTGCAAGGGCTCACGACCTTTTCATAATAGATCATTTAAAAGATGATCATTATGGTCTAAATTTTAAATGGTCGGATGATGATATCATTGCATGGAAACAAAAATTAGATGTGATGACTAAATTAGTCAATAAATCTAACTCAAATTCATCATCTAAATATGCTGGTGTATCATATTCGAAAAAAATAGATAAATGGGTCGCGAAAGTTGCGAGAACCGAACAAACCCGTTCTTTCTATCATGAATGTTCTACAGAAGAAGCTGCTGCCAGGTCTCGTGATTTGTTTGTACTATTTAATCGTAAGGATAGTGGAATGAAGTTTAATTTTATTTGGTCAGATGATGATATTGAAAAGTGGAATGCGATATTGAAAATAAAAAAAAACTAATTATTTGATAATAAGTCGATATATGATATAAATATATCGACGACAACATAAGCATATGTTATTTTTAAAACATTGTATCATCCATTATGACAATTATTAGGTAAGTATTCCTCTTTCTCATCTTGATAATCACAGAAATAATAAAAATGGTATCAAGGTAACTGATGAAGCATCTAATTTCTTATCTTTCAATAGCTTTTGTGGGTTGGCTTCTTTTGGTCCGGCAGTACCTAATAAGAAGAATGGGATCAAAATAACATCATCAGGTCTCAATAACCTATTAAGAACAAACGTGGTTTCAGGTAATGATATGAATGGTATTGTTCTATCTGGCAATGCAACACAGGTAACGTGTGACCCTAATTTATGTGGAACTGATAGTGAAGGTACAGCCGCTTTACCAAATAAGTTAAATGGATTAGTTTTATCGGGCAATGCGAACAATAATTTTATCGGCAGTCAAAATAGATCAGTAATCCCCACTAGCGCTTTTTCAGCAAATGGTAAAGCGGGTATTTATATTACTGAATCAGCTCATGATAATGTTATTTTTGATTGTGCTATTGGTCTGAATACTACATGTACTGATCAATTAAAGAATGGAACATATTCTATTCTGATTGACAGTAAGGCTAAAGAAAATTGCATCTTTAGTAATTTTCTTGATGGAAATGTATTACTTGAAGATTGTTGTTGCAATAACAAATTCGTATTGAATAGCTTAGGCGAGAACCGTTTTGGTATCCCTCTTCCTCCACCGCCCGATAGTCATACAGAAATAATAAATGATTCTAAATGTTTTAATTTAATTGTTGATTATCCTCATTATGGTTAAATCTGTTTGCTAATATCACATGATTTTAAACAAGTATTCTTTTAATATATGATTACCGGGGCCCGATAAACAAAATGGATTGACAATATGGATTTCGTCATAGTTTTAACAATATTGTTTAGCCGCTTTGGTTAAGAGGTTAAACAAAAGATAATAATGATATCTTTATTTAGTATGATGGAATACGTATTGTCGATCCATTTTGTTTGCCGGGCCCTGGTACTTATAGTTGTTCTATTGATATGATTTATTAGTGATACTGACATTCATATTTTGAATGCATGATTCTTTAAAAATTGAAAAAAAGTATACATGTACAATAAATGATATGTAACATTTTAGATAGACTTTTATATGAATCAAACATTGGCCCATTGGTTTGGCAGCGAAGCAGATGAAGAAGAAAAATGTAAATTAAAGAATCAAAAAAATATATTTTACTTTGATTCTAATACTATGGAAGCAAAATGGTTAAACAAACAGCCAAAAAATATAACATTTTCCTTAGTAGTTAAATGGAATAATGTATCAATAAATGTATGTACAAATCTAGAGCAGGATCATAATTATAAAATTCCATCGGATACAACTTTTAATCTAAAAAGCATTTCTTACATAAAATCTAATTTACAAAAATGTATTAGGCGGAAATTAAATGATCAGGCGATCAAGACAGCTTATCATTTTATTAAATTAAGTATCAATGAATTTTTAAGAAGAATTTCCATAATTATAATTGAAGATGTTATTTTACATTATTCATACTCAACAATTGTTTGGCTAATGGCGGCTACATCATCAAAGAAATCGACATTTAAACCAAATAAATATATTATTGACTTTTTATTGGGATTCACTAATACTTTATGTAATATTAATGAATATGATAAAATTGGAATAAATGATTTAGATTATGATTTAGAAATGCTAGGTAACTATGATTTATTGTACTCATTACAATTTAGGAAAAGTTATGGAGGAATGGATTCAGATGTGGATATGTTAAATTATATTACTGGTATTTGGTTAGACAGATTTAAAAGCAATATAGATTGTAATAAAACTGAAATTAAATTGATAAACTCGACTAATATTGGTGAATTAACTTTAGATGATTGGAAATTAGAAGGAGATAACTGTGCTGGAGTTGATTTTCATTGTGCTCCATATATCATTGATATCTTAGCTAAGAAATATAATAAATATTCAGAAAATGAAATACAGTCAGCAATATGGAATTGCAGTTCGAAGATCAATTATAGGAAAAATAATAAGAAATCGGCTAAAGATATTGAAATATGGAATATGGTAGAACTTCAACTGTATAGGGTCCAACAAGATTTATTAAGTAAAATATATCAATAGACTGTAATCTTTTGACTGAACCTAAGACTGAATAATGGTCTTGATTAATTGATAATAATCTTTTAGTAAAGAGAGTTTTAGGGTAAACTATCAGTTGATATAGTTTTTCATTCTTTCAATTGCAATCAGTATAGTTTTGTTTATAATGAACCAGGGCCCTTATCACAAAACGGATTCACAATAAGGCATTCATCATAATCAAACCTATATTGTTAAACACATTTGCTAAACTGTTAAACAAATGTGTTTTCTATATCATTATTACTATGATTTATACCATATTGCGAATCCATTTTGTGATAAGGGCCCCGGTAATCAGTATATAAATCATAAATAAATTATATTGGTATCAATTATAAGGGTGAAAAAGTATAACAGTTGACATTAACATGTTAGATGGTCAGTTGTTATACTTTTCCACCTTCCAATTGCAATCAGCATAGTTTTGCTTATTAAGAACCGGGGCCCTTATCACAAAACGGATTCACAATAATACATTCATCATAATCAAACCTATATTGTTAAACACATTTTCTAAACTGTTAAACAAATGTGTTTTCGATATCATTATTACTATGATTTATACCATATTGCGAATCAATTTTGTGATAAGGGCCCCGGCAATCAGTATATAAATCATAAATAAATTATACTGATATCAGGATGGAAAAGTATAACAGCTGATAATACATATTAGATGGTCAACTGTTATACTTTTTACACCCTTCCAATTGCAATCAGCATAGTTTTGTTTATAATGGACCAGGCCCCTTATCACAAAACGGATTCACAATAATACATTCATCATAATCAAACCTATATTGTTAAACACATTTGTTATACTGTTAAACAAATGTGTTTTCTATATCATTAGTACTATGATTTATACCATATTGCAAATCCGTTTTGTGATAAGGGGCCCGGTAATCAGTATATTAACCATAAATAAATTATACTGGTATCAGGATGGAAAAGTATAACAGCTGATAATACATATTAGATGGTCAACTGTTATACTTTTACACCCTTCCAATTGCAATCAGCATAGTTTTGTTTATAATGGACCAGGCCCCTTATCACAAAACGGATTCACAATAATACATTCATCATAATCAAACCTATATTGTTAAACACATTTGTTATACTGTTAAACAAATGTGTTTTCTATATCATTAGTACTATGATTTATACCATATTGCGAATCCGTTTTGTGATAAGGGCCCGGTAATCAGTATATTAACCATAAATAAATTATTAGTATCAATTATAAGTGTAAACAATATAACAAATGATCATGCATATTAGATGGTCGTCTGTTATACGTTTACACCCTTCCAATTGCAAATCAATATAGGTTTGTTTATAAGATTACCGGGACCCTTATCACAAAACGTATTCACAATAAGGCATTCGTCATAATCAAACCTATATTGTTAAACACATTTGTTTAACAGTTTAACGAATGTGTTTAACAATATAGGTTTGATTATAATGAAATCCATATTGCGAATCCGTTTTGTGTGAATGGTCCGGTTAATTTTAGTGATGTTAAAAATTGATTAACAAAATGTATCAGATTGTGGGACCAGAATAAGATAACAACATATTTTCTCAGACTATGGAACAGTATATCGACGCTCTCACAACCTCTATTGTCAAGTCTTTCCCTAATGACATAATAGAACATATTTATAATACTATTTGTAGCAAATCAGGTTCTAAATTGGATTTAAATACTTTATGGCCTTCTTTTTATAATGTCAATAATGTTAGCGCTTTAGCAACATTCATCAAGTTAGGAGCTAATGTTAATCATGCCAGTTCTGAGTATGGGTCTACACCGATACTTTTTTGTGCACAAAATGGCTTTAGTGATATGGTTAATCTCTTGATCGAAGCAGGTGCTGATATAACCATTAAAAATAAAGGTGGTAATGATATTTATTATTATGCTAAACAAGGAGGAATAAATATTGATAATGCTGTCAAACTAATAAAAGAGAGAAAAGAAAAGGAGGAGCTAATGAAAAAAAATCAGGTTTTAGAAGGGAAATGTGTGGAAATGGACCAGAAATTAAATTATTTGATGGGTATTTTTTCAAAAATGGAGTTAGACACTGATTTGGCACATAAGAAATGCAAGGCAATCGGTTCTGGTGATAATTAAAGTAGTTTTTTATAAAAATTGAATATTAAACTATTTGAATAATTATAAAGGATTAATACTATTATTTACAGCTGTTCTTTCATCATGCAACGCTATACTGATGCTTTCGTCAATGCTATAGTAATGGACTATCCCAATGATATTATCCAACATATATATCAAATAGTATCTAAGCAAAGCGGTTCAGATCAGTTCGACATAAACACTTTGTGGCCTTCATTCTTCAAAGTTAATACTGTCAAGGCAATATCCACTTTCGTTAAGTTAGGCGCTAATATCGATTATCGGGTTATAGACACCGGATCGACGCCGGTTATGTATTTTGCGCAATTAGGTTTGACAAACATAGTGATTTGGTTAATAGAACAAGGTGCTGATCTAACTGTGAAAAATATGTGTCATAATACTGTATATAATTATGCGGTACAAGGAAAAATCAACTTAGATCCAATTATCAAAACTTATCAAGAGAAGAAGGAAAAGGAGGAATTGATCAGTCGAAATAAAGCTTTGGAGGAAAAGTGCTTAGAGATGGATAATAAACTTAGTCAGCTACTCAATCTGTTTAATAAGATGAACATTGAGCTATCTAGTGTGTTGCCTACCAAAGATAAGAAGGAGGATGATAAGGGTAAGATGGAAGAATGTAAAACAATTACACCGACTAACTAATATATTTTTTTATTAAAATTGAATAAAAAAATATTATACTTTAACATAAATGGCCGAATGATCCGATGTCGCATTGTTTTGGTCAAAAGGTTTACTCAGAAGACTAACACTCTTGATATTCTTTGTCAGAAAACCATCAATTGTTGCATAAGCTGTTGTTGGATGAATCTTTTGGGCTAAGCTGTAACCATTTTGGAAACCGAATCGGGAAGCAACTGTTTCACCTTCATGAGGGATAAAGGTTGGAAACCTGTTTTCATGTGGATATTCAAAAGAATATTGGTTAAAGTCTTGGTTGAAATCACCTAGGACAATAATTGGTAAATCCTTTGCAATCTTCATATCTTTCATCACTTTGTTATAATTGAAATCGATTAACTGATATGAATGCCCATTGAGGCTAATTGTCGCTTCCTTTGGATCTTTTGTTTCTGTGAAATCTTGGCTGAGGATTCTTAAGACATTTTCTAATTCTCTATCACCGACTTTTACATTTTCTGGGTTGCCTCCTTTCTTTGTATCAGAAAATGCATAGCCGGTAATATTTTAATGGTAATGACCATTGATGGGGAAGATATAATTAAAGATGTTATCAATAATATTTTATACGAAATTAAAAAGAAATATATAAACATTAATAAACAAAAGTCTATATTATATTGCTAGATTGATACAATTGTATTAACTCCTTTGAGGGTTTGCGAAAAAAGAAATTAGTTTTTGGGTCGACAATAAAACAAGGGAGAACATACAGAAGAACACATTTGTTTTATACAATAAATTTAATACATTAAAAATAAATTTATATAGTTACATATAAATTTATTTTTACTATTAAAATTTTATATGTATTTATTTCAAATAATTTATTTTGTTTGTTGATTATATAGATGACTGAAAATACTACAATAATAAAATTTATATATTATAAAAAGACAAAGCATAAAATGATTGCTGGTGTTGAGTATAAATATTGCAAAAAATGTGATAAATGGCTTGAGTTGGCATGTTTTTCTGATGACACATATAAATCAGATGGAAAAAGGACGAATTGTAAAATATGTTCTAATACTAAAAGACCTATTTGTCAATTCGAAAAATGCAACACATTTGCTAATAGCGGATATAATTTTTGCAAAAAGCATGGTGGTGGTATAAAATGTTTAAATTGCAATACATTAGCAAGATGTGGTAGTAAATATTGTATGAAACACAATCCTGAAAAATGTAAATTTGAAGGTTGTGACGAAAAACCAATCGATATGACTGATTTTTGCACACTTCATAATGACACATATAGATGTAAATTTGAAGGCTGTCCAAATCAAAAATCATCAAATAAAAATGGATATTGTACAAAACATGGTGATAAGTTTTATTGTATTTTTGAAGGTTGCAATAAGATCCAGCATAATAAAAAGATGTGTCAAGGACATTATTGTGTTGGTAATATATCAAGATGTGCCGAAATATTAGTACATAACTCGAAGACGAATGATAGATTAAAAAGTAGAGAAAATACTATATCCGTTCAAGATATAGTTGACTTATATACTAAAAATAAAAATTGTCACTGGTGTTCTTTTCCTGTAAAATTAGAATGTTGTAGCGACACTAGCTTTAAATTAGATAATATTTCATTAGATAGATTAGATAATATAAAAGGAAATGTTGAAGGTCACACAAAAACTAATTGTGTTATATCTTGTTTATTTTGTAATTATGCTCGATCTGGTTGTTCCGTAGAACAATGGAAAACAGTCATTAGTGTTTTAAATGGAACTTTAAAAATATTAGATTTTACAAAATATGATGGTATAAATAATATTTCTTTTCGAACTTGTATTCTTGTAGATCGCGATAAAGAATATGATAAAGAAGAACTAATAAATACCACTTGGCTCTATTCGCAAATTAAAAAAAATGGCTGGTTTTGTGAATTAACTGGGTTACCTATTTATCCATCAACACATAACTATTTTCCTTGGCATCCATCTACAGATAGAGTTGATAACAACATTGGCCATACTAAAGACAATTGTAAAGTTGTTTGTCGATTTGTTAATTTAGGGAAAAATGATATTGAAACTGATAAATTTAAAAAATGGTTTCTTGCTAGATTTCCAAATTGTAAACCAGTAAAAACAATATATCCAAGTAATTTTGACAATGTTTTTAATAAGTTATTTGATAAGTATGATAAAAAAACTACAATTGATAAAACATGAAAGAAAAAATACAAGAAACTGAATTAAATCATTTGGAAATAAATGCGTCACTAGAACATTGTTAAATAGAATAATTCGATTTTTATTAAAATTATTATGAAAAGTATTTTCTTATCATAACAATATCCATAATATGTTAATTTGTATCGACCGACAGTTAAATATTTTTATAAAATTAAATAAAAAAATATTACACTTTAACGTAGATGGCTGAATGATCAGATGTTGCATTATTTTGATCAAATGGTTTACTCAAAAGGCTAACATTTTTGATATTCTTAATTAGAAAACCATCAATGGTCGCATTAAAGTCTGTTGTTTGGTAAATCTTTTGGGCCAGCGTGTAACCGTTTTGGAAACCGTAACGAGATGCGACTGTTGTACCTTCATGTGGTACAAATGTAGGGAATCTGTATTCATGAGGGTATTCAAAAGTATACTTGTTGAAATCTTGGTTGAAATCACCTAGAACAATAATTGGCAGATCCTTGGTGACTCCCATATCTTTCATCACTTTGCTATAATTCATATCAATTAGCTGATATGAATGCCCATTGAGGTCAATTGTGATCTCCTTTGGATCTTTTGTTTCTGTGAAATCTTGACTGAGGATTCTAAGGACATTTTCCAATTCTCTATCACCAATTGTTATATTATCGGGGTTACCTCCTTTCTTTGTATCTTGGTAACTATATCCTGTAATGTGAGCTGCGCACACCATAATTGTCGGTTCTGTGCCTGGTCCAAATAGACAGACTGGATATCTCCGAGTAGTTACTTTTCCTCTCTTTTCAGCTGAAATTTCAATAGTGAATGAGTTAATTAGGTTTATGTTCACTGCATTGTAGATGATGGCGTTGCCACGGTCCAATTGAGCAAAAGACTCGGATGCCGGATTAGTGAACTGAGCATAAGAAGCAATTCGATAATCTACCTGTTTAAGTACTTGGTCCTTATTGAGATTTTCAATTAGCTTTGTCAAATTGTCTGTATGCGGGATAGTTTGACCAAGTGCATTTTTGATACCGGCTGATGTTTCGACTAGGGCCATGATATCGGTACCATATGATCTGATATCGTTAGAAACTTCCTCAGTTGTGTCAATGATTGCTGATGTCCATAGTTGATGGTTAACTGGATCGAAAAATGTCTTGAATGTTTCGGCCACATCAACAATAAATTTCCCATTTTTGTCTTGTTTCCATCTGAGACAATTTATAAGTTCCATCTCATAAAAATCATTATCGATATCCTTATTACCAAAAATCTTTAGACCAGCTTGGATCTGATCCAGTTGGGCATCCTCGGCTACTTTGGACATACAGTATTTGTTGAATGTTAGGATCTTTTCTTTTTTGATTGGATCAAGACCGGTCGTATCCTTATCTATTCTAGAAATCTTGTAAGGTCCATATTGCATGTTGAATGCTCCAATAACCAGACTCTTATCACTTTTCTTCAAAAGAGAGTAAGCCATTCCTGAAACTCCTATAGCTAAACCAGCTGCGACAACAAACTTCATCTTAAAGATAGATAAGTTTTGATACTAATATTCTAAATATTTATAAATCAATTTTTCTTATGAGAAAACATTCCATGGAGTGCACATTCAACAGGATCAATTCTTTTCCAATTTCTAAAATATTCTTTATCTTTGTTTCTCATATTATGAGTTACACAATATTCACCATTTTTAATTTTATTAATAGCCCACTCTCTTTCTAAAACAGCATCTTTTGTTTCAAAATCTATATGCTGACTTATATCCTTAACCTCTAATACGTGCTTTATTCCAGTTTCAGTTAAAACTAAACAATTGATCATAGATAGACCATTTATATTTATAAGATTATTAAAATAAGAAATACTAACCAGATCTAATTTAATAGCTGATGTTCCAAAAAACTTGATTGTACTATAGTCTGATGTTGTTTCCATGTTGAATGAACTTTTATTATCATCATCTTTAATATCAGGATTGTAAGCTGATAGTTCAATTTCTTTAAAAAGTGTTGATATAACTTTTGGAGGCTTTGAGGTTATTACATCAATATCATCAATTGGTTCATTCCTTAAATAATTCTTATAGATAACACTACCAACAATGAAGACTGAATTATTGGTATGTGACCAGTTAAACCCAGAACTCTTATTTAATGAAAAGAGTTTTTGTATTATATCTTTATTTGATAACTTTGTAATTTTTGTGTGATTGCGACTCTTAACAGTGACATAAGGTGTTTGTTCTGTCATGATTCAGAAAGATTAGGTCAATGATGAATACAATATTGTGATATTTAATTGCTTTATTATTCAATTTTTTTAAGAAATAAAAAATCATTATATGAATAAATCATTATTATAATTTAATTTGATGTTTGCAATACGGATTTAGGATTCGATTGCCCTTCTTATTCCACATTTCAAAATATATTATTTTACTATTGTCATATATATAATTGTATCTTAGGGTACTATTGGCCCTAAATGTTTTACAGGGTCCATGTCTTACACCTTGATAATAATTCATATCGGATAAGAGAATACCTGAGTTAGACCATTTCCAGGCTTGGCCATGTCTTTTTATTAAGAATGGAATAAGTTGTCCTTGATTAATTTTAATATGATGTAGCTTAATTGTTATGTAATTGATCTTAAGTTTTAGACTATCATCTTTATAATGTTCTCTAAAGACGGATAATGATTCAGATAGGTACTGAGTTTCTTTATATATAGAAGTTGTTCCCAAGAATAAGGTTCGGCACATAGTTTTAGTTGGGTCATCAATATTTGATTTAACATTATAGATATGTGATAGGAAACCAAGTGTCTCAAATATGTAAGTTTGACCATATTTTATATTATTGGGTAAGACATAATAAGTTATTTTTGATATGTCACATTTATTAATCTTGTTATGTGGAAAAATGTTAAGTAACTTGATAAAATTATCAATATTACCTTTATCAGGAATTATACATTTCTCTACTAATAGTAATTTGCTGACTCGATAAGTGGCTCTATTCACATGAGAGAGGTTTCTCCAAGTGTTTGGGTCTGTGACCTGATTAAAGATTGCTGCGGCAATAACATTGTCTATGGTGACAAGATTTTGTATAATAAGGGATATATGTGATATAAATATTGCATATATTATTAAAATCAATTTTTTTGATCATTGTCATAATATTTTAGTTGCGCCTTTGATGATGCTATTTATTCTTTTAACTTCTGCTTTTGTGAATATGACTTCATCTTCACTATTACAAAAAGGTATAAACCTAAAATTTCCAAATAGATTATCTTCTAAACCTAAATTATCATATTCCTCTGTAATTTTTTCTATTTGTTCTTCATATTTATCATACATTGATTTTATGTATGTTATCTGTGGTTCAGTTATTTCATATACTGTTATAGTATAATATGTAGTGGCTTCTTCAAAAGTATTACCGCATGTCTTATAAAAGTTATATAGGAGAGAATATACTTCACAACTCTCATCACCTATACCCAAGATATATTTGATATCAACATGTGCTACTGTTTCAACAGTTACCAAATATGGCATATTTTATAGGTTAGACATATTGGTATATTTTTATGTGATTAAGAATAAAAAATTATTGGTTAATTAATTCTGGGTAAATTGATACAGTTGTACAATTTCTTCTGATATAATCAACCTGTTTCATTATCATGGGCAAATCAAGATAGTTTTGAGTACAGATAACTTCAATGAAATTTGGTAAAACTAAGAACTGATTAGGTTGTGGATTTTGGTCTGGTGCGTGATATACATAAAGGACAATGTTTTCAATTGTATATACGGCGGCAACGGTTGAAGCCGGATTAAGTATAATATCATTCTTTGACTGAATTATGGCGAAAGGGGCTATTATATCGACTGTCGGTATTTGGATTGTATTTTCCTGTTCTCCTTCATCTTTATCACAACAGGAGCCCATTACTATTATTATTGCGGGATTCTATATAATAATTATTATTTTGTTATTTTTGAAGAGATTAACATATCAATTTTTATAATATTATATTATGAATATTATAGATAAATTAAGTTTGCATCTGTTCATTTTCTTCTGATTCTCCTTCTACATCATCTCCTTCTATAATTTCTCCTTCTTCCTCATCATCAAAGTTTTGTTCATCATCTCCCTCTTCTTCATTCCAGTCATCAATGTAAGCCAACTTCTGTGTAACTAATTCATCAATTATGTTTTCTGGACCTGTAATTGATATATAATGTGTATCTCCATGAATTGTACAATTACTGGCTTCTGGAATCAAATCATTAATACTTTTAAGATGCTGAATTACTGATTCTAGTAAGGCGATGTGATTACCAATTGTTTCTTTTGTATTAACAGTATCATCAGGGTTTTTGATGAGACAACGGGCCACATCATCACCGGATTTGAAGTAAGAAAGAGATATAGTCGCGCATTTTCGCTTTGGTTCAGCCATATTTATATAATAAGATATGTCGTTAATGAGGATAAAAATATATTGTTTTAATATCAATTTTTTCTGATAATACTAAATTTAATTATATAAAAACAATATGATTTTTTCTGATCAATTTTAAATTTAATTATAAAAAACAATATAAAAATATCTAGTATATAGTATATATAATTATGAAACTTCGATTAGGTGGAAAACATGGAGGTTATGCTATTGTGTCTCCTAAAGATCACAAGAGGTTATCCGAACATAGTTGGAGTAAAAATGACGAAGGATATGTCACAGGTACAGTTGATGGTGTAGGGATGAGCATGCATCATCTTGTATCTGGAGCTGAATATCAACAAAAGGTTGATCATATTAATGGAATTAGACATGATAATCGGAAAGAAAATTTGAGATTATCAAACAGTCTATTAAATGGACAGAATAAACACATGGATAAAACTGATACTTCGTCACAATATGTTGGAGTGAGTCTCTATGGTACTAAATATATCTCCCGTATTATGTTAAATTACGTTATGCATAATTTAGGTATTTATGACAATGAAGTTGATGCCGCGATCGCTAGGGACATGTTTCTTGTGCATTCTAAACTAGATCATATTCCATTAAATTTTCCTGATAAACGTGAAGAGTATTTATTGAGGGAATACAAGCCTTTTCAATCTAGGATGCCAACGAATGAATATCATGGTGTGACAGAAAGAAAACATGGCTATGCTGTTAAAGTTAGACATGGAGTTACTAAGTATGTTGGTACATTTAAAGATGCTCTTGAAGGCGCAAAAGCATATGATGAATATATTGTGAACAACAATCTATTTGGAAAGAAATTAAATTTTCCTGATAAATATCCAGATTATGTTAATAAGAAAATTATTCTTACCCAATGTGAACCGATAGATGATGTGTCTGTGAAACTATTGTTAAATAATGGCAATTATCTTATAATTGATAAATCTGAATATGATAAAGTGAAGTATTATACATGCGGAATCAGTACTGATGGATATGGTACTATAAAAGTGGATGGTATATTGTTGCGATTATCTAGATTTTTGACTGGAGAAACTGATCCACTAATATATGTTGATCATATTGATAGAAACCCCTTGAACAATAGACTTGTCAACTTGAGAAAATCTAATTGTAAGAAAAATCCTCAAAATCAAACGAAACAGGAAGGACTAACATCTAAATACATGGGTGTTAGTTATGATAAAAAGAGCCAATTATGGGTAGGACAAGTGAGGAAGGACTACAAACGAATCTTCCATATAATGCTTGAAGATGAAACAGCTTGCGCTAGATTTAGAGATCTTTTTATAATTAACCATTTAAAAGATGAACATTATAGTCTAAATTTTAAATGGTCACCTGATGATATTATTATATGGAAACAAAAATTAGATGAGATGACTAAATTAGTCAATAAACCCAAGTTAAATGCATCATCTAAATATGTTGGTGTAACATATTTGAAAAACACAGAAAAGTGGAGAGCTACAATACAGCTGAACCAAAAACTTGTTTTTAACCGTACATTTTCTACAGAAGAATCAGCCGCCCACGGACGTGATTTGTATATACTATTTAATCTTAAGGATAGTGGACTGAAGTATAATTTCACATGGACAAATGATGATATTGATAAGTGGAATGCAATATTGAAAATAAAAATAAATTAATTATTTGATAATTGTCGACATATATAAATATATCGACAATGATACATATAGTATTTTTAGATAACAAAATGGTATTGATTTCATCAATAATAACTATTGTTCTTGAATATTTAATTAGTTAGATAACCAAATTCAATGCGTGTTGTTTGATCTTCTACTTAAAGTATAAGTATAAATATCAATATAATATTCTTATAATTCATCTGGCAAGTTTAAAATTGTATTTATTCAACCATGCGAACCTGAAATGGTTGATAATGAAACTTTAAGTTGGACATTCAATATTTCTTCAACAAGTAGCTATGTTTTGTCCATATCCATATATTTAGTCATCTTTCCTGAAGATATGACTATTGCCTCATATCTCAATCCTGCCGATTTATGTAATTCGTGTAGTCGATCAAATGCTAGTCATTCGTATCAGCCAATATGATAAGTGACTCGTGCAATTCGATAATGGATGTCATTGTTCATCTCTAATAGATTTTATTTTAACTATTACAAATAGTCAGATTATCAATTTTATTTGACCTAGTTGGTTTTCTCTTTGAATTTAAACAGACTGATCCAGAATTCTAAGACTTACATGAACAATAGTTGTATCAACAATGATATCGATGGTCCATCTAAACTTAATCTTGTTATTACCTAATTCTTTGGCCAACCTATTTGGTATATCAAAAGTGATTTTCTTATCACCAAAACCATAATAAGCTTTTACCTGTTTGATCAAACCTAATTGTTTGTCTAAGAGGATTTCCACCCGTTGTTTTAGAGTTGATGCCATTTCATGTATTAACTGTGTTTTAGGATTCTTTTTACTTATGCTCAAATACATTGTATCAGTTGAGTCATTATTCTCTGTTAGCTGATATGATAGAGCTCCAATATCAGCTGTTTGAAGGACACAGAATTGTTGTAACTTAGGTAGATAGAGATTATAGATCTTATTGTTATTAATTGATCTTAGCTCAATTGTCTCTGTCTTGATGAGGTCGGAACCAGCTTGATTGCAATTGAGGAGAAGGATGGGTTCCATTTTTGCTAATTTGTAATTGATAACAATAATAATTATAAAAGAAGCAGAGATTATTATTATCAATTTTTTATAAAATAAATGATAGATCATTATTATTGTTTTTTAGCTGTTGATTTTGTACTGTTTGTAAATGAAGAAAAAGTAATTTGGAGTATGCCAGTATTTAATGTTACAGTTGTGACTACTTCCTTATCTAATGTATTTAATTGTTTTTCTATTAAGTTTAAGGCATTGATGGCTTGATCGATACCACTTTCTAGAGCCAGTTGTAATTGTGCTTGTGTTATGTCAATTGTATTATTCTTTAATTCATCAAGTTTGCCTGTAAAATAGGATGAGTATCCTAAGTTGGAAAAGGTTCTTAAGGATAATGGTAACTTTATGATTCTTGATTGACTGATCATTTTATTTTATTGTCTTGCTGATAAATATAATTATAATGTTAAAATAATATCAATTTTTTATAAAATTAATGGTTTTTGATTGTTGATTTTGTATCATCAGTATTATCTAAGGAATAAGTGATCTGAAGTATATCGTCTTTAACTGTTATTTTTGTTGTAATTATTTTTGTGTCTGATGTATTCAAATGTTTTTCTATTGTGGTTAAGGCATTGAGCGCTTCAGTGATACCTGTTTCCAGAACCAATTCAAATTGTTTATTTGTTGTATCAATTGATAAATTCTTAATTTTATCAGAATTATTTGTGAAATAGGATGAGTATAATCTATTTGAAAAGATTTTTGGTGTGGATGATCTCTTTATAGCTCTTGTCTGTCGGATCATTTTATTGTCTTATTGTTGTAATAAATGAATAATAATATCTTATGTTCAAGCAATATCAATTTTTTGTGCCAGGCCCTGTATCTCATTATGGTAATTATATAGATAGTCACTATGATTACCAGGCCCTGGCAAACAAAACGGTTTTGGCAATATAGATTATATCATGATGATAAATATATTGATAAACAGTTTGAATTAACAGCTTAACAAAACTAGTTAACAATATTGAATCAGCATGATGGAAACCATATTGCCGAATCGTTTTGTTTGCCGGGCCCTGGTAATCATATCAATATAACTTATTGTGAGTTATATTTCTGATATCTCATTACAGTTGTTTCAAAGAATTATCAAGTAATAAAATTGACCAATTTATTGAATTGGTCAATTTTTTACAAAGCTTGTCTGTCAAGCCTGGCCTTCAGTTGTTTGTATAATTTATCAATTTCACGCTGGTGATAAGCCACAACATCCCATTCCTTGCGTGTCCGGGCAACTTCTTTTTGTCGTTCGTTGGTCTGGATCATAGTCATAATATCAGAGTTTGTACTCATTTTTTAGTCAAGGCAAAAGTCGGTTTTCGTTAAGATCAGAAATATATGGATTTTTCAATGCAAAATATTTTCAATTTTTTATAATCAGCTATAAGAATCATATAGCTATATTTTTAGAAAAATGATATGTCCTTTCCTGATAATTCTATTTATCCTCCTGTAATATAAATAATTTCGAACTATATAGTATTATAACATGGCCAGACACTCTCGTGGATCAAACCATAACAATAGACACAATAAGTGTCACAAAAGTAAATGTGTGAAAAAGGAGGAAATTGTTGGAGCCTATGCCGGATCCTATTTTTTACCAGGCCCTACACAATTGTTAGCTAATGTCGCATTTAATGCAGGAGGCACTCTTACAGGCCAAGATGTTGGAGATGTTGGTGTTGGCGCCTTTGGAACAGTTCATACTGGTATTTGGGAACGCGTTGGAGGTAAAGTCTATAAATTTAGTTTTACCAATGTTGGAGCTAATTTTACACCTGTAAATCAGTTACCAGCAGTCGCAGCTGACCGTTTAGTTGCTTGCGGTACATTAACATTATCTAATGATGGACAAAGCTTTACCGGATCAGGAATTGTTAACATTTATACTGTTGCTGATCCTCCATTTTCTACTTTAGTTGTTGGAAATATACCATTCACAGCAAACTTTGTTCGACTCAATTTTATCTGTTAATTTGTTAGATCTTGAATTTTATCAATAAATTACTATTTTACCCCCTTTAGTAAATATATTTTATACTATAAATATATATATAAGCCATGGGTCATAGAAGACATAAACGTCATTCTTCATCAAGTTCTAGTTCTAGTTCTTCATCATCCTCTTCATCATCCTCTTCTTCATCGTCTTGGAGTTTTAGAAGTAGATCATCAAGTAGTTCGAGCAGTTCGTCAAGCAGCTCCAGTTCTTCTTCATCTTGGAGTTCCAGCAGTTCTTCCAGTAGCTCCTCTTCATCATCTTGGAGCTCTTCAAGCAGTTCCTCTTCATCTTCATCATCATCGTGGAGCAGTTCATCGAGTAGTAGTAGCAGTAGCTCTAGCAGCTCATCCGGGTGGTCTAGTTCATCATACAGTACCTCAATAAGCAGCTCATCATCCAGTTCTTCATCAGACAGTAGTTCATCATCCAGTTCTTCATCAGATAGTAGTTCATCGGATAGTAGTTCATCAGACAGTAGTTCTTCCTCAGGTCAACAAAATCAACCAATTGCTCCTTCTGGTCAAGTTGTTTAATTGAAACTGATAACTTTTCTTTTTAAACTTTATTCAAAATGTATCTTTTGAATAAAGTATAAATCAACAGTAATGGAATTCTGGTCCCGGGTTTTTGTTAAGATCCCGAATCCTTTTTGTTTTCTTGTACATACGTTGGGGCATCATTACACTTTCCAAATTTTCGATATTAAGAATTTGCATGGGCAGATCGATCAAAGATGTAAAATTCAGGTTTAAATATCTGAGATTTATCATTTGGCCAATTTCTTCAGGCAGTTCGATTAATGGATTCCATTTTAGATCTAATCTTACTAAATTTGTAAGTTTCCCTATTGTTTTTGGCAAATATTCTAAATTATTATCACACATATATAATATTTCTAAGTTGACAAGGCTACCAATTTCATCTGGTAATACTCTTATCCGGTTATTGGTAAGATTTATTGATTTTAGGTTAGTTAAGTAGCCAATTTGTTTAGGTAATGTTTCCAAAATATTGGATGTAATGTTTATGTAAGATAAATTTGTCAGGAGACCAATTGCTTTTGGCATATTTGTTAGCCGTCGGATCACACCCAATACATCTAACTTTATAAAGCTTTCTAATTCTTTATAATTCATATTAAATTGTTCCCTCATGCCTTTCAAACTATTGCAACATTTATATTTTTCAAAGGCGGTTGCCCGATTAAATAGGTTATGAATACCAGGATAGTCTTTTTCGCAGAGGCCATTAAAGATATATTTATTGTCTATGACATGGCAATATTGTTTACAAGTGAGACGACAATTTTTGATATCTTTGAAACTTAGGTAGGAAAATATGATTGTTAATGCATCATTTGATATCATTGCTGAAGTAATTATATTATTAATATATGAATATCTCTTTTATTTTATTTTTGTCAATTTTTATTAAATGGTTAATTAAACAATTCAATCAACTTTATAAATAACTGGAGTCAATGATTATTTCTGTTCAACATAATATTGTATAATCATACTGTTTGCATCATTATGTTGCAGAAAGTGACAATGTATAACACCTCCTACACACGGTATATTCGGTGACTTGGTTATATCTTTTGATGAATAATTGGGCCAAGTAAGATCAAATGATATTGACTCTTGTGGACCTATCTGATAAATATCTCTTCCATATGTTAATTGATTTGATAAGGTTGTTGAAGTACAACTATTTTTTGATTGAGCAAAACCAGAAGTTAGATGAAAATGTAATGGATGTGAATCTGTTGTGTCTCCATTAGTATAAGTCCATGTTTCAGAACTCTTAAGTTTAACAGAAAAAGAATTAAGGTTATCATTTAAGTAACCATCATAAAGACCCATATATGTTGTATTCGGACTAATGATTAGTTCGGCATTCCTTTTCATACAAGCTATAGGTAATTGTGTTGACCCATCATTTGTTGCATAAAAGGGAAATATTTGTTGAATTGTCGAATCATATATACCATAAATGGCCACTTCATCACATTTCATGTATTGACTTTTGGGTTTAACAGGAACTAAGTCTTTAGTAGAAGTAACAGGATTAAAAGTAGGTAGGGCAGATCTAATCTTTCTCTGTTTTGTTCTTAAATTAGCTAATAGGCTTGATTCGGGATCTAATGTATCACCTGTCAGCGGTTTACCAAAGAACTGTAGTAAGGGCCATCGGCCTAAGAGTTTTACCCAATAGTTCGAATTGTTCTTTGTCTTTATGATTGCTGATTTAATATATGTTGTCTTCTGGTACATAAAATTGACGGCATATGGAAAGAAAGACCAATCACATTTGATAATTGATGATAATTTAACCGGGGATTGTCCATTGATATTTATCAGTGTATTATCAAAAGTCTGATTGATAAGGGTTATCCATTGATCTATATTTAATAAGTCACAAGGGTCTGTCGGAGGAAATATGACAGTTACACTTGCTAAAGGTACCATATTGTTCCCATAAGTGATTGGATTATCAAATATTTGGACTGTTAAAGTATCATTTGAAATCATAGCTGTATTAGAATATGTATCATTAGTTTTATAAATCCTGAATTTAGATGTTGGTAAAATAGGTGGTTTATAGTTATTCGGATTAATTGTATATTGCTGGAGAGCATATGCAAGATCTAATTGGTCAGAATTCCATAAGTCTACCATAATTCGGTTGGCTCCATCAACATATTCAGTTACACCATTACTATTAGTTGGATAAGCATTTGTATCAGTTTCAGAGAACAATATTATATTCCTAATCGGGTTTGATGGATTTTGGGAAGTGAAATTAGGTAAGTTATAAAAATATTCTGGATTGAGAAAAGATAGATAATTTATTTTTGGGTCATATTCAAAACATGGATTAACAATTAAATCTTTATAATTATCGTAGTTATTTGAGCCAAAGACTGTTTCTCTAATCTTTTTTAAGGTGTTTGATAAGCTAAGATGTCCTCTATGCTTCTTATCCTTACTATATTTAATTTTAAGAAATACTTTAATGTTTTGTTGTTTAGGAGGTTTAATAGAACCATTATCATCAAGTACATCAGTAACTTGTTCAATAAGTGGGACAACTGGATAATTTAAAGCTGTATAATCCTGTTGCTGATTTTCTTCATTTGGATCAGGAATAGGTGATGGATAAGGAGTTGAGTTAGATTTACTGAAATCTGGATTTGTGACTGTGATACTTGGATCATTTGGTAAATCTGGATAAGTTAGTGTTGAATCAACAATTTCAGTTAGGTCATAATCATAAAAAAATAGATATGCTGTACTATTAGTAAATAAGTCAAGATCAACAATAATTGATATTCGGCTTGCAACCGGAATGAAAGCCATTGTCAATTCTTTTGGATTCATTAGTCCTGAATCTGTCTGAACTAAGTAGAACGGTTTAATTTTCTGATTTTTATCACAGACACCTAAATGGAAAACACGCCAATTTAATGATGCATTTAAAATGTCGACTTTTACCAGGTTTTTTGTTGTTTTATGGTAGAGAGGAGTTGCATACTGTTTTGAATCAGGATTAGAGGAGTACCATGTGGTCGCTGACTGACCATTGATAATAGCAAAGCTTGATCTATTTTCATCGGTCACTAGGTTCGCATAAGTCTGTGTCCCTTTTTCTGTCAAATCCATATCTTCAGCCAATAATAATAATTGGTTATCAGGATATTCAAACATTTTAGTTAACCATTTTGTCTTATCATCAACAATTTGGAGGAGACCAACTATACCTGAATAGATAAGTTCCATAGATATAAACATATTGTGACTATGGAACCAGAGAAGAGATTGATTATTTGTGATTTTGGGGAACTGAAATGTAACTTTAGGACCTAATTGAGTTGATAATCCGAAAACAGTTTCCATTGATGTGCCATCGACCGAACCAATTGTATTTAGACCATGATAATGAATGTTAAAGGTAAATTGAGTCTGATTTTCATAAGTGATTTTAGGAGTTGAACCTTGACTTAACCTGATAAAAGGAAGACCAAAAGTTGACTCAGAAACTTTCTTATCATTGATAAATACTTGAGAACCAAATATCGGTTGTTTCAATATGTCTGAGCCACTAAAATCAGTAGTTGGGGCAAACTTGTGTTGTTTATAAAGAATCACAATTCTGACATCAGCATTTTTATCTAGAGTTGTGAAATCTAGAAGTGAAGGTAGATTGAGCTTGATGTACTCATCACACATTATATATTTTATAAGATATATAATAAAATTTTTGTCAAATTAATATATATATATGTCTAAGCATCATTCTCATTCTGGTCAATGTAAAAAACAGAAGAGAAAAGATAAAAAGAAAGTTAAAAAGTCTTGTAAAAAACATAATAAAAGACAAAAATGGATGATCATTATATATGAAAATGACTCACAAGAAGTATTTTTATCCAGTCCTAACTTTGCTAACTTTGCCAAAAAAGGTACTTTATTTACTGGTTATGAAGGAGTAATGCATCCATCTCAACCTAATTACATTGCTTTAATCTCCGGTAGTAATTACAATGTGACAACAGATTTAAGTACTGATGTGATTCCTAAAGATGCCAAAACAATTGTCGATTTGTTGGAAGCACATGGATACTCATGGAAGGCCTATGCTGAGAATTACCCAACTAATCCTATTCCTTACTTAGGTGATGGATCTGTCAACAATTGGTTAAATACCGGTTTAGATATTGGCGCATTCACTTCAGCAAGTATTCCGCATTGTTATCCGGATAAACCAGGATTAGGTCAAGATGTTCATTATGCGTATACTAGGAAGCATTTACCTTTTATCAGTTTTGATACAATAGTGAAGAATCCTGGTCGAGCTAAAAACCTTGTTAATGCATCAACTTTTTCTGATGATCTATTGAATGATGAATTACCTGATTTCATTTTGTACATTCCTAACATGTTTAACAATTGTCATGACACTCAAGCGTTATTTGATTTGACAACATGTAAAGAAAATATGATGGGCTTAGGTACAGCTGATTATTGTGGAGAAGCATTTCATAATACATTTAATTTGGCCCTCAATTCAAAAAAGCTGATGAAAGATAGGATTGTGGCTGTTATTGGTGATGAGGGGACAATAACTATTGATAATAGTACAATAGGTATTTTCTATGGTGATAATGTTAAGAAGAATAATATTGTACCAACTGTTTATAACCATTATAATTTATTAAGAACCATTGAAGATACAATGAAAATTGGTACTTTAGGAAAGAATGATAGTATTGCTGAACCGATGAAAGGCTGGCAAAAGTACAATTAACTTTATATTGTATTTCTTTGGTTACTTTTGATAACTCATAGATAATGAAGTACTTTTATATCTTCTCACCAATCTTTAAGTATTTTCATAGCCATCTTTACCTTTTATTTCCCATTATTCCAATTGATATAATTATATTACTTTTATGATTACCGGGGCCCTTCAAACAAAACGGATTCACAATATGAATAACATCATACTCTAAAACAATATGGTTAAACACATTAGTTTAACAGTTAAACAAATGTGTTTTCCATATCATTATTACTATGATTTATACCGTATTGCGAATCCGTTTTGTGTGCCAGGCCCGGTTCATCATAAATAAAATTATACTGGTTACAATTATAAGGGGTGGAAAAGTATAACAGCTGACGAACTATTAGAAATGGTCAGTTGTTATACTTTTCCACCCCTTATAATTGATACCAGCA
>Ga0206962_1095_pt1 | contig 29240 bp, 17 predicted proteins | sample Alteio_BWOrgHeat_27_FD_153241 | JGI IMG/M metagenome (GOLD analysis project Ga0206962, IMG submission 153241) | Enriched cells from forest soil in Barre Woods Harvard Forest LTER site, Petersham, Massachusetts, United States -... | ecosystem: Environmental > Terrestrial > Soil > Temperate forest >...
CACGTTCAGCCTTTGGGTTTGAAATATGAATTTATCGTGTACCAGGCAGGGAAAACAAGTGATATCCAATTGCAATGGGATGGAGTAAAAGCAATGACAATTGCTGAAAGCGGTGGCATTAGCTATCAATTGCGGGGAGCAGAGATAAAAGAAAGCACACCCATCAGTTTTCAAGGGAGCCAATCAGTGGCCTCTTCATTTGTAAAACAAAACAACTGCGTTTCATTTCATGTCGGTAGATATGACAAAACCATGCCGCTAACCATTGACCCAACTTTGATTTGGGGTACTTTCTGGGGCGGCTTGGATGAGGATTTTGCCAGTGATATAGCTACGGATCGGGTTGGCAATATTTACGTAGTGGCCAATACAAGCAGCCCTTCTGGCATTGCCACTTTGGGCGAGCCTTATAATGGGTCTGCGACCAATCCACTATTGGGTTGCCTAGCGAAATATAACAGCAACGGAAAAATGCTTTGGGCCACCTATTATGGTGACAGTGAAGTATGCGATGCCGTCGCAACCGATGCAGCTGGGAATGTATTGGTTACAGGGGGTACTGTTGCAAAATCTGGTATTGCCACGCCTGGTGCCCATCAAGAACGATTTGCGGGGCCATTAGGATATAGGCTTTTGGTAGATGGCGCCGCCGATGTATTTTTGGCAAAGTTCAATAGCTCAGGTATCTGCCTATGGGGCACTTATTATGGCGGAAAAGATGGAGGCGAAGCGGGATATGCCATAGCAACGGATGCCATAGGCAACGCTTATATTACAGGCTTCACAGGCAGCACTTCCGGTATTGCCACTAGTGGGTCCTACCAAAGCATCAATAGCGGGGGGCCAAATTATTACAACGGCGGAGCCACTTATCTTGCCAAGTTCGGTGTTGATGGTTCTCTCCTTTGGGCCACTTATTTTGGCTATCCTGGGATTCCGATACCGAGTGACGATGAAGGTAATAAGGGTTATTGTGTTGCTGTTGACCCCTCGGGAAATGTATATTTTGCAGGAAGCAGCGGAAGCAAAATTGGAGTTGCAACCCCTGGCAGTTTTCAGCCAAATTATTCTGAAAATTCCCCTTATGAATTAAATGACGGGTTCCTCGCAAAATTCAACAGCTTGGGTACCATTCAATGGGCGACCTATTACGGGGATTCCAATACAGTTATCACGGGATTGAAAACAGATAACATGGGAAATGTATATCTGATTGGTAATACATACGATACCAGCCTAGCAACAACAGGTGCTTATCACGCACTGCTTAGAGGCGGCCAAGATGTATTCCTGTCAAAATTTTCTCCCAACGGAGCCCGGCTATGGTCCACCTACTTTGGAGGTTCCAAAGATGAATATGCTTCGGGGATTGCCATGGATGGCAAAGGCGATGTTTTTATCTGCGGCATTACCAAAAGCGATACGGGCATTGCAACAGCAGGTGCTTACAAATCGGTATATACTTCGGTGCACAATCCTTACGACAATTTTCTGGCTGCGTTTACAGAAAACGGCCAACTGGAGTGGGCAAGCTATTATGGGGAATCGGGTTATCCCCAAGGGATGGTTACCGATTTGTACTATTTGCTTACGAAAATTTGTGCTGATATTTATGGAAACGTATACATGGCCGGCATCGCTTCCGATGATGCCATCTTCGCCACAAAGGATGCAAATCAGAGGCTATATGGTGGTGGCAGCAGCGATGCCTTTCTTGCTCGGTTCAGTGCCCTGACCCATGATGCCGGGATAGATTCTTTTATCTCGCCTCCCAATAGAATATGCCAGGACAGTGCCGATGTGAAAATAAGACTGCACAATTACGGTACAGGAAGCCTCGATTCCTTGACCCTTTTCCTATCCATCAACAACAAAACCGTTGCCCAATATCATTGGACTGGCAGTCTATTGACAGATAGCACTGCAGCAGTGGATATCGGCAAATTTAAACTCGCCACTGGTACAGACAACCTAAAAGCTTGGGCCTACCACCCTGACGGGGTTCGTGATACTTTCAATTTCAACGATACCGCCACACTCACAATAACAGTTTACACACATCCAAAAGCGGCTTTCAACGTGGCTTCCCCATTGTATCTCTTCCAAAAAGATCCTATCGGATTTTCAAACCTTTCATCCGCTGCTACTTCGTATTTCTGGAACTTTGGAGACGGGGACAGCAGCCAAGATATTTCGCCTGACTATACTTATGCGGATACCGGCAATTACAAGGTAAGCCTTATTGCCAAAGGCCCCGCTCCCTGCCCCAATGATACGCTCGCACAGCTTATCCATATCAATAGCACCACTGCCAAAATCTACGTTCCCAACTCATTCAGCCCCAATGATGATCTTGTAAATGATGTATTTGATATTTCAGGGTTTGCCATCCGCAGCTATACCGGGGATATTTTCAGCCGATGGGGCCAACATATCTGTCACTTTGCTGCAACGCTCCCAGTGCCCACTGTCGGCCAGGGCAGTTTGGCTTCAGGCACGGGGTGGGATGGCAACTATAAAGGAGCACCCGCACCCATGGGAACCTATATCTACCAATTTGATGTGATTGACATTGAAGGCAATCACCATAAATTATCTGGGAATGTAACCCTGGTGAGGTAAGGCGGAATTGTGAATGTTGAATGTTGGATGTTGAATGGGATTAATGCTTTCTGCTTTTATTTGTGCTTAGTACCTTTCTGGCCAATTATATCTCACGCAAAGGCGGTAATCGCAAAAGGGGAATAAAATTTTGGATAGTTGACGTTCTTTTGATGGATCCTATAACCATCATATTCCTATCATCTTCTTTATATTCTTTTGTATCTTTGATGTATTGGCTTTAAAATGAAGTTGAAAACTGTCGTTCTTTCGGTTCTCTTAAATATTGTGAGTTTTGGGCTCTCAGCCCAATCTACTTTCCAAGCAACTTTTCATAATCACAACTACTTCAATCAATATAATTATACTTCGGTTAATGTTGTTTCGACAAAAGATAGTGGCTTTGCAGGTGCATTCAACTTATTTGGGGTAAGTAGCCAAGCAAATTCAATGCTTATCCTAAAGTCCGACCGTTGCAACAATGTTCTCTGGTCAAAAACAATAAGCACTTCTGGAACCGGTGAGCATTTTGTCGGAGCCATGGGAGGTGGCTTTTTTGCATCTTTTCTACATAATGGAAATTTTTTGACGGCGGATAGCGGTTATTTTGAAGTGGTAATGCTTGATTACAAAGGTCAGACAATGTGGTCGAAAATAATACATGTGCCATTGTTATGGGAAGCTTCATCCATTGACATTGCCGCGACTAATGATGGCGGATGCATGGTAGTTGGCTCAGCAGATACTTCAAGCCACACAAAACAAACAGTTTTTCTGGCAAAATTGAATGCTTCTGGCAAGACTGATTGGTCCATAAGTTATTACCTTCCGTTTGGTGGTAGCGGTTTCTTAAAAAAGATCTCAAGAAACTCTTTAAAAGAAATTGCAATTGTTTATGACGGTTTGGTCATTAAAACAGATTCTTCAGGAAACATAAAATGGGCCAAACAGATTGTAGAAAACTTGCGAATATCAAGCATAAGGCTGGATGATAGTTCCAACGTCTTTTTAGCTGGATTCAAGCTTTTGCCTTTCAACCAAAGTCCAACCGGTGAACTATTAATAAAATTGGACATGAATGGCAAAGAGTCTTGGAGTTTTAACTATCTTGACTCATTGACCTCAGGATTTGGTGATATTAAAGCGGACGCAAACTCCAATCTATTCCTTAGTGCTGAAAATAATTTTATCAACAGTTTACCTTCGGGCAATGTCCTCTACAAACTGAATGCCAATGGTAGCATAATATGGACAAAAAATTATCTGAACCCAAATACTTTTGGCTTGGGCAATATAGATTTTGGAACAGATTCAGGGCTATATGCTATTCCCGCTCTTTCTTTCAATGGTTTAAACGTTGCTAAAACTGGACTCAATGGACAAACAAGCTGTAATGAAAAAGATATAAAGGTGTATCAATCCATCAATAATATCACAATGAATAGTGTAGGATTAACCAAAAGATCAGGATTATATATTTCGGATACAATTCTAGAACTTTTGCCAACACCCAAAATCACCAAAGACATTTTATGCTCCAACCCATTCCTCCCCAATGTCAACCTTGGCAATGATACTGTTATTTGCAATGCCCAATTCTACTTACTCTCAAAAGGCTCTTATAATTTGCATACCAAAACCCTATGGTCCACCGCCGATACCACCGACTCCATAAAGATAACCAAAACGGGCAAGTACTGGCTCAGTGTGTCGCATGGGTTCTGTACTTCTACCGATACCGTCACCATTATCTTCCGGGACCAGATAAAATCAGGGCTACAAAAAAAGCATAGCCTCTGCCCATACGATTCGTTACTGCTGTCGGTAAAAGATACCATTGTCAGTTATTATTGGGTCACGCCTAGCAAGAAAACCGTGAGCGGAAGGTCTGTCATGGCCAAGGATTCGGGGAACTATTACCTGATGCTCAACAATACCAAAGCCTGCGCTGCGGTGGATACCGTTCATATCTCCTGGTATGCCCTGCCCAAGGCGACAGCAGGGCCGGATACCCTTCTCTGCCATGACCAGGCATATACCATGCGGGGTGCGGGCGGCACGGTGTATGACTGGATCCCTGCCACCTACCTGTCCTCGGCCACCGATCCCCATGCCAAAGCCATACTGCCCAACAAGCAACAATATATCCTGGTGGTAAGCAACCCCCAAGGCTGCCGCGACACGAGCCAAGTGCTGCTCGATGTACGGCCACCCCTTCAAATAAAAGCCCATGCCGACAATGCTACCGTATGCTTCGGGAAATCCGTACTGCTGTCTGCCACGGCACATGGTGGCGATAGCCTGCAATGGGCCTATAACTGGGTAAATGATGCCGCGAAAACAGATACTGTCACCATGAGGCCTACCCAAAGCGGATGGCATAAAATAGTCCTAAGCGATAACTGCACGCCTGTCAACGCGATGGACAGCGTGTACATTACCGTGGTACCTCCCGCCAAAGCCGCCTTCCAATCCATCCCCGGCAACCCAGTGAAATCACATGAACCGATTTCTTTCCTCAACCAATCCCTAAATGCCTCTTCCTATCTCTGGACATTCGAAGATACGGGCAAGAGCAGCGAGGCATCGCCAAAATACATCTATACGGATACCGGGCGCTACAAGGTGGCCCTGGTGGCCTATGGACAGAACAACTGCCCCAACGATACCGCCTACGGCTATATACAGGTCATAGACGGCACGGTAGCCATCTACATCCCCAATGCCTTTACCCCCAACCGCGACGGCAAGAACGAAACCTTCGCCATCTCTGGCACGGGCATACAGTCCTATAGCTACCAGATCTACAACCGCTGGGGCGAACTGCTTTATTCTACCCCTTCCGGGTCCCTGAGCTTGCCGAAGGGCTCAGGGACCCAAGGGTCGAACGGGACCGTGAGCTTGTCGAACGGATGGGACGGCACCTTCCAAGGCCAAACCATGCCAGAGGGTGTCTATATTTACCAGCTCACCATCACCGATATTGACGGCTATTTCCACTACCTGAGCGGAAACGTGACAGTGCTGAGGTAAATTTTAAATGTTGAATTGTGAATGTTGAATTGGGGGAAAGGGAAATGTTGAATTGTGGATGTTGAATGTTGAATGGGGGCAACCTCCTTTTGTATTTCTTTGCGCCTCAGCGTCTTTGCGTGCCAAATATATCTCACGCAAAGGCGGTAAGGCAAAGGGGAATAAGGATGGAATTGCTATCCATGGATTTAATTCTTTATATTTGTTTGCTGCCATGCGACTTGACTTATTGAAATATCTGCTTGTGATTGCTTTTTGCATCATGTTTCAATATGGGTATGGCTCCCCAGGGTATGTGGCTAAAGCATTGATGGGAAATAAACCCTTTTATTTCGAAGAAAACAAAGGCCAGTTGGTTGACCAAAATGGTGTGGCATTGCACGATATAAAATATTATGGTCAGCAAGGTGGTGTCAACATATATATGAGGTCGGACAAAATCAGCTTTGTCTTTTCCCAAACAAAAAATATCGAAGAAAATATATCCGAGTCAAATGGGCTTACTATCGCCCATCCTAATAGCACAAATAATACCAACCTTCCCACAAAAACCAAAACAATTTTTTGTCGGACTGAATTGGCTTTTATTGGAGCCGACCCAAATGCCGAAATAACCGCAACTGACCTGCAAGAATATTATGAAAACTTCTATGGCGCCAACAGGGGCGATCAAGGCATTTCACATGTAAACACTTATAAGACCATTACATACAAGAACATATACTCTCATATAGATATGGTGTTATATGCCAAACCAAAGGGTTTGGAATATTCATTCATCGTTCATAAAGGTGGGAACGTAAGCGACATTAAATTGAGCTGGAATGGGATCAATAACAATGCTTCTCTTACAGATAGTGGGTTCTGTCGCCAAAACACGCTGGGCTATATAAAAGAAAGTTTGCCGATTGGTTTTTCAAATGGCAAAACAATAAAATCTCAACTTATCCGCACTGGCGGTTTTTACGGGTTTAGGGTCGGGAATTATGACAAGGGGCAAGATATAATTATAGATCCCGACCTGATTTGGGCCACCTATTATGGCGGAAACGGTGGAGCGGCCCAAATTGGCATAAACGTGGATGCCAGCGACAATGTATATCTCTGTGGTTATACAACCAGTACGGCAGGGATTGCTACAACCGGTGCCTATCAAACCTCATTTACCGGCAGCTCAGATGCATTTTTGACAAAATTCAATCCTTCAGGGAACAGCATTGCTTGGTCAACCTATTTTGGTGGTTCTGGCTTCAGTGTTGCCAATGGGGTGATGGGGGATGGTTCAGGAAGCGTTTATATTGCAGGTTATACTTTTAGTAGTGGCTTGGCCACCACCGGAACCTATCAGACTTCCAATGGTGGCAATGAGGATGCCTTTTTGGCCAAATTCAAATCGAATGGCAGCCTTGTCTGGTCCACCTATTTTGGAGGTAGCGGATATGACGCAGCCAAGGCCATCAACATAGACCATCTCGGGCGGATAAATATGGTGGGCTCTACAACCAGCACTACGGGGATAGCCACATCAGGGGCATATAAGACAAGCTTTGGGGGAGGCACTAGTCTGGGGGATGGATTCGTGGCTGTATTCAGAACTTCGGGTGGCTTGGCCTGGGCTTCTTATTTTGGAAGCAGCAATGAGGACGGGGCAAGCGGTGTAGGGACAGATGTATCCAGCAATATCTTTATTTGTGGGCGCACAAATAGCGCGGCTGGGATTGCCAGCTCCGGTGCTTATCAAACGAGCTATGGAGGAGAAGGAAACAGTAAGTTAGGGGACGAGTTTCTGACAAAATTTGACAGTTCGGGTTCTTTGGGCTGGTCAACCTATTTCGGGGGCATGGATGATGAAGTAGCCACTGGATTGGCAGTAAGCAACAAAGGAGATATTTATATAACAGGCTGGACAAGTAGTTATGGTTTGGCCACTTCTGGGGCCTACCTCACTTTTCCTGGGGCAATAGATAATGTCTATCTCGCAAAATTCAATGGATCCGGAAAAATCCAATGGTCCACCTATTACGAAGGGGCCGGCGATATTGGCACTGGAAACGGGATAGCGGTAGATACGGTGGGCAATATTTTTATCACTGGCAGTGGTTCCAATACCAACTTCAACATTGCCACCTGCGGTGCCTATCAATCTTCGATTACCAACCAAGATGATGCATTCCTGGCAGAATTCAGCAGCGCTGGCAACTTGGTTTGGGCCACATATTTTGGAAAGAACAGCATGAACTATGGCAATGCCCTGAGCACTGACCCCAGTGGCAATATATTTCTCAGCGGGTATACAGATTCCAAGAGTGTTGGCATGGCAACATCAGGGGCTTACCAAACTTCACCAAATTCAACAGGCAACGCTTATTCCTTTGTTGCAAAATTCAGCAGGTATGTAACCGATGCGGGCATTTCTTCTATTCAGCCAAAAGCTGATTTCTGTACCAAAAAGCAAAATATCAGCATGCAGATAAAGAATTATGGCACCTTGGAAATAGACTCGGTAAGGATCAATTACACAATCAACAAAGTCCCCCAAACATCATACTATTGGAAAGGGAAACTAAAGCCAGATAGCACCGCCAATGTAACTGTTGCCAATTATCTTTTTGGCCCCGGAAAATATACCCTAAAATCATGGACTTCCCAACCAAATGGGATAAAGGACTCTGCCGCCTGCAACGATTCAGCGACCGCAATATTTACTGTTGACTCGCTACCTATCGTAAACGCAGGCGGGAACCATGCCATATGTCTGGGAGACAATATCCAATTGGGCAAAGCCAAGATCAATGGCCACATATATGCTTGGACTTCAAAACCTTCTGGCTTTACTTCTTCTACAAGCAACCCAACCACGAGCCCTGTCATTGCCACATCGTACTATTTAACTGAAACGATAACATCCACGGGCTGTACCAGCACTGATACGGCGACCATCAAAGTAAACCCCCTGCCTATTCCTGATGCCGGAGGGAGCCATATCGCGTGTGCAGGAGACTCTTCTCTACTGGGAACAACCCCTACCGCTGGCGAGACCTATGATTGGACTTCAAACCCTTTAGGGTTCAGCTCTTTTTCAAGCGACCCCAAAGTTGCACCGGTTACCACCACTGTTTATTACCTCACCGAAACCACTACCGCAACTGGTTGTAAAAAGAGTGATTCGGCATTGGTTTCCGTTTATCCTTTACCTCCTGCAAGCACGGGCAAGGATCAATCCGTTTGTGCTGGCACTTTGGTTACCATAGGGGCAAGCCCAATAAGCGGTGACGCCTATAGCTGGACCTCAAAACCATTGGGCTTTTCATCAACCTTGGCTAAACCCAGTTTTAAACCTGCGAAAACGGCAGTTTATTACCTGACCGAAACAAACAGTGCAACGGGTTGCTCCAAGACTGATTCTGTTTTGGTGCGTATCAACCCATTGCCCAAACCCAATGCCGGTGCGGATCAAAATATCTGTATGGGTAAAAAAGTGGTCATCGGATCATCAACCAGCGGCACGAATGTATATCAATGGCAGCGGATACCCTCTGGGTTTTCTGCGAGTGCAGCCAGTGCCGTTGACAGCCCAAAAACATCTTCGATATACATTCTATCAGAAACCGATACCACCACTGGCTGCAAGAACAGTGATACCATGAGAGTAACCGTCAACTTGAAGCCTTCCCCGCCCAATATACAAGGCAGCGGAAGCCTTTGTGAGAATGATTCACCCTTTACGTATTCTTTGCCACCAGACTCAAGCATAGCATGGGATTGGGGCATCAGCAATGGGCATATCATTAGTGGCCAAGGCACAAATCAGGTTTTGGTGTCATTCAGTCCTGGCATGGGTGTCGTATCTGTCAAAGAAACAGACACTAAAGGCTGCCAATCAGACAATGCCATTAAGAACATCACTATCAATATTGCGCCTAATGCCCATTTTACGGTTGCGGCAGACAGCCCTACATATCGGTTCCTGGCTATGGACACTTTACAACAGACCTATCTTTGGGATTTTGGGGATGTCACTTCGGCAAATGGCTTTAAATTGTTGCATAGGTACCCTTTTATCAAGGACTCAGATGTGAAAGTCACTCTTACGGTTAGCTCTTCACCTGGTTGTACAAGCATATTTGACTCGGTTATCCATATTCATTATTTTCCAACTCCCGATTTTAATATTGATGTTTTTCCCAATCCCACGAATGATGTTTTCAACGTTCGCATCAAGCTTATCAGAGATGCAAATATCAAAATCCTTGTCTACGACGAAACAGGCAAATTGCTGAACCAGCTTACCAACGAAAAACAATTATCGGGGCCCCATACCTATACCTTTCATTCTGACGGGAACAACTGGAGACATGGAATTTACTTTTTGAAAATAATTGTTGGGATAACACCTTTTGTTATACCATTGATGAAAAATTAAGGGAATCCATTACTATTTTCTAGGACATTTGTGGCCAATTATATCTCAGGCCAAGGCAATAAAAAATCCTTAAAGCAACCGATACCCACCCAGCACCCTTTCCACTTCTTCTTTATAGGTATTGCCTATGGTGATGTCCTGGTCTTTGATCTTGATCGAGTTGCCCCATACTTCGTTGATGTATCGGATATTGATGATATAGGATTTATTTACTCGTAGGAAGTTCGCATTGCCGCCCAGCATGTCTTCCAGACTTTTCATGGTAGTGTGTACGATCAGTTTGGCATCATCGGTCCAGAGCAATACATAATCCTTCAACCCTTCCACGAGCCAGAGCCGGGCCAGGTCTATTTTTATCAGTTTCCCTTCAGATTTTACAAACATGATATTGGCGGAATTTTCTTGAGCTGGTTGCAAGGATGTTACAGTACCCGTCTCTGGGTTACGGGCTTGCATGGTAGCCATCACTTTGGAAACCGATTTCAAGAAACGCTCTAGTGAGATGGGTTTCACCAAGTAGTCCACCACGTTCAGTTCATAGCTTTCTACTGCAAATTCTGAATAAGCTGTAGTAAAAATGACCATCGGTGGGTTTTTCAGGCTTTTCAGGAAATCCAAACCACTTATTTCAGGCATGTTTATATCCAATAACAACAGGTCAACCATCCCCTTGCTTACCCAAGTAAAGGCTTCGAGGGCGTTGCGGCATTTACCCACCAGCTCCAGTTCCGGGATTTTGGAGATATAGGTTTCCAGGATATCCTGCGCTATGGGTTCATCATCAACAATAAGGGTGCGTATCTTGCTCATCTTATGCCAGGGTTATCTTTACATCGGTATAGAAATAGGTGCCGTCATTCCGGGTTTCCAGGCTATGCCGGCCCGGATAGAGCAAAGCAAGCCTTTTTTTGAGATTGTCCAACCCAATGCCGCTGGTTTTTTCTGCAAGGCTATCCGCATGTCCATTGGGCTTATAATTGTTTTTTGAATGGATATGCAACACATTATCCTGTATCTCAAACCCATACTCAATAAAATACTTATCAGTGATGACCCGGGTGGCATGCTTGAACACGTTTTCCAGCACGGGCAACCAAAGCAAGGGAGGAATGGAATACGGCCGGTCCGCCGAAATATGGAACTCAAAATGACCCGTATCTTCCAACCGCAACATTTCCAGCCCGATATACGCCTCGGCCATTTCCTTTTCCTTTTCGAAGGATATGCTTTCTATATTGGATTCATAAAGCAGGTAGCGCAGAATAATGGATAGTTGCATGATCGCTTCGGCAGAGCGGTCGGTTTTCTTCAGGGCCAGGCCGTATATATTGTTGAGGGTATTGAACAGGAAATGCGGGTTTACCTGGCTTTTCAAAAAGCTCAACTCCGTTTCCACTTGTTTTTGCCGGATGGCCTCCAGTTGCTGTTGCTGCTTGGCATAGAGCCTGATATACCCGGCCATGGTCATGAGGACAACGAAATCCACAATAAAGAAAAAATGGTTTACCGTGCCTTCCCATAGGGCACCAATTGTCCATCCTTTGGGGATATCGGTCATGATAAAACTTACCTTGGAAACATGCATATCAGGAAAATAGGTCTCCACGCATTTCAGGGTAAGGTTGAAACAAAAAGAGGTAAAAACCGTGGCCAACAACACGCATACCACATATAGGAAATACTTTTTCTTCAACACCAGCTTGGGCATCAGGAAAAAGTTGTTGAACATACAAACCCCGATGGTAAGCCCGAAGATAATGCACCGGAACATCCAGTACCAGCCAGCAGGATACGCGTGGCCAATGGGAACATTGTACACCCACTCGCCCGCAAAGAGCCCCCACCCGAAGATGTTTTGCCCCGCGCGGCCCCAAAGCGTTTTCTTTATCTGCAACAGTGTCATGGCTCTCTGCTAATTTTGTGTCAAAGTAAAGCATTTGAAAAAGAGCATCTGTAAATTTATAGACCAAATGCCCAAATTCTTCGACGAAATAGGTCTTGGCTACTGATTCTTGTTTTGGTCTAAATAATACCGTCCTTGGTCGAATAAAATTTTCAGCCCCGATTTGGCGCGGTTACTTTGTGCCAATAACAATAAAAACAACCCACATGAAAAAGCTAGTTTTAGCATTTTTGATCTCAGTTTTCTTTTTTGCTTCCATCCGCACACAAGCGCAGGGCTACAATACCCTACCTGACAGTGCCACAAAAAAAATGGATTCGGCCATGAACGCCATCCTTGTAAAAACCAAAATGATGGGGGCCTCAATCGCTATTGTGAACGATGGGCAAATTGTGTATTCAAAAGGATATGGCTTTGCCGATAAGAACAAGAACGTGCGTGCCACCGGGAAAACCTGTTATGGCATAGGCTCTACCACCAAAACATTCACCGCCATGGCCATCATGAAACTTCGTGATGAAGGCAAAATAGACCTGGAAAAACCAGCTTCCTATTATGTACCTGAGCTCACCATAAAATCCTTGGTAGAAACGGGTGATATATTGAAGATAAAGAACCTGTTGTCACATACCTCGGGCCTTACCGATGGGTTCCTGAACAATGACGCCTGCAAAAACTATGTGGATTTCAATACAGTGATCAATGACCTGAACCAAACGGTGATGGTACATAAAGCCAACTGGAAATTCAGCTATTCTAATGTTGGGTTCGATTTGCTGGGCGTAATCATAGAGCATGTCACACACATGAAGTATGAAGATTATATCCGTCAGAATTTTCTGGACAAAATGGAGATGACACATAGCGGATTTTATATCCACCCCGAGGACAGCAATTTTTCCAAAGGCTATAAAGACAATGTGGAAACCGCAGAGCCGGTGTTGCGTGATATGCCAGCTGGCAGGTTGTTTTGTTCTCCCGAAGACATGGCCCATTTTATGCAGATGGTAATGAACAACGGGATGTACAAGGGGGTGCAAATATTATCAGCCCAGGCGCTCAAGGACATGGAAACCAGCCATGTGGAGGACACCAGGCTCTATGAAGCCCCTATGTATGGCTATGGAATGTTCTTTAAATATATGCACAACCAAGAGGACAGCATATATGGTACGGGGGTGGGCCATCCCGGAGATACGTATGTGTTCCATTCCGGTTGCCAGATGTTCCCTAAAGTAAAACTGGGCTTTGTGCTGCTCACCAATACCGACAAAGGGTATATGTTCTGCAGTTCTGGCTTCACCAGCCTCTTCAATATCTGGATGAAATACGTAAAAGGCATCAAGCTACACCCTTTGCCGGCCACCGCGCCAGATAAAAACAAAACATATGGTACGGGATTGACGGCCGACGATATGGTGGGCAACTATGCGACCGGGGAAGATATTCATATCGTGGTGCGAAAAATCAATGAAAACAAATTGATCGTAAAACAGGACAACCAACATTTTATTTTGAAAAGGCAAGAAAACGGTTCTTGGTCCTTCACCCTGAGGATCATGTATCTTTTCAAGAAAAAGATCCCGGATTTTGCCTTTGCCTTTGAAAAAGTGGATGGCAATATTTACCTGGAATCGATCCAAGGAAAATACAAAAGGGTAAGCTATGATTTGGTGAAAGACAACCCGATACCGCTGAGTCAAGAATGGAAAAAAACTGTTGGCAAATACACCCTGCTCAACAGTTGCGAGGGCAACCAACAAGGGCTGCCGGAAGAGATATTCATTAAAGGCAACAAACTATACCTGAAGATGCGGTTTGATAAAAAACATGTTGAGAACTATTCCTTCAATGCCGTAAACGATACCATGGCAGCGATTGATGGCATAGACCGGTACAGTGGCATGATCATGAAAATATTGCCCAACGGACATGTGTATTTCTCTGGATATGAGATGGTGAAGAAGGGCGAATAGAGAAATGAGATGTGCGAATTGCGATATGCGTATTTGTAGAAATCATGATACATCATTCTTTTAAACCAGTTGGGCTTTACCTTTGATTGCACAAAACAACCCACATGAAAGAAGCCATAAAAGCCTTGGAAGCCACCGCCAGATTATTAGAACCTAATGCCGCCGCACGCGCCAAAACCAGGGCTGGCATCATTCAATATGGGGAAGATTTCCTGGAAAACATTGAGGATGGGCCAGCCTTTGTGGTCACGGAGAACAATGGTGCTGACCTGCTCCTATCCCCTATTTCCGAAGAGCCACTACGGCTTGAGAATATCCTGAATATCCTGCACGAAAATGTGGATATACCTGGCCTGAACCCTGCTTCGGGTGGGCACCTGGGCTATATACCTGGTGGGGGCATCTACTACTCTGCATTGGGTGATTATCTGGCTGATATCACCAACAGATATGCCGGGATATATTTTGCTTCACCGGGTGCCGTGCGCATGGAAAACATGTTGGTGCGATGGATGGCCGATATGGTGGGCTACCCAGCGGGTGCGGGTGGCAACCTGGCTTCTGGAGGCAGCATTGCGAACTTAACTGCCATTGTCACTGCTAGAGAAGCGCACAACATAAAAGCACGTGATATCGAGAAAACAGTGATCTATCTCAGTTCTCAGGCGCACCATTGTATTGACAAAGCGATACGCATTGCGGGGCTGCAGGAGTGCGTACAAAGACATATCCCATTGGATACACAATTCCGGATAGTACCTAGCGCAATGGAGGAAATGATCGCAGCAGATAAGGCTTCTGGGTTACATCCTTTCATGGTGATTGCCTCGGCTGGCACTACGGATGTTGGGGCAGTGGACCCGCTGGTGGAGATTGGTAATATTACCCAAAAGCATGGGCTTTGGTATCATATTGACGCGGCATACGGGGGCTTTTTCTTATTGACAGAATATGGGAAAGAGCGGTTGCATGGCATTGAAATGTCAGATTCCGTGGTGATGGACCCACACAAAGGCCTGTTCCTACCCTATGGCTTGGGTGTAGTACTGGTGAAGGATGTAAAAGCCCTGAAGAAGGCGCATAACTACCAAGCCAATTATATGCAGGATGCCTTGGCTTTTGATGAAGAAATCTCCCCGGCTGATGTATCACCCGAGCTTACAAAACCTTTCCGCGGACTGCGGCTTTGGTTGCCGCTGAAACTGCATGGCCTAAAACCGTTTAGGGCAGCATTGGAAGAAAAGCTGTTGCTGGCCAGGTATTTCCATCAAGAGATACAAAAGATAGATGGTTTTATAGTTGGCCCAGAACCAGAACTGTCCGTAGTCACCTATCGCTACATACCCAAACTGGGCGATGCAAACGATTTCAACAAAAAACTTGTGGATGCGGTGCAACGCGATGGGCGGGTTTTCATATCATCTACACTTTTGAACGGCCATTTCACTTTGCGGTTGGCTGTTTTGGCCTTCCGAACGCATTTGAAAACCATTGATTTATTATTGGAAGTGCTGAAGGAAAAGGTTGGGGAGATGGAAACGTATAATTCTGATGCGTCTTTTTGATTGTTCCGAGTCACTCCCCCCTTTGCTATATTAAGCCTCGAAACAACAAAAACAACAAGGCCTTTCAACCCAAAACATTCCCTATTTTTGGTCCATGATGCATCGGCGGGACTTTTTGGACCTCAGCATAAAATCAGGGCTTGGTTTGGCTTTGGGCGCAAGCCCGGTACCTGTATGGGCTGTGCAAAGGTCAGACGATGCCAAATACGCCAATAAGATCCATCTATTGAGGCGAATAAAAGTGTTTGCCAACGAAATTGGGTTGCGCACCAATGAAGCGTTTTATGACAATTGGAAAGCAGACCGCAACAGTTTATATTTATACTTATATGTCTCGCTGCCAGACAAAATTGTTAGCCCCAAAGGCCCAGATGATGATGGGATCGACTCTTATTCCCCCAATAATACTTTGTCAATGGAAAGGCTGAAGGAAAACATTTCCAATGGATACCATACCATGCCTTATACTACAGCAGGAAATTCTGCTGCAGAGCGCAGCAACATACTCTTATCATATCATCCTGCAAGCATTGCGTTTATCGGTTTTCATGAAGCCACGCACCAACATCTGCGACAGAACGATACCCGTTTGCCCTATTCCTTTGAGGAGGCCTGTTGTGATGTGGTAGCAAATGCTGCCGTAAAGATGTTTGCCCAAAGCCATTTTGACTTCAGTTATCGAGCCGCTTTGATACAAGAACAAAGAACGGAAGACATTTACAAAGTGATCGTGAATAATATAAACGCCTTTGAAACAGGTGCGTACACCGACGTGTGCCTGCTGTACCAGCAGTGCAAAAATGATATCCAGCACCTATTGCCGCGTGACAACATGTTCATGCGCACGCGGTTCGATTATGAAGTCAACAATGCCTATTTTCTGAGGAACCGGTTATATGGTTTACATTATCCCCTATTAAAAGAGGTGATGTTGTTTATGGGCGTCAGGGATTTCATTCAGTTTATACCTTCCTTACCACCTGATGAAGCCGGTACCCTAAAAATGCTTAATGAAGCTATAAAGAAATAATCGTCGGGGCTGACACCCTTCGCTTTAACTATTTTTCGTATTTTACAGCTATATTTTTTTATATTTGGCATGCATACCTAAGTCATTATACATAACACCATAAAAAAGAAAGCCATGAAACAACCCCACGAAAAGACTCACAAAACTGCCCCCGGTCATGAGACGCAAATCATATCTTATATGACCCTACGCAAGGCCGTGGGCTGGCTCGGCATTTTATTGCCTTTCGAGTTGGTGTTGGGGGCATTTCTGTTTGGCTGCTGCTGCACCATACAGCCTTCCATCAGCCACTATTATTTCACCACCACAAGAGAACTCCTGGAAGGCACTATGTGTGCGGTATCATTGTTCTTGTTTTGTTACAAAGGCCCCGAAAAATGGGACAGTTGGACATCGAACTTTGCTGGGCTTTGTGCAGTGAGCATAGCACTCTTTCATACAAGTTCTGATGGATTCGCGTGCCAGACATTGCCTGCTTCTTTGTTCACCTTTAAATGGCAGAACGATATACATTTGGCCAGCGGGGCTTTGTTTTTTATCACACTGGCTTTGATGTCCCTTTTCCTTTTTACCAAAGGAGTACCAAAAAGCGAAAGAACCCTTGAAAAAAAGAAAAGAAATGTGATATATATAGTTTGCGGGATACTAATGTTGCTATGTGTGGCAGGCATGATCATTTATGTGTTGTCACCAGCGCCAGTAAATGAAACTGTTTTCTGGCTGGAAGACGTGGCACTCTGGGCATTCGGCCTTTCCTGGCTCACAAAAGGTGAAGCATTATTCCCAGACAAACCAAAGGTGAAACCAATAGTCCAAATAGAGGAATCCTGATATAGGGCATGGCGCACTAGTCTTTGGAATGTCCATCATTTTTGGTCATCAAATTGCTTTTTGGTTTTTTATTCGTTACTTCGATAGCGTAAATCAAAGATGTCCCCCATGAAAAAAATGATCTTAGTATCATTCATTATCCTTCAGCTATTTGTTATTCAAGGTACCCGAGCCCAGGTACCGCATTCCAGATCACTAGCCCCGAATGGGTTGCCCATCCCCGAAACGAGCATGCAAAAAACCGGAACCTCCATTGTTCAATTATCAAATATTTTTGATGAACAGGCAGACACTTCTGGTAAGTACCAAAAATTAAGGATTGATTCCTTTATTTATAACAGCAAACATGTCTTTATAAACGAACATGTTTGGCATGTCCCTCAGTCTGATACCTTATGGGCAGATTCTGCGCAGCACCCACGGGTATATGATTCCTCAGGCAGGCTTATTTGCGAAACACAACTCGTATGGGATGCCAATACCGCTTCTTTCGTCACCAATTTTCGTGATTCCTTTAGCTATGACCTGAAAAACAATACCTGGGCCATCGCTACCTACCAGCTTCAAGGGGGAAGCTTCCGATATCTCCAAAAAGACATCCATAAAATGAATGGCAATGGGAAAGACTCTGCCATCGTATATCAGTTGGCTACTTTGCAAAAAAACGGCATATATACCTGGCATGATATTGCCCACAATTATTTGAGCTATAATGCTGACGGAAACCTTGTCGTTGCTGCAGATTATTATTTGGATTCGTTGGGGCACGCACAATTGTCGGACCTCACCACGCTATACTACAATGCTGCGAAGCAACTGATCATGGACGTGGATACGGAAGTAACCAATAATCTCGTCCATGGTTATGAACGGAATTACTATTATTACAATAGCTCTGGCTTGGTGGATTCTGTCATCAGGCAATATTCTTATACCCCTGTCGATTATTTCCAAAACTGGACTCTGTTTCTTTATTCATATAGCACCAGCTATCCCGGCTATGTTCACCAAATCACCGAAAAAAAATGGAACACGGCAAACAGCTCATGGGTGTTGAATTACAGGCACACGTACAACTACCTCACTTATTCCACGGGTATTGATGTATCGTCAGGAGCAGAGGATCCATCCATCAGTATCTATCCCAATCCTGTTTCTGGTTTTCTGACTTATTCATGGCCTGAGGTACAAAACATTGGATGTGTCAGGTATTCTATCATGGATATAGCAGGCAAAACAGTGTGCCAAAGCAATATAATAGGGGCCGAAAGCATGGGCCATGGACAAATTTATGTGCAAACCCTTCCGGCAGGGGCTTATATATTGAACCTGTATGCGAAGGATGGAAGTGTTTCGCAAAGTAAGTTTATGAAGGAATGATTAAGGCTTTGGGAGGTGGCTTAAGGAAGTAGATATGTTATAGGGTTATAAGAATATATGACAAACAAGGCCTTAGACTGCGGTCCCGAATTGATGGGGTATCCGCCGCCTGCTTCACTTACGATAAACATTGGGCGCAAGGGCATGTGATTATTGAAACTTAATAATTTACCTAACTTCTATTATCTTTTTGGTAATGAAAAGATCATTGATCATGATATTCAAATAATAAGTACCCGGGGAAAGACCTGCCTCAGAAGCATTAATTGTTATCTGATTTGGGCCAGGATTGAAGGTATTATCGGCAGGGAAGTAAATTATCCTTCCAGCGATATCCATAAGGCTGATTTTTACACGCGCAGATTGAGGTAGTGTAAAATTCAATGTGGCTTTGTTTTGGAAGGGATTGGGGAAGATTCTTAGGTTATATAAGTCTGTGTTTACATCGGAGGTTATTCCGGATGTGGAGATAATCATCGTCGAATCGTGCACACTCAAACAGCCATTTGTATTGGTAACGGTTAGCTTTACACTGAATGTTTTGTTTGTTGGGAAGATGTGATTTACACTATAACCAGTGAAAGTGCCTGTTCCATCACCAAAGTCCCAGACAAAAAAAGATTTTGCCAGCGAACTATCCTTAACTTTAAAGGCATAGTTTTTCGTAAAATTCGTTGATGTCCAACCGGCATCTGGTGAAGGGTTTACAGTTATTTTTACCGAATCGGTCTTAGTGCAACTTCCTATGGTTTCAGTTAGGGTATAAGTGCTTGTTGATTTAGGTGTGACATAAGGATTGGAAAGAATCGAAGTAAAGCCAGCAGGGGACGATACCCAGCTATATTTATCCCCTGGGACAGGATTTGCACCAATTTTTGCGCTGTCACCTGAACATATAGTTTGAGATGATCCAACCCTCGCATTTGGTTGGGGATTCACCGTTATTTTTACAGAATCAGATTTTTGGCATCCAGTAAGGGCAATTGTTTCCGTTAAGTAATAAGTTGTTGTTATAGTTGGTGTTATAGTTGGGTTAGATATTGAACTAATAAAGCCTGTTGGATTGCTTGACCAACTGTAAGTATGACCACTTATACTATTGAAGCCAATGGCAGTGGTTTGTCCCACGCAAATAGATTGGGCGCTCCCAGCTATAGCATCAGGTATAGGGTTTAATGTAATACTCACAGAATCCGTCTTACTACATCCCGTGGCAACAATGGTTTCTTTCAGATAATAGGTAGTTGAATTTATAGGGGTTACGGTTGGATTACTAACAGTTGCGCTAAATCCTGATGGCTTGCTTATCCAGCTATAACTATGACCATTTATGCTGGTTGATCCGATACTGACTGAAGCCCCAACGCATGCCGCTTGATTTATCCCTGCGGTAGCTGAAGGCAATGGATTGACTATTATTGTAGCTGAATCTATTGCACTACATCCGGTGGAGGTTATTTTCTCTAATAGATAATAAGTAGTTGAAGCTAAAGGAGTAGCCGTGGGGTTGCTAACATTGGAAGTGAAGCCTGCAGGGTTGGAGGTCCAAGAATAGGTATGCCCATTTGTAGCAGAGGCACCCATTGTGATATTATCTCCATTACATATTGCATGATTTCCCCCGGCATTGGGTGAAGGTGCTGCATTTACGGTGTCTATAATTTTTGCACTATCATTTGCGGGAACTGAATCTGAAATGCCATTTGGTTCTGATGTCCATGCCCTAATAGTGTCATAGCCAGCCGTGAGGGAAAAACTGCCTAAGTTCACTGATGTTAGGCTGTCAGGATTCAATTTCCCGTACCAACTGTACGGTTTTTGAACTTTACTGTTGACGGACCACAATATTTTTACGGAATCAAGTACCGAAGTGCCAAAGTTTTTCAGAGATACCTGAACGGATTTATTTCCAGTGCAAAAAACACCTTTAGGGTTTTTGATTGAAGTAATTCCAGCATCATTTTGATTCAAGAACGAAAATTTTGCAAGAAAAGCATTTTCTTGGCTTGCAGCATTATTGATCGTCGAACCTGCAATATAAGCATTCCCATAAATATCAGTAGAGACAGCTTGCCCATAATCATCCAGACTTCCACCATAATAAGTAGCCCACGAAAGTTTGCCAGAAGGGCTAAATGTTGCAAGGAAGGCGTCTTCATACCCTGCATTTGATGTTTGGTAAGCACCAGTTGTAGCTAAGCTACCTGAACTGTTTGTCCATCCACCCACGTAAGCATTCCCAGAAGGGTCAGTGCTAACACCATATCCCCTATCGTCAACATTTCCGCCATAATAAGTGGCCCATGAGAGGCTTCCGGAACTACTGAATTTTGCAAGGAAAGCATCAAGATCTCCAGAATTATAAGATGTCTGAAAAGCTCCCGAGGTGGCTATCCCGTTGCTGCTTGCTGTAAAACCAGTAATGAATATATTTCCAGTACCATCTGTACTCACTCCTTGGCCATAGTCCTCATCACTACCTCCATAATAGGTAGCCCATACCAAGTTCCCCGACCCGGCAAATTTTGCTAGAAAAGCATCCCCACCATAATTGGCTCCCCCAGCGTACGAAGTTTGATATGCGCCAAATGTAGCTATCCCTGTACTACTTACTGTACTGCCGACAATATACACGTTCCCAAATGTATCAGTATTCACTCCACGGACAGCATCGCCGGCACTGCCCCCATAATATGTGCTCCAAGAAAGACTGCCGGAACTACTGAATTTTGCAAGGAAGGCATTACCAGCAGAACCTCCTGTATAAGATGTTTTGTATGCACCTGAAGTTGCTATGCCAGCGCTGGTTGTAGATCCACCAATATAGACATTCCCAGAACCATCAGTGCAAACCCCAAATGCTTCATCATAACTACTTGGTCCTCCACCATAATAAGTGGCCCACGAAATACCACCAGAGCTTGTGAATTTTGCCAAAAACGCGTTATAATATCCTTTATTTGAAGTCTGATATGCACCTGATGTTGAAAGTCCGTTGCTCACCGTAAAACCTGTAATGTATATATTCCCAGAAGCATCCGTACTTACAGCTTGGCCAAAATCATAATTACTCCCCCCGTAATAAGTTACCCATAGTTTTGTGCCAAAATTGTTAAATTTTGCAAGAAAAGCGTCTTGGTTTCCTCCAAAAGAAGTTTGATAAGCACCTGTAGTTGCAATGCCGGTGCTGCTGTTTGCTATTCCTGTCATGTATACATTGCCAGAACGATCGGCACTCACGCCAAGTCCTTGTTCAATACCTCCTCCTCCAAAAGTAATTGCCCAAACCAATTTCGGATCTATAAGTATATTCTTTCCCCTATCATAGCTCCCAACTTTAAAGCCATAACCTACGTCTCTTTTCATAAAACTACTTGCTACCACGTTCCCTCCCGCAAAACTCAAGGGTGCGCTTTCTTCCATACTTCCTAAATCGTTGCAAAATTTAAATCCACCGCTTTTTAAAGCTTTCTTGTTATCAGTACCGTTCCATTTAATCCTTATATCCTCAACATTTCCACCAGGGTGCACCAAGAAGGAGTATTCCATCCCTTGCCCTTCTGGATTCAGCACCATATCAATGTGGGGGTAAATATCTTCATATGTCACTTTCTTAAAGGTATGCACATTGCTAATTCCATGATTTGCATCTCCTGTTGTATAAAAGTTTTCATAATATTCCTGTTGTTCTGAGGCTGTGATGGTTGCAGATTGGTTGCTGTTTATCAAAACAAGATCCATTCTGGCAGTAGTCATTTTTGTATTGCTAAATTGTTCTTGGTGTAGGGGTTTAAAATTTTGAACCCCTACACCAAGAACTGGTTGCCCAGACGCTTCAGAACTTTTATTCCCGTTTTTGTCCTCCATTCTTACAAAAACAAAACTAACCATGCCTTGCTGGCAATATATGTGCACACTTCCTGATTGGCTATAGTATTTTACATCGGTTAAAGTTTTATGATCCTCACCGATTAGCTGTCCCTTGTTTTCTACAAAGCTCCATTCTTTTTGGTTAGATAGTTGCAGAACTGAGATGGGATTTGCGGCAAACAATGCATTTGTTGCTGATATGGCTAATAGGGGGATAAGCAATTTCATTTAATTGATATTTTTATCAAATATAAGGATATTCTGTTGAGTGAATATAAATGAAACTCTAATTCCACCAATTACCTCCCTTTTTGGCAAAGGTGAAAGTATAAAGGAATAATTAGAGATTTGTTCCGCTCCATTCCTCTATTTCCTTCTCACCTACCCTACTCAAAATATTTCAGGAACTCATCATGTATCCAATGGTTCGAGGCAAGGATCTCTCCATCAAACAGGAAATTGTCACCCCCTTTGAAATCAGTGACCCTGCCACCCGCCTTTTGCACGAGGTATGCCCCGGCAGCCACATCCCAAGGACTGAGGCTGTACTCAAAAAAACCATCACAACGGCCACTTGCCACATAGGCAAGGTCCATAGCGGCCGAACCAAGACGCCGTAGCCCATGGGTGCCAACCATCATTTTTTTGAACACCTCAAAAAAATGATCCATTTGATCGAAAGAGCGGGAAGGAAAGCCAGTGGCCAATACAGATTCTGCAATGGTCCTCGCTTGGGATACACGCACCGGTTTTTGGTTCAGTTTCACGACGTCGATCCCGGAATGGCTCCAAAAACATTCCTGACTAGTGATTTCATAGATAATGCCAAGTTCTATTTTGCCATCTCGGTATAAGGCCACGCTGATGCAGAACATCGGGAACCCGTGTACAAAATTGGTTGTGCCATCAATCGGGTCTATGATCCACATCAGTTCTGAGCGGTTGGTTTTGTGCTGCTCCTCGGCAAGGAACTTTACGCCAGGCACTAATTTGCCTAACCCGGATACCAACCTTTGTTCGGCCCCCACATCTATTGTCGTCACCAAGCTCATATCCGCTTTATAGGTGATTTCGCCCTGCAGGAGCTGGGTCCGTGCGGTGCGGATATAGTCAGCCGTATCTTTAACAATATTTAAGGCCTGGTCTGCAACTTTATGAATGAGCATATGTTTAATATTGCCTAATGGTAGTTATCTGGCAAAATCGCATGATGGAATGGTTTTTGCCTGTAAATTTGCCCCGGCAGCTTTCACATGTCTTATACATGCTGCCTCCGGGCGACAAAATTAAACCAAGACTGTTAAACGACACAATTTAGTTTCGATATGAAAAAAAAGCTCAATTATACCCTTCCCCTACTGCTGGCGCTGGTGGTGGCCTTTGGAATGTTCGTCGGCGCGCGCTTTACACGTTCCACGGGTAGCATGTCAGACGGTGACCCAGAAAGCCTGTTCCAAGAAGTGCTGATGCTGGTGAACCGGGAATATGTGGATCAGCCCAATTCCAAAAAACTTACTCAGGCCGCTATAGAAGGCATGCTCAAAGAGCTTGACCCGCACTCGGCATTTATCCCCGCCGAAGAAGTGAAACGCAGCAATGAAGACCTGGAAGGCAATTTTGAAGGCATTGGCATTGAGTTCAATATACTCAACGATACCATCATCGTGGTAACGCCTATATCCGGCGGCCCTTCTGAGCAGTTGGGCATCCACGCGGGGGACAGGATCGTGCAGATAGATGGCAAAAAAGTGGCTGGTGTGGGCTTCAAGAACGAAAACGTGTTCAAAAGCCTCCGTGGCAAAAAAGGATCTGAAGTAGTAGTGACAATCTACCGCCCAGGAAACCCAAAATGGACCGATTACAAGATCACCCGCGACAAAATACCAATATACAGCGTGGATGCCTCTTATATGGCAGAACCAGGTGTGGGTTATATAAAAGTGGGCCGGTTTGCCGGAACCACCATGCGTGAATTCAGGGAAGGCTTTGAAAAACTGCAACAACAAGGCATGCAAAACCTGATCGTGGACCTTAGAGGCAACCCAGGCGGTTACTTGCAGACAGCTATCGAGTTTGCACAACAGTTTTTGCCCAATGGCAAGCTGATCGTATATACCCAGGGCCGCGCCAAGGAAAAACAAGTTTACGAATCCAAAGAATACAGCCCATTCAAAGGCAAAGTAGCCGTACTGATTGATGAGGGCTCTGCTTCTGCCAGCGAAATCGTATCCGGTGCCATGCAGGATTGGGACCGTGCCCTGATCATTGGTCGCCGTTCTTTCGGGAAGGGATTGGTACAGGAGCCTTATCAATTGAGTGATGGCTCCATGCTACGCCTAACCATAGCACGGTATTATACCCCAAGCGGCAGGTGTATCCAAAAATCATACAAAAACGGTGTGGAAGACTATTATGAAGATTTCAGCCGCAGGATCAAGAGCGGGGAACTGGAATCAAAAGACAGCATAAAAGTGATTGACTCCTTGAAGTTCTACACCAAGATAAACAAGAGGTTGGTATATGGCGGGGGCGGTATCGTACCTGATATCTTTGTACCATTGGATACCAGTGAAAACTCCTCTTACCTGAACAAGCTCTACAACAAAGGCACTTTCAACGAGTTTGTGATCAGCTATATGGACAAACACCGCACCGAGCTGACAAGCACCTATAAAGACTTTGATGCTTTCGACAAGCAGTTCGATATCAACAAAGACCTTATGGACCAGTTCATTAAATACGGCGAGAAAGATGGCGTAAAAAAAGATGAAAAGGGATTGGCAGTTTCCTCTCCGTTCATCAAGAGCCAACTCAAGGCCTTGTTTGCCAGGCATCTTTTCAAAAATGACAATTACTTCCAGATCATCAACCAAACCAATAAAACCTATCAAAAAGCTTTGGACGTATTCAAGGACAATACCTTTGACAAGATGAAAATAGCTTCAAAATAGGGATAACCTTATATTCAAATAGCAAAGAGGCGGTTCAAGATTTTGGGCCGCCTCTTTTTTTGTGGGAATTGTCTGAATCGCAGATTATACGGATTCAGGGATTTCACGGATGGAGCGCATACACAAATCCTTAAAAATGATTTAAAATTTGTGTCAACCTATTTCAGAACAAGACAGAGCATTTTTGAAAAAGTTGGCTGATTAAAAGTTGGCTTTTGGAACTAGCACTGCGCAAGTTCCACTCTATTAATAGGGGCTAGGGGTGTGTCGATACCAAATTGCAGAAGGCAACTTATTATCCTACTCCACTCCTTAAATGGCTATTCCCTTGCGTGCCGCAGGCAGGGATACGGTTTTTTTAGACAACAATACATACAGTCTCGATAAGAAATCTATTCCGGCAGCACTTAAGCTACTCCTTAGGTCGCGCCCTATGGGTAAACTCACTCAGGTTGGAGGTAATGGTGAAGGTATTGGAAGAACCAGCCAAAGAATAAACCGCCAACCCATATGAGATATGGAATTTGTTGATCCTGATGCCGGCACCAATAGAATAACCAACTACCCCCTTATCGTCGGGGATCATTAGTTCCTGCCGGCGCTGTACATCGTAGCCCACCCTGATGTTGAAGTTCTTGGAAATAAGTATCTCAGCCCCAAAAACAAAATGCCGGAATATTTTATCCCCCAATGATATGGTCTGCACTATTGGTTTCCCGGTGGCTAGGTCAATGGTCTGCGGTGCGTTGGTATTGATATAGGTCATATCGGGCGATTCCAGGTGGGTAAGGATCACCGAAAACCGGATGGGCATATGCTTGAGTTTCTCCGAAAACCCCAATTGTATCTCGAACGGGGTAGGTTCCCGCACATCGGCGTATTTGGTGATCTCGTATCCCATGTTTTTAAAGAGAAGTGCTGCGGTAAACCCTTTATCGGGATCCGCATAAGTACCTGAGATGTCAACCATCGCCCCAAGAGAGGAATAATTGTCAACCAGGGTGGAGTAGATCAGTTTCAATTGCCCCCCGTAAGAAAACTTTTTCCATTGCCTACTGAAACCAGCGAACAGGTTGTATTCACCCGCTGTGAACGAGCCCGTGATGTTCCCGTTCTCGTCGGCCCGGGTGAAGGTGCCATAGTTGATGTATTGCATGCCAATGCTCCCGGTATTGATGCTGTCAAAGGAATGGGCATAAATGACACTGCCGAAATTGACTCCGGCCAAATAATCGAGGTAGCTTAAAGCCAAATGATTGTCCATACTCGCATTGAGCAGCGATGGGTTCTGTATGGCAAGAGTAGGATCATCATCCTTTACGGAAATCAGGTTCCCGCCTAAGGATGATATCCGAGAGGAAGGGGCTAGGTCAACAAATTGGTATATGCCCGTTCCACCAATCTGGGCCTTGGCACCAAACATGGCAAACAACGCAATGAAAACGAGCGAAAGTTGAAGGTTCCTGGCCATATCCCGCAAATTAAAATAAAAAACTCTTAACGCCAATTCAGGCAGCAAGGTATATTTCAGATGCATTTGTTATCAATACCATACTAAGCCATTTACAAACTATAAAAGTCTAACCTTATCAGCGACCAAGTTTGGCCGGATTTTTGACTATTTTTGTGTGGAGTACTCAATTAGGGATTTATCATTGCATTTATATGGGGAGACATCATTTTATTGTGATTGACGACGATAGCAGCAGCAACCTCATAGCCAAGCTGGTGATCTCAAAATTCTTGGAACCCTTGGATTTGCAATTGTTCAGCCGTGCAGAAAACGGGCTTCAATACATTCAGTCTTCCTATACAGAAGAGGAAAAACCAACTATTTTGCTGCTGGATATCAATATGCCCTACATGTCGGGTTGGGAATTCCTATCAGAATTTGAAAAACTTGAAGACAACATCCAGAAACAATTCGATATCTATATGTTGTCATCGTCCATTGATGAAAATGACAAGAACCGTGCCCACAAAAACAAAAACGTTTCTGGTTATATTGTCAAGCCGCTTATCAAAGAAAAAATCATGACCCTATTCGGGAAATGATCCCCTAGATAACCTCATTTTTTCTTCCTTTCCGGAATCATGCTTTTGAATTGATCCTTCAAGTTGTTAGCGGTAGGCTCCTTGGCGCCTCTATGGCAGGTGAAGCAGGTAACCGTCTTGATGGTGTCGGTACGGGTGGATTGCATACCGTTGAAGTAATTGGTGTTGATATAAGCCGTTAGGTTCATCATTTCCCTGGCACGGCCTTTTTCTGTTTTGGCATCGCTGGCAAAATCAAGTCCACGCTGGGTGGTATCTGCCTTGCGCGCGTGGCAAAAGCCGCAACGCACCCCAAGAGAGGTGGTATAATACTCCATGGTGGAATCCAAGGCTTTTTTAGAGATGTTTTTTGGCAACACCTTCAGGTTTTTGAAATCGCCCTCCGGCTCCGGAAGCTTGAATGACATGATGGTTGCCCCGAAAGCCAATAATATGAGGCTGAAGCTGAGGATGTTTTTTGTTTTCATATCTCCTTTAATTGATGGTTTCTATAACATGTTCCCTAACCCATCCCCTCAATACTCGTCCGAGCAAGACAGGGGTGTGCCCAGTCTCTACAATTCGCATTTCTCACAACTCACGACTCACGACTCATGACCCAAGACTATACCTTGAGCTTCTTCATCTTGCTATCCTTCTCTGCATCTATAAAGTCCGGCTCATTGATATTTACCGCATGGCTTATTTTTTCCTTCAGCAACGCAATGTCTATCACATCCTGCATGGTTTTCACATAGTGGAATTGCAAGCCTTTCAAATAGATATCTTTCACATCCATCACATCTTTTCGGTTCAGTTCGCAAAGGATGATTTCTTTGATGCCCAATCGTTTGGCGGCCAATATCTTTTCTTTGATGCCACCCACTGGCAATACCGAACCCCGCAGGGTTATTTCTCCCGTCATGGCCATGTTTGGCTTCACTTTTCTTTGGGTAAATGCTGATGCCAAGGCCGTGAGCATGGTGATCCCGGCTGAAGGTCCTTCTTTGGGAACAGCCCCCTCTGGAACGTGGATGTGCAGGTCCCATTTGTCAAAAGCACGCGGATGGATTCCAAAGGTCTTATACTGCGATTTTAAATATGATAATGCGGTAAGCGCAGATTCCTTCATTACCTCACCAAGCTTTCCTGTAAGGGTGATTTTGCCACTTCCCGGGCTTAGTATGGTCTCAATGTACAATACATCGCCACCAACAGGGGTCCAGGCCAGGCCGGTAACCACACCTGCTTTATCGTCATCAGAAAATATATCTTTTTCGAATATCTTGGGTCCGAGGATCTCCACGATATCTTTTTCGTCAATATTGGCACCCACATCTTCTCCCAATACCAGGTGCTTTGCACGAGCCCGGGCCAGAGAAGCGATCTTTTTTTCCAGAGAGCGAACCCCAGATTCCCGCGTATATTCCTCGATCACTTTTTCAATGATTTCGGGTTTTATTTTCAGGTCTTTTGTTTTCAGACCGTGCATTTCCCTTTGTTTAGGCAACAGGTAGTTTTTGGCAATCTCTATTTTTTCTTCAATCAGGTACCCGCTCAGGTCTATTATTTCCATCCGGTCTCGCAGGGCGGGGTGAATGGTTTCCAGAGAATTGGCCGTGGCAATGAACATGACATGTGAC
>Ga0206962_1080_pt2 | contig 29205 bp, 30 predicted proteins | sample Alteio_BWOrgHeat_27_FD_153241 | JGI IMG/M metagenome (GOLD analysis project Ga0206962, IMG submission 153241) | Enriched cells from forest soil in Barre Woods Harvard Forest LTER site, Petersham, Massachusetts, United States -... | ecosystem: Environmental > Terrestrial > Soil > Temperate forest >...
AGGGTAATTTTGACTGATCACGCTTTGGATGGTTTTTTCCAGAAAATGTCCCTGATTAAACGAGGGGGTGACAATGGAAATGAGAGGTTCTGAGGTTAAAACGGGGATTTTCCCCGGATTCAGCGCGGGATCAAATTCACGGGGTGGGTATTGATTGAGAGAGCCAATGTGGGGGCGACAGCGTTTTTTGAAATGGAATTCGATATAGCGGTAGGTTGATTTGAGAAACTGGAATTTTCTCTGAGATCCTGTTTTAAGTTTCGTGTAGGAATGTTTGGACAAATGGAGGGCACCTTTGGAAATGTGAAAGATACGCCTGTATATTTCAATGGCGTTTCGGCACATTTTCGTGGAATTTTTATAAAGCAGGCGAAGTATCTTCCGAAGGGAAAAAATACTTTTTTTGATGATGAGAAAAATAGTACAGAATGAAAAAAATATGTATTTACTCACAACAGTCTGAAAATTTCTGTATGAGTACCTTTCTTCTGCATCCGGCAAGACGAATATCCCTTATTGTTTTAAAGCGTGTAAATTGCTTTCAATGCCAAGGTTTGAGTGCGTAAAATATATCATAATATGTCAATTTACAAAGAGGATTTTAAGGATATGCAAAAAAACAGCAGGATCTTTATTGCTGGCCATCAGGGACTGGTAGGATCTGCCATTGTGCGCGCGCTGAACAGGGAGGGCTATCCTCATTTGCTGATGCGATCCCGGGAGGCGCTGGATCTGACGGATCAACAGCAGGTGAATGCTTTTTTTTCGGATCAGCAACCCGAGTTTGTTTTTCTGGCAGCGGCAAAGGTGGGTGGGATTTATGCAAATTCTACCTATCCCGGGGACTTTATTTATCAAAATTTAGCCATTCAGACGCATGTCATTGAAGCTGCCCGACGGTATAAAACCAAACGATTGCTGTTTTTGGGCAGTTCCTGCGTGTATCCCAGAAATTGTGAACAGCCCATGCGGGAAGAATATCTGCTTCAGAGTGCGCTTGAAAAGACCAACGAAGCCTATGCGGTTGCCAAGATTGCGGGCATTAAGCAATGTCAGTTTTATAATCAACAATATGGCACCGATTTTGCCGCCATCATGCCGACCAATTTATATGGTCAGGGCGATAATTTTGATCTTGATAATTCTCATGTGTTACCTGCCCTCATCAGAAAAGTGCATGATGCGAAAATGGCGCAGGCGAATGAGGTGGTTGTCTGGGGAACAGGAAAAGCCCTGAGAGAGTTTTTGCATGTGGATGATATGGCGGCAGCCTGTTTATTTGTAATGCAAAAAGAGGGATGCAATGATCTGTTGAATGTGGGATCCGGTATCGAAATCTCCATTAAAGAAGTGGCAGAGATGATCTGTGACATCGTGGGATTTAAAGGACGGATTGTGTTTGATGCCGAAAGACCGGATGGGACGCCGCGAAAATTGTTGGATACCAGCAAGCTGATGCAGTTGGGATGGACGCCTAAAATTTCTTTACGTGACGGGTTGGCGAGTACGTATCGTGTATTTTCGGAACAATTCCCCGTGTGCAGTGATTGATATTGTCATCCCGTGACAGGCACGGGGTGACAACTATACAGGTTCAATCTGAATCTGTGACAATGCCAGTCCCAGGCGACGGGTTTCGCCGGGCACACCGGTCAGGGGACTTCTAAGCTGTACCCTTAAAATACCGTCTGATGTAGCACTGACATCCTGCTCCGAAATTTCCGCCAAAAGACAACTCCCCTGTCTTCCCAGTCGGCGGGATGTGGACAATGTGCGACCATTAACCGCAATCGATGCTTCCAGAATATGTTTATAAGGCGCTGAAGGATGTAAATGAATGCGGCAACTCCAGCGACTTGCCCCTTTGGGTCTCCCAAACAAAAATTCTGCTGAAGCAGCACCTGTCCATCGCAGGAAGCGTCCTTCATGACATTCCCGGTCGTGCAGTCCATCCCCATGAAACACATCGCAGGGGTGCCAATGGATGTTATCCACGGACGATTGCTCTGCCAGATGAGAAAGAAACTGGGCGCGCAAAAATGCTCTCAATGCGCCAGTATCCAGAGACTGTCCGCTGATGGTGGAAAGTGTTTCGACCATTTCGCTGAACTGTAAATGAAACAGTTTTTGGCTTTCTTCATAGAGCAGGGTATCTACCCTGCATAGATCGGTGAGTTTGCGCTGAACGGAGGGGGATAGCGTGTCATGCTGTGAGGGTCGGGTGGTGGGATTCAGACGGGGGGTTGTATTGGGCGGTAAAATCCCGAGCTTCCAGCAGATCAGATTAATAGTGTCATCCATGCGTTCTGTGAGTCCAGCGACGGTGCAGAGGCGAAGATTTGTCAGGGCTTCATCAGCGATGCAATCCAGGCTGTGAATCAAAGCGTCCATATTCGGCGCATTGTAAAGAGGTTCCTTCGTGAAATACATGGCCATAAGATCATAATGATTTTTTTGAATAGCTGCGTGACCTGTGCAAAATTCAGTGAGGAATTGCTCAAAATCCAGACCGTTTGGCAGTCGATGAATAGCGTGTTTAAAGTGAAAAAGTGACAGGAGTCTGTCCACAGGCTCTCTGAGAACGGTGATGACTTTGGGTGTGTGGGGGGCTTTGGCAACAGTCTCCCATCCCAGATGACTGCAGCAGAGACGCCAGTTTTTTTGGTAAGATTCTGTATTGAGAAACTGTCTGTTTAAATAATGTATTGAGAAAGGATCCGCCATCTCGCGGGTGGTCCATGCGTTTTGTAAAATTAACCGCAGACTGGTCCCGGCGGATTTGCCGATGTGAAGAAAATAAACAGAATCAGTATCAGTAAGCCGTTTGACCGGTGAAAACGGGCGGAACTCTGGCAGGTGTTCCGGGTGATTCGGTTCGACGATGATTTCTTCCAGTGCCCAGCCATGCCGAGAATTTTTCACTTGTGCGGAAATTTCAGGAAAATTCCAGCTAAGGGTGTGTATTCCTCTGACAGAAGGGGGGAGTGTGATCAGGATATTTCCCTGGATTTGGCGGACAGAATCGGCCGGGAGGGGGAGACCATCCAGATAAAATGACGGTAATCTGGTGTGTGACAGATCTTCCAGCTGGCTAAAAGAGACACGAAGCCCTTTGCCAAAATCATACACCGTGAGCGCAGCACAGAGGTCACTCCAGCAAAATGTTCTGTTTTGATAAAACTCAGCGGGATGGAAACCTTCCCAGTCGGGATGGGGTTGCATGCTGGAATGCCAGTAAGACCAGGTAAGCGTCTGAGCCGGGCGACGTTTGAGTGTTCTCAGGAAATGCCAGACTCTTTTACGTTGAATACGGGCGTGTATTTTACGCATCAATACGGATTCCGATTCTTCAACTGTCCGGGATGCGAAAATGGCCATAATGAACGTCCTGTCGTGATAATGATCAATGGATTTTTAAAGTCTCAATGTCAGCTGTGTATTATGTATATTATTGGATCGACTTCAAGTAAAAGGAGGCAGCGTTTTTCCGGAAATTTTGTCGCAAATGCAGGAATGCTGTGAGAAAATGCACAATATTTTGGTTGTATTGAGTTAAAAGTATTGGGACAGCCTGACACTATGAATACAGATGGATATTGTTTGAATGCAGGGGCTGATGTGCCTGTCAGAAAAATCAGCGTGCTGACTTATCCTGTTTATCGTCCCTTCCTCACCGGCAATGAAAAAAAATATGTCAATGAATGTCTGGACAGCAGCTGGATTTCATCGCAGGGCGAGTTCGTTGAAAAATTCGAAACAGCTTTTGCAGACTATCTCGGCGTTCAATATGCTTTAAGCTGTTCCAATGGGACGACTGCACTGCATCTGGCAATGCTTGCCCTCGGTATTTCTGCGGGAGATGAGGTGATTGTGCCTTCTCTCACTTATGTGGCTTCCGCCAATGCCATCACCTATACCGGTGGCACGCCAGTGTTTGTGGATTCTGATCCGGATTATTTTCAGATGGATCCTGAAAAAATTGAACGCAGCATCACGCCCAAAACCCGGGCGATTGTGGTGGTTCATCTGTATGGCCACGCCTGTGATATGCAGCCTATCCAGGAGATTGCAAAACGCCATCATCTGCTCCTCATTGAAGACTGTGCGGAAGCCATCGGTACGGAAGATGCAGGTCAGCGTGTCGGAACGTTTGGTGACATTGCCACTTTCAGTTTTTTTGGAAATAAAACCATTACCACCGGCGAAGGAGGGATGGTGGTCACCAACAGAGAAGATCTGGCAAAACAGGTTTTCAGGTTTAAAGGCCAGGGCGTTTCAGATACCCGGGAATATTTTCATGAGGTGGTCGGATACAATTACAGGATGACCAATATCTGCTGTGCGATTGGTCTGGCTCAGATGGAGAACCTTGACGGCATTATCCGTCAAAAAATCAAAATTGCAGACTGGTACAGAAAGGCCCTTGAAGATGTTCCTGGTATTTCTCTGCAAAAAAAGCGGCCTGATACGCTGCATACATGGTGGCTTGTGTCTGTGCTGCTTTCAGATCAAATCAGACGGGATGCATTCAGAGTATTTCTCCGCGACAGGGGGATTGATTCGCGGCCTTTTTTTGTACCTATGCATCAGCTTCCGATTTACAGCAGACCCCTCAGTCTGCCTGTTGCAGAAAAGCTTTCGCGGCAGGGAGTCAATCTGCCCAGTTATCCTGATTTAAGTGAAAAAGAGGTGGGTTACATCGCCGCTCAGATAAAGGATTTTTTGAGTCCATGAAAAAGATTGCATTCATCACCCATTCATTCCATCAAAAAACCCGTTCGGCCCATATTTATGCCGATGAATTTTTTGATAAAGACAGTTACCTGTCTGATTATTTTTATATTGACGACTGGTCTCCTGACAGTGCAGGTCCGGATCAGATCATTGAAGGATATGATATTGTTGTCATTGTCCAGCTGATGTCTCTCAATATTTTAAAAAAAATAAAATGTGACAATATTGTATTTATCCCCATGTATGATTTCAGCCATTCATGGGATGCCTTTAAATGGCTGGAATGTGTCAACCTTAAAATACTGACACCCATCAAAAAAATACATGATCTTCTGTGCGGAATGGGTCTCAATTCATTTTATTTCAAATATTATCCGGAGGTGGGTGAATGGCTGCCCGGAGATCCTGCCGCTGTTTTTCTGTGGCAGAGAATCAGCACCATCAGTCTCCGGACGACGCTGCATCTTCTGAAAAATTTTCACATTGACCGGCTGTTTTTGCACCGGGTGGTGGATCCCGGGTTTGAATTTTTCCTGCCCTCACCCCGTATTGTCCGGAAATACAATATTCAGCTGTCAGAATGGTTCGAAAAAAAAGAACAGTATCTTGATATCGTGAAAAAATCAGGTCTCTATATCGCTCCCCGGCTGAGTGAGGGCGGTGCATCGGCATTTATTGATGCCATGAAAATGGGAAAAGTGGTGGTGGCACATAATGATGCTGCCATGAATGAATACATCATCCATAATGAAACAGGTCTGCTGTATGATGCACACGCTGTCAGACCTCTTGACCCTGATACTGTGGATCTTCCGGCAATCCAAAAAAATGCCTGGGAAAGTGTGAGCCTGGGAAGAAGGGCTTTTCGGGATTCGGTCCCCAATATTCTGGATTTTATAGAATCAAAAAATAAATCTTTGATGTCAGGCAAACTGTACAGTGCCCTCAGTCACCTGCGGCATGAAAAAGAGACATTGATTGACAGTCTTGAAAATGCTGTATTTAATGCAGTAAACATCAGGTGGTACACTCTCTGGGGTCTGGTCCGGAAAGAAAGGCTGGTGAGAATTTACCACCGACTGCGCAGACGATTCCGTTCCCTGGTTTTATATGTCCAGTACCGGATTGGATGACAGATAATGTGGATTCCGACGTGAAAATTTCAGTTGTTACCCCTTCTTTTAACCAGGGTCCGTTCATTGAACAGACCATTGAGAGCGTGCTGAGCCAGAAGGCCTGCTTCAGTGATTTTGAATATATCGTCATGGATGGCGGCAGCACCGATGAGACGCTTCAGATTCTCAAAAAGTATCATCAGTGTTTTGCATGGACCTCTGAGCCCGACCATGGACAGGCTCATGCTGTCAATAAAGGGATTCAGTGTGCCAAAGGCGATATCATCGGCTGGCTTAATTCAGATGACATCTATTATCCGGGTATACTGAAAACCGTGAGTGATTTTTTTGAAGCGAACCCCGGTGTGGATGTCTTATATGGAGATGCTGCGCTGATTGACGGACAGGGAAAGCCGTTTGGCAGATATCTTACTGAGAAATTCAGTCTCAGACGTTTAAAGGCCCGCTGTTTTATCTCACAACCCGCTGCATTTTTTCGCAGCTCAGCTATTTTGAAATACGGTCTGTTGAATGAATCACTTGATTTTTGCATGGATTATGAATATTGGCTGCGTCTTGCTCTGAGCGGTGCCTGTTTTGCGTATCTTCCGCAGAAACTGGCGGCAGCCCGTGTGCATTCCGGTGCAAAGTCCACCCATTCCTGTCTCCCTGCCAGTGCAGAGGCGATTGTGATGCTGAGACAAAAACTGGGTTATATCCCCGCCACATTGCTGGTCAGTTACGCAGGGGCTGCCGTTAAAAGCGCATCCGGAGAAGAATGTCTCAGTCTGCGTTTTATTCCGTCTGTCTGGGCAGGCCTTTGGCGTGTGTCCGGAATGCATTATCAGGGCAGCAAGCGGGTAATTGCATGGTTTGCAGCTCAGTGGGCCATGTTGTCCGAATTTTTGATCCGGAGCAGCCGGCGACTCCTCACAGGAAAATCAGAATAAAGACTGAGTTTTATTCTGTGCATGACAAAGAATTTTTTAGACGGCTGAATTCTCAGCTGTCAATGATGACAGAAGGTTATTATGGGCGCTGTGAGTTTTTCAATTGATCCTGGACTGCTTGAGGTGCTGGCTCAGAATCTGCAGCTTGATTTATTTGTTGAAACAGGCACATTTGAGGGTGCTTCTGTCGACTGTGCCAAAAATTATTTCAGTGAAATATATTCTGTGGAACTGTCACCGGAATATTATCAAAATGCCCGGGATAAATTCCTGCCGCAGAGTCATATCAACATTGTTCAGGGCGATGGTGCGACGGCATTAAAGGCGCTTCGCCCTGTTTTTAACGGCCGGAGCATCGTATTCTGGCTGGATGCGCACTGGTGCGTTGCATCCAATACGGCAGGTGAACATTCTCAGTGTCATCTTGCAGATGAAATTGAGGCGATCGGTGCGCTTAACGACGACAGTATTGTACTGATTGATGATGCGCGTTTTTTTCTTGCGCCGCCGCCTTATCCCCATGTCTTTGACCAATGGCCTGATCTGTCAGCAATCATCAGAAAATTGCAGGCACTCAGTGACAGACATGAATTCAGAGTGATCAATGATGTGATTCTATTTTTTCCGGTCAGGCTCTCTGAGGCAATCAATGACTATGGATACCGGCATGGCGTGGACTGGCTTTCGATATATCAAAAATCCACTGCTTTGGATGTGTGCGAAGCAGACCGGGCAGCCCGGCTGGTGGTGATCAATGACCTGAGTGGCAGGCTGATGGAGTGGGAGGATAAATACAGGGCTTCGTTTTCACTTCACTTTAAAATCAAAAGACTTGGCCGGGCAGTCAAAAATATTTTCATAAAGTCCTGAAAATAATACGATGAGGCAGCCATGTTAAAATTATTAAAATCATTCAAAAAATCCAGATCTCAGATGATGCCTTATAAGCTTCAGCAGGCTGAAGCGAAACCGATATGTTCGCCTCTGCTGGCACATCGAAACAATGTGGCCTCTCAGGATGGAGAAGACGGCATTATCGAAAAAATATTTGCCGTTATGCCGCCTAAAAACAGATTTTGTGTTGAATTCGGCGCCTGGGATGGAAAATATTTTTCAAACACCTGGAATCTTCTGACGCATCACAGCTGGAGCGGTTTGCTGATAGAGGGCAGTCCGAAAAAATTCAGGGAACTGACTGATAATTTCAAAGGTAACAGTGCAGTTCGCTGTCTTAATCAATTCGTGGATTTTGAGGGGCCGAATTCCCTGGATGACATTCTGGCCCGTATGGATGCTCCGACAGAGCCTGATTTCATCTCAATTGACATTGATGGCGCTGATTACTTTATCTGGGAATCACTTGAACGTTTCAGGCCAAGGGTGCTGGTTATTGAGTTTAACCCCAGTATTCCCAATGATGTCTTATTTGTTCAGCCAAAATCCAATGCGATCAACCAGGGATGTTCTCTGCTCGCACTTATTCAGCTGGGAAAAGAAAAAGGATATGAACTGATCTGCTGCACCGGCTGGAATGCTTTTTTTGTTGAAAAAAATAATTTTGACCTGTTTGAAATCAGGGATAATGCCATTGACAAGCTTTATACGCCCGTGTGTGACGGAAGAATATTCCATGGGTATGATTCGTACGTTTATGTAACAGGCATGTCCCGGTTGATATGGTCACAGACACCCGTAGCGTCACAGAATTTTCAGGTGCTGCCTTTTTCGAAGAGAAAATTTGGTGATTCGCAGAGAGGCTGAAACTTCCGTTTTCAGCCGGCAGTGCATCAGCAGATTTTTGACATCGATGGAATGAACGCCAGCAGCTGTTCATTCGCAAGGGCAACAAACCCGGGATTGACAAGTTCGGCTTTATTATATTGCAGTGGCATCTGGGTGTTTTGAATCAGCACTTTCCCACCGATTTCATTGATAATGGCATGTCCTGCTGCCGTGTCCCATTCCATGGTGGGTGCAAGCCTTGGATAAAGATCCGCAAGTCCTTCTGCCAGCAGACCAAATTTTAAGGCACTCCCAATGGGTTTCAGCGCAATGGTCTGGCCATTCAGGGTCAGCTGATCCAAAAACTGCCGGGTGTCTTCATTGATATGCGAGCGGGATGTCACCACCCGGAGTGTCTGTGGGTCCTGGGGCTTTGCTCTTAAGGCAGTGATTTTTCCTTCGAAAAGTTTGTAGGCACCCTTTATTTTTTCAGCAAAATAAGTCATGCCCAGTGCCGGTGCATGAATGATTCCAAGGCAGGGTAATCCGTCTTCCACCAGCGCAATATTAACTGTGAATTCGCCGTTGCGCTCAAGAAATTCTCTTGTGCCATCCAGCGGGTCAATCAGAAAAAAACGCTTCCAGTGCTGTCTTTCCTCATAGGGCTGCTGGGTTTTGGATTCCTCGGAGATAATCGGAATATTCGGATAAGCGGCAGCAAGGGTGCTGCAGATGAGCTCATGCGACAGTCTGTCGGCTTCCGTCAGGGCAGAACCGTCCACTTTTTGAGTGACGAAGACGCCCTGTTGGTTGTATACAGACAGCACCACATCGCCTGCCTGCTGCGCCAGTGTCAGTAATTTATTTAACATAATGCTGCCTCTTGACCCCTGAGTGTGAATGATATTAAATCCGTCGCGGCAATGCGATGGTTATATGAATGGATTTTTATTCGAGCAGGGGCAGGGAAGTGCATAAATTAATTGTCACACTGAGGCAGCGCTGTGATCTCGAGTTGCTGCTTGTAGGTGGTTTTCATCCGCTGACGGGTTTTTTGACGGAGGCAGATTATGAGCAGGTTCTGCAGCACACACGCTTAAGCTGCGGTCAACTCTGGCCGATGCCCATTACCCTTGATGTCAGTGAGTTGCTTGCAGGGGAGGTGAGCCTCGGGGATACCCTGGATCTCTGTGATACGGATAATTCTCTTCTGGCCCGCCTCACCATCACTGACAAATGGAAACCCGATAAACACCGGGAAGCCCGCTGCATATTTGGTACAGAAGATGTGAAACACCCGGGGGTGAATACCCTGTTCAATGAGACGGGAGAATGGTATCTGGGTGGCAGCGTGACATCTGTGAAGGTGCCGGTACATTATGATTTTCATGCGCTGCGCCATACACCCGCGCTGTTAAAACAACATTTTTCTAAAATTGGAGCCCCTCATCGGGTGGCATTTCAGACCCGAAATCCCATGCATCGGGCACACATGGAGCTGACTTTGAGGGCAGCGCTCGCCTGTGATGCGCATATTCTCATTCATCCTGTGGTGGGTTTAACAAAACCGAGAGACATTGATTATTATACGCGGGTGCGCTGTTATCAAAAAATAATGCATTATTATCCTGCGAACAAAGCCACGCTCAGTCTGTTGCCGCTTGCCATGCGAATGGGCGGTCCGAGAGAGGCGCTGTGGCATGCCCTGATCCGAAAAAATTACGGATGTACCCATTTTATTGTGGGCAGAGACCATGCAGGCCCTGGTAATGACGCTCAGGGCAGACCGTTTTATGATCCGTATGCTGCACAGCAGCTGGCTCTTTCTCATCAGGATGAAATAGGTATTCAAATTGTCCCCTTTCAGGAAATGGTGTATGTGGCTTCCCGAAAAAAATACTGCCCCATCAATCAGCTGACAGCGGATGATCAGCCGCTTTCTATTTCTGGCACAGCGCTTCGGGAGGCGCTGCTGAATGAGGGGTCACTGCCCTCATGGTTTACTTTTCCAGAGATTGTGGCTGAACTGCGCCGCTCATCAAAGCCTAAGCATCAGCAGGGTCTGACACTGTTTTTTACAGGTCTTTCCGGTGCCGGCAAAACTACGCTCGCCCAGGCATTGATTGCGCGCCTTATGAGTGACGGCACTCAAAATATCACTTTGTTGGATGGAGATGCGGTACGCCGGACACTGGCAGGTGAGCTGGGTTTCAGCAAGGCAGACCGCAATCTGAATATCCGGCGAATTGGATTTATCGCAGAGGAAGTGACAAAGGTGGGTGGTATTGCAGTTTGTGCCGCAATCGCCCCTTATCGTGAGGCCAGAGCTGAAAACAGACGACTGATTTCAAAACACGGCGGTTACATTGAAATTTATCTTTCTACATCAGTGGCCGTGTGTGAAGAGCGCGACACCAAGGGTCTTTATCGAAAAGTCCGCGATGGATCCATGAAGGGGCTGACGGGCGTGGATGATCCTTATGAACCACCGCTCGATGCGGAAATATCAATTGATACTTCAAAACTGACCATTGAACAGTCTGTGGATCAAATTGTCAGATATCTGCAAAATGAGGGTTATCTGAAGAAAGAAGAAGACATTTCGACATTAAAGAGGGTAAACGGTGATGTTCCCTCAGTGGTCGCGTATCATGAAGGTGAATTGGCCGTGTGATTCCGGCCGGACAGATGAATGGGCAATGATATGAGCAACGCATTTATTTCATGGATCAGAGAAAAATTCACCCACCATCCTGCCTCTGTGGGTGAGACGTATTTCACCCATCTGAGATGTGCCGGTTATTATGGATTAATGCTGATATTGGCAGGTTTTGCCTGTGTCATTCACTGTATTTTTCCTTTTGTATTTAAGACCACCGCCAGTGACACTGTCTTCAGGCTGCATGATCATATGACTGACAGAAAAACCGGTTCATCCCGGTCCTCATGAAACCCCTTCGGATAGGCATTGTTGGCGCCGGATTTTCAGGGACATCACTGGCTGCGACCCTGCACAAACTGGCCGAAAAATCCAAAAAAACCGCTGAAATTTTCCTGTTTGAAAAGTCCGGTCAGTTTGGACCGGGGGTTGCCTACGCCACCACATCACCGTTTCATCTGCTCAATGTGCCTGCTGAAGACATGAGTGCCATTGAAATGGAAAAAAGACATTTCAGTGACTGGCTGGCCCGGTACATCAACACATCTCACTGTGCAGGCAGATGGATGTGTGCCGACGGGCGGTTTGTTTCACGGTGTCTGTATGGCGATTATCTCAGGGATCTGACTGCAGAAATTGCGGCATCAAAGACAATTCGGGTGCATCTGATTCCAGAGGCAGTGACCGCGGTGCAGTCTTCTGAAAAAAATATTCAGATGGCAGGGGTTACTGTGGATAGGGTGGTGCTTGCAACCGGCAATCCACTGCCTCCGAAGCCTTTGTTTGCAGTGTCTGCGACCGCCCGTTTGATTGATAATCCCTGGGATCAGCGGGTGTATTCGAAGATTGCACCGGATGATTCTGTCGTTTTGCTCGGCAGTGGACTCAGCATGATTGATTCGGTGCTGTCTTTGTATCATCAACAGCACCGGGGAACGATTTGTTCGGTGTCACGCCATGGTCTGCTGCCAGAACCGCATGCTGAATCAGGGGCTGTTTATCAGTTCGAAGGGAAACAGCCGGTTACACTCTCAGGCTGGATGAAATATCTTCGTGCTGAGAGCGCTGAGTGGATGAGAAAAGGCGAAAATTGGCGGGCGGTGATTCATGCCATGCGTGGCATGATCCCGGAAGTCTGGGGTGCAATGAGTGCTGCGGATAAACGCCGTTTTCTCGTGCATTGTCAGACGTACTGGAATATACACCGCCATCGTGTGCCGAAAGAAGTGTCCGCATTATTGCAGCAGCTGCAAAAGACCGGGCAGCTTCGGGTTGTGAGCGCTCGCGTGCATGCATTTCAGAATGAGACGCTTCTCATCAGACAGCGTGGAAAAAAGACTGAAGACAGGCTGCAGGCGGACTGGCTGATCAACTGCACCGGTCCTTCTCCGGATCTCAGCAGAGATCCTTTGATTCTTTCTCTGCTGAATCAGGGACTGGTGGCCTGTGATCCGCATCAGCTGGGGCTGTGTGTTTCTCCTGTCGGAGGACTGCTGGATCAGAGGGGAAAAGAATCACAGGTTTTCTCTGCACTGGGTTCACTTTGCCGTGGCCGGTTCTGGGAAATCACTGCAGTCCCTGATATTCGCCGGTATAATCATGTCATCGCTCTGGCCCTTTTGAAGCAGATGTGAGCCGCGCCAAGCGTATTGATATTATGAAACTGTTTTTAGCAGCCGTGTAAACTGACCGGCCTGCCCACATTCCCCCAGTCCCAAAACAAAGGTGTCAGAAATCGGAGAATAACTTTCAACCAGTGATTTTGCCCTGATCTGACACTAAACTGGCACAGCGTAATATGGGGAAGAGACTGTCTGCCGAGGCAGTAATTTTTCTGGATGGGTGACAGTGCCTGTGAGAGCGCGGTGAAAGGCTGATTCTGGGTGAGGGGAATCAGGGCGGCATTGTATTTTTTTTCATGGTGAGTCAGGACGGAAGGAAGCTGGGCTTAAAATTTCAAAGGAAAAACTCTGATGAGGCCGGTCCTGCCCATGGATCAGGGTCATGAGTTCTTCACGGCTGCAGCTGAGCGCGCTGGTGGTAAACTCAAGAACTTCATCAACAAAAGCCTGTGCCAGCCGTCTTCTGAGCATACTGTCATCGGGCGAATCGGTGCGTGCGGGTTCTGCCTGTTCAAAACGCAGCAAAGGATTGTTGGGATGTTCCAGCACTGCAAAAAACCATTGCTCAGAATGGGGTTTTTTGATCAGCATAGTCAGTTCATTGACCAGTTCTGTTCTGTGGCAGCTGGTGAAACGGTGGAGTTTTTCAGCCCGAAGCGCATAGTCTTCAAGATTCAGGGTGCAGGAAAGCTGTAAAACCCTCTCTTTGGTGTGGCTGTCCACTAAAAACTGATTGAGTCTTTCGTGTGTGAGTGCTATTTCCTCTTTTGTTTCAGGCACTGCAGAGATATTTAAAATTTTCTGAATCTCTTCGATGATTTCAGCAGCCAGGATCATTTTGGCATCTTCAATGCAGATTTGTTTTCTGGCATTTCGAATCAGCACTTCAGCCTCTTCCAGCGTATAGTTCATGCCGGTGAGTGGATTGATCATAAATAAAGAGAGGTAGATGGCACAGAACATGGCACTGCGTGAGCGACCGGCTTTGCAGTGAATATAAACCGCTTTCCCGCTGTCGATCACTTCTTTCATTTTCAAAATGGCATCGATGGCTGTTTTTATGTCTACAACAGCTGAAAAATCCCGCATTTCAACCAAACGGTGTTCGATGTTGCGTTCAATCCAGTCTTTAGGCTGTGCCATCGTGACCCCTGAAAAACCCTCACCGGCCAGTTCATCGGGCTCAACCACACTGACCACAAGCCCCAGCGGTTTGGTCGGATTGGCATTTAGGATGTCTTCAATGATCTGATCGGCAGAGTTGCTGATGTGCTCACCAATATAAGTAGTGGCTGTTGGAATGACACCGAGAAATAAACCAGAAATAACCTGATTATGTTTATGCCAGTCTATCTGTTGTCTGGCAAAATTATACCAGATTGAGCCGGTGCGGATGATGGAGTCTTTCACGGTGGCTTTCATGGTGTTCCTTGTACGCAGATCATTGGGTTCTCATGAAGAGGAATTATAACATCGGATTTGGATGGTTGTTTAACTGCTTGAAATGTCTGGGGTCAATGTCCGAGGTTAGACTCCGATCTTCCTATCTTATCGTCCCGCGGCTTTACACTTATACTCATCGTTCCGCGGCTTTACACCTATACTCATCGTCCTACGGCTTCACACTATACTCATCGTCCCGCGGCTTCACACTATACTCATCGTCCCGCGGCTTCACACTATACTCATCGTCCTACGGCTTCACACTATACTCATTGTCCCGCGGCTTCACACTATACTCATCGTCCCGCGGCTTGTCCGCGGGATCCAGACAAACGCTGCCTTGTTTCTGGATCCCGCGGACAAGCCGCGGGACGATGAGTAGAAGTAGAAAGCCGCGGGACGATGAGTAGAAGTAGAAAGCCGCGGGATGATGAGTAGAAGTAGAAAGCCGTGGGACGATGAGATAGGTCCATTGTTCTGCCACTTCCTCTCTGAAGCCAGTACAATACCCATACCACCCCCGGAGACCATCCATGATTGGGCAATTACGCGGCATTATCCTCGAAAAACAACCCCCTGCGCTGTTATTGGACGTTCAGGGTGTTGGCTATGAAATCGACGCACCTATGAGCACTTTTTATCACCTTCCCGAAAGTGGTCAGGAAGTGGTGTTATTTACCCATTTTGTCGTGCGTGAGGATGCGCATCATCTGTATGGATTTTATACCCGGGAAGAGCGGCAATTGTTCAGAACGCTGATCAAAGTGAATGGGGTGGGACCCCGTCTTGGACTCACGATTTTGTCGCGTATGAATCCGGATGAGTTTGTACGCTGTGTGGCTACGAATGATACGGAGGCTTTGGTGTCGTTGCCGGGGGTTGGCAAAAAAACCGCGGGACGTTTGATTATTGAAATGCGGGATCGCCTCGCGGGGTGGGAATCCACCGATGTACGATTGTCTTCCCCCAGTGCTGCCAATGGGCGGTCGAGTGTTCAGCAGGATGCGATTTCTGCGCTGGTGTCGTTGGGTTACAAGTCAGCGGATGCGGCGCGTACAGTGTCGCGCCTGGATGATGGCACAACGGTCAGTGAAGAAATTATTCGCAAAGCCTTACAGGAGGGCGTGGGGTGACAACAGAGCCTATGCGGGATATTGCACCGGGGGAGATGCCGCAGGATACGGCGGACCGGGCTTTGCGACCCTCAACCCTTGCGGATTATACCGGTCAGCCTAAAGTGCGTGAACAGATGTCGATTTTTGTCGAAGCGGCGAGAGCGCGCCGGGATGCGCTGGATCATGTGCTGATTTTTGGGCCCCCCGGTCTTGGTAAAACCACGCTCGCACACATTCTTGCCAATGAAATGGGTGTGGGTTTGCGTCAGACTTCGGGGCCGGTACTCGAAAAGCCCGGGGATGTTGCTGCACTTTTGACCAATCTGCAGGCACGGGACGTGTTGTTTATTGATGAGATTCATCGGTTAAGTCCTTTGGTCGAGGAAATTTTGTATCCAGCCATGGAGGATTATCAGCTGGATATCATGATTGGCGAGGGGCCATCCGCGCGTTCCATCAAACTGGACCTGCCGCCTTTTACACTGGTCGGTGCCACCACCCGGGCGGGGCTGCTGACATCGCCTTTGCGGGATCGTTTTGGCATTGTGCAGCGACTTGAATTTTATGCGCTGCCGGATCTTGCGAACATTGTGGAACGATCTGCAGGTCTTTCAGGGGTGCAGATTGACAGACAGGGTGCTGAAGAAATTGCCCGCCGCTCCCGCGGGACACCGCGTATTGCCAACCGCCTGCTGCGTCGGGTGAGGGATTTTGCAGAAGTTCGTGCAGATGGACGTATTGTCCGGGAGGTTGTACAGCAGGCACTGGATCTTTTGGATGTTGATCAGCTGGGTTTTGACACAATGGACCGGAAGCTGCTGCAGATGCTGGTTGAACGATTTGATGGCGGTCCTGTGGGAATTGACAGTCTGGCTGCAGCCATCAGTGAAGAGCGCGGTACGATTGAAGACGTGATTGAGCCTTATCTGATTCAGCAGGGATATATTATGCGGACTGCGCGGGGTCGAATGGCCTCGAAACTGGCCTGGCATTATCTGGGGCTTGCGGCGCCGGCACAGGTGTTGCAACAGACACTGGCGGTGACGGTGGAGGAAGGGGGTGCACTTGACTGACGCAGTTTTTCCCATCCGCATCTGGATTGAAGATACGGATTTTGGCGGTGTGGTCTATCATGCCAATTACCTGAAATATTTTGAGCGCGCACGCACTGCCTGGGCGGAGTCTCTGGGATTTGGAACACAGGCGCAGTTGGCGACCGGTATTTTGTTTGCGGTACGAACGGCCAGCTTGGATTACAGACTGCCTGCCCGCCTGGACGACTCACTTGAAGTGATTACCCGAATTACCCGCGTGGGCAGAGCCAGTGTGGACTTTTCTCAGTGCCTTCGTCATGTGTCATCTGACAAACTGGTTTTGTGTGTGGCAGCCACCCGGGTGGCCTCTGTGACGCTGAATATAAAATCATGTCCCATCCCGGAGCAATGGCGTGTACAACTGACAGCCTGCAGGCAGGAAGAGGGGACTGATGAATTTTAAAACCAACAGTCTGACGCCGGCTGCCCGTGCTGTTTTGTGTGAAAAGGCAACGGAGCCGCCTTTCAGCGAATCTCCCCAAAAACCGGCACACCCCGGCACCTGGCTTTGTCGTCAGTGCGGTCTTGCACTTTTTCGGTCTCAGGCACGGTTTGATTCGGGATGCGGGTGGCCTGCATTCAACCGTGACATTCCGGGCGCTGTGAAAGAGCAGCGGGATGAAGATGGTGTGCGTGATGAGATTTTATGTGCGCGCTGTGAAGGGCATCTGGGACATGTTTTTCGGGGTGAGGGGCTGACACCTGAAAATCTTCGCCATTGTGTCAATGCCCTCAGTCTGGATTTTGTATCACATGCTGAGGTCCTCGATTCTGAGGAAGCCATTCTTGCTGCCGGATGTTTCTGGGGGGTGGAATATTTATTTAAAAAATACCCCGGCGTTTTGAAGACAGAAGTGGGTTATACCGGCGGCAGAGTGTTTTATCCGACCTATGAACAGGTCTGTCGCGGTGATACGGGTCATTACGAGGCGCTGCGTGTTTTATATGATCTAGGGCAGGTTTCTTACGCTGATATTATCCGGTATTTTTATGAAATCCATCATCCGGAAGAGCGTGATGGCCAGGGGCCGGACCGAGGCCCGCAGTACAGGAGTGCGGTTTTTTTTCATGATGCCGTTCAGCAAAAAACAGCGGAGGAAGTCACGGATCTTTTGAAGCAGAAGGGTTTTTCTGTGGCAACTCAGCTTAAACCCACGGAGATCTTCTGGCCTGCGGAGGAATATCATCAGGATTATTACGGTAAAAATGGCAAAGCGCCGTACTGTCATTTTTATACGAAAAAATTCTGACTGCACCCAGTGCCGGATAATCTTCCCCCCTGAAGGGGGAAGATATTTCATGGTTATTTTTCAGTATCTGAGCGCTGCCGGAACTCTTGCATTAATCTCGTTGTTCACCTCTTCCAGTCCCGTGTTCTGCGGTTTTGAGAAAAGCCCATTGAAGTAGAGGATGGAGGTGGCTGTGGCACCCACTGAAATGATACCGGCTGCCAGTGAAAGCCCGTAGGCCAGTGCGCCTGCTGCAAACACAGGCCATGCAAATGCAATGCTGGCGGCTGCGGCAACGCCTGCGAGCAATGCGTATCCTGCGCCCACCCAGGGCTGGGCATTCATTCCCTGAAGTGCTTCATTGGCACTGCCAAGACACTGGTAAAATTTGTTGACGGTTTCAGGATCTGTGGAGCAGGTATCATCCGAGTCTGAGTCGGAACCATCGTTTGACTGATTCTGACTGTAGAGTTCAATCAGATTCATGGCATCCCATGCGTTATCAACAAATTTAACAAAAAGGTTGTTGTCTTTTTTTGACAGAGGTCCTGTCGGAATTTGGATGCTGTTCAGCTTCAGGCGGCCGGCGAGTGCCCGCAACTTATCGAAGGGAGAGGACTCAGGGTCATCGTTCAGGGGATGGATGTCTGAATCATGGCACGGACAAAAAAAATTGGCGGCGTTTATAATTTCTTCTTTGTCATCTTTCATTTCCAGAGTCATTTCGATGTCTGGCGTGGCTGTGTTCGCAGTCGCTTCTTTTGTCTCAGTCTCTTCTTTGATCTCATTGACAAAAGGAGTATCAGAGGGGTTTTTCAGTTCGGTGTTAAGCATGCAGTGTTCTCCGTTAGGTTGAGCTCCAAAGCGAACACAATATATTTTGAGCCCTGAGGGAACTCAATTTATTTCGGTAAAAATTTACAAAAGGCACAGAATCTGACCTGTTTATCCCGGGGGTTGTTCAAAGCCGGTCGGGTTGTCGTCAGGCTGAGAGTCCCCTACACTTCTCTAGAGACAGATGGATGAAAACGCCGGGGAGTATTGCTATGTTTGAGGGGTCATTGTGGAGTTATTTTGCCGGAGCAGGCTGGGTGGTCAAGCTGGTCATGCTGCTGTTGGCAGGCGCATCGATTGCGTCCTGGGCGTTTATTTTTCAGCAACTTGCTCGTATTCGGACGGCAAAGCAATCGATGGAAGGGTTTGAGCAGACATTTTGGTCGGGCGGGGATTTGGCAGCCCTCTATGCTGAAAGCGTTAAAAATAACCGCTATCCGGCAGGCTGTGAGGCAGTCTTTCAGGCGGGATTTCGGGAATTTCTGCGTTCCAAACAGTCGCCTGCTGGACCTTCAGGGGAAATTTTAGGCAGTGCTGAGCGGTCCATGCGCGCCACCCGTCTGCGGGAGCAGGATCAACTGGAATGGCATTTGCCTTTTCTGGCAACCGTTGGATCTGCAGCCCCTTTCGTTGGGATTTTCGGAACCGTGTGCGGCATTATGCTGACGTTTCGCACCCTAGCCCATGTTGAGCAGGCGACTATTTCGATGGTGGCGCCCGGGATTGCAGAAGCTCTGATTGCAACCGCAATGGGGCTTTTTGCAGCGATCCCGGCTGTTGTGGCTTATAATCGTTTTACAACGGATATCAATCGACTGTTGAACCGGCTGGATATGTTTGAGGAAGCTTTCTTAAATATTTTGGTCCGACTCACCCGGGCACCTTCCAGTGTGAAACAGGAGGCCTGATGTCACGTTTTTCCAAGGCAAGACAGTCACGCCGACCGATGGCCGAAATTAATCTGGTGCCGTTTATTGATGTGATGCTGGTGTTGCTGATTATTTTTATGATTACGACGCCTCTGTTGACCCAGGGAGTCAAGGTTTCGCTGCCATCTGCCACCACTGCCAAATCGCTGGATCATCCCAGAGAACCTTTGATTGTGACGGTGGATGCCAAAGGTGATTATTATTTAAATGTTTCAAATCATCCGGGACTGCCTGTTACTGCCCGTGTGCTGGCGCATCTGGCAGGAGAACAACTTCAGGGAGAAGAAAATCAAAAACGTCCCGTACTGGTCCGCGGAGATCGCAGTGTGAGTTATGGCCGGATCGTGGAGGCGATGGTGATTTTACAGCAGGCTGGCGCTGAAAGTGTCGGGCTTGTGACGCAGGCAGTCCCTGCGGCGGAACATGCAGGATGAGTGCCGGTCAAAAGATATCACGGCGAACCTGGGGAGCATCCCTTTTTTTGCACGCGGTTATCCTGAGTTTACTGGTTTTTCATTTCAGTTTTTTTTCTTCATCTCAGCTGGTGATCGAGCAGGGAAAGGATGCCGATCAGCAAGTGATTGAGGCGATGGTGGTGCAGGAACAGGTGCCTGTTAAAAAGCCCGCACCCATTGCGCCGCCAGTCCCTGCCACACCAAAACCTGTGGCAGCACCCAGCCCGCTTGCATTAAAAAAGCAGTTATTAAGCGACCTTAAAAAAGATATCAGCCGGCAAAAACATCAGCAAACCTTGGTACAACAACAAAAAATTTTGAATGCACTCGCTCAGCAAAAACAGTTACTCCAGGAAAAAATCCGTGCCGATGGCGTACGTTCTGCAAGAACGCGTGGCATCGTGGACCGCTACCGCGCTTTGATTCTTCAGGTGATCAGTCAGAACTGGCGTCTGCCTGGCGTGCCCGATAAAAATCAGTCTGCAGAGCTTTTGATTCGTCTGGCCCCCGGCGGCATTGTGTTGGACGTCCAGGTTACCCGCAGCAGTGGCAATCCCGGTTTGGACGGGTCCGCCCGCAGTGCAGTGATGCGTTCATCGCCCTTGCCCGTGCCTTCTGATCCTGCATCTTTTGAAGCATTTAGATCATTCGTGCTTAAAGTTAGACCAGAAAATATTTTAGCTGACAACGCCTGATTGTTCTTTCGGGGTATACTATGAGTCAGACGCCGATATTAAAACGTTTAAAACCTGATTGAAGATGCGGTGTCCGAAAGGGAGAGTGGACGATGCTATTTTTATCCGTATTTTTATTGTTGGTGCTCCCTGCAGTGGTGAGTGTCTGTCTGTGGCGTCTGCATGGCATCAAACAGCGTCTTAAAGATGCAGAAACGCAGCGTCAGGAAGTACTGGAACATCAGCGGTCGCTGAATGTTGAACTGGCGGAGCTCCGTGGACGGGTCGAAAAAGGCGAATGGATGGATGGGCTGACGGGACTTCCCAGCCGGCAGATTTTTGAAGATCGACTGGTTTTGGCCATCGGTCAAAGTACCCGGTATAAACTCACCTGTGCAGTGATGTTTTTAAATCTCGATCATTTCAGAATTGTCAATGATGCGCTGGGTCTTCAGGCGGGTGACTTTATTCTGAAAAAAGTCGCAGGTCGTCTGAATGAATGTGTGCGGGAACTGGATACGGTCAGCCGGTTTGCAGGCGATGAATTTGTGATGCTTTTTCCCCAGATCAACCGGGCAGAAACGGCAGGTTATATTGCACAGCGTGTGCTGGACCGCATTTCTCAGCCGTATGATGTCGAGGGAGAAGATGTATGGCTGACAGCGAGTGTCGGCATTGCGGTATTTCCCCTTGATGGAGAAAATGCCGGAACATTGATTCAAAATGCTGAAAATGCCCTGCATCAGGCCAAAGCACATGGGCGCAATACCTATCAGTTTTATCGCAAAGAAATGCATGCTTTGGGCAAGCGCGAATTGATGCTGGGTGCCGGGCTGCACAATGAATTGTTGTTCCATGAGTTTGCGATTACGTACCTGCCTGAAGTCGATGTGAAATCCCGCCAGATCACCTGCATGGATGTACAGCTGCACTGGCATCATCCGGATTTTGGCCCGGTCCCTTTGTCTGAATTTGTGCATCTTGCAGAAAATACCGGCCGTATTGTGGATATTGGTGAATGGGTGATGCGAACGGTGGTGCAGGATCTGCTCGCATGGCGTGAACAGGGTCTGCCAATGGTTGCAGTGTCACTGCCATTGTCTCTGAAGCAACTGGAGAAAATGCATTTTGTTCATTTTCTTTCGACACTTTTACAGGAATTTCATCTGGATCCGGACATTTTTATTTTTGAAATAACGGATACGGCTGGATTGGTTCACATTGATGCCGTTAAAAAAATGTTGGACATGATGAAACATCTGGGTGTACGGCTTTCAATCAATGGTCTCGGAACCGATAATCTTTCTATTCGGCGACTGTACCAATTGCCGATGGATGTTTTTAAACTGGACGCCCAACTGGTTAAAAATATTACACATGACTCCGAAAGCCGGGCGATTGCTAAAATGATTATTGCGCTTGCCCGGAGTCTGAATGCAGGTATCGTGGCCCTTGGTGTCGAGAATCTGGGGCAGGAAACCGTCCTGCTCGAAATGGGATGCAAAACGCTTCAGGGCAATCTTTTCAGTCAGTCGCTGGCAGGCCATCAATTTACCAAAGAAACTGTCAGAGAAATTTGTGAGGGGATGGCTCAACCCGTTTCATAAAAATTCCCAGTATGTTATACATCACGTCCGATGTGTTTTCTCTTTCTTCGGAGCGTGTCTGTGTCAAAGTTTCTTCCCGCAAAAAAAATAGCCTCTGTTTTTTTGTTGGGTTTAATTCTTTTTTTACCCCGGCTTGCAGAAGCCATGCTGAGCATGGAATTGACGCGGGGAGTCTCGGGTGCCATTCCTGTTGCGGTTGTGTCATTTCCCGGGGAAACCCCTGATATTTCTGCCGATGTGTCTCAGGTGATTGCCAATGATCTGAGTAACAGCGGACGTTTTGCGGTGAAGCGGGGGGATGCGAGTCAACCCGTCAGTGCCTACCGCAGCCGGGGTGTGGATGCCGTGGTCTACGGAAAGGTTGAGCAGACTGCGCCGAATCGTTACCGCGTGACTTACAGCTTACGGGATACGTGGCGCGGGAAGTCTCCGGATGCGGGGGCAGGTTTGTTGTTAAGTGGCAACTTCACTGGGGGTGCAAAGGGCCTGCGCGCCATTGCACATGCCATCAGTGACAAGGTGTACCACCAGATGACCGGGACGCGGGGAATTTTTTCGACGCGCCTCGCCTATATCGTGGTGCAGCATCCCACAGGCGCACCGGCCCGTTACCTGCTGGAAGTGGCGGATCAGGATGGATATAACCCTCAGGCGCTTTTGACCTCTGCTGAGCCCATTATGTCTCCGGCATGGTCACCGGATGGGAAGCGGATTGCCTATGTCTCCTTCGAAAAGAAGCGTGCTTCCATTTATATGCAGGAAGTGGGCACAGGAGCGCGGCAAAAACTCTCTGGATTCCGGGGGATCAATGGTGCACCGGCTTTTTCGCCTGATGGCAAAAAATTGGCATTGGTTCTGTCAAAAGATGGTTCACCCAGTATTTATCTGCTGGATATTGCATCGCATAAGCTGACACGGTTGACGCATGATTGGTCGATTAATACCGAGCCTGCGTTTTCTCCGGATGGAAAATCTATTATTTTTACCTCTAACCGCGGGGGTGGACCGCAGATCTATCAGCTGAATCTTGCCAGTAATCATATCACCCGGGTGACGTATGATGGGGATTACAATGCCCGTGCTTCCTTTGCGCCGGATGGTCGTCATGTGTTGATGCTGAATCGGACGAAAGGTCTTTTTGCCATTGCTGTGCTCGATCTGGATACGGGTGTGCTGCGAGAACTGACGAGCGCGAGTGGCGCAGACAGCGAATCACCCAGTGTCGCGCCCAATGGCGCCATGGTACTTTATGGCACGCTTTATCAGGGCAGGAGTGTGCTTGCGATGTCATCTGTGGATGCTCGTGTGCAGGTTCGTCTGCCCGTCAGAGAGGGGGATGTCCAGGATCCAGCTTGGTCGCCGTGGTTTTCTTAAAGCCAGTTTAAAAAAGGAGAAATTTCATGCAGTTAAAAAAATTGACACAGGTGATGTTGGTTGCCAGCGTGTTTCTGTTGAGTGCATGTTCCTCATTGCATCGCAATACCAGCAAAGGCGTGAACGGAGACAATGATGCTGAAACCACCGCGATGAACGGGGACGAAGGGGTCAATGGCGAAGAGTCTGGTGGAGAGTCCCTGGCTCAGAAACGCACGTATTATTTTGATTTTGACAGAAGTGATGTACAGGACACAGACAAGCCTGCCATTGTTGCCAATGCGGATTATTTGATTGCGCATCCTTCAACCAAAATTATTTTGGAAGGGCACACGGATCCCCGCGGCAGTCGTGAGTACAATGTGGCACTCGGTGAGCGCCGTGGCAACTCGGTGCTGGATATCCTGAGAGCACGCGGTGTAAATCCCGATCAGATCCGGGTGGTGAGCTATGGGGCTGAGCGACCAGCGGTTCAGGGTCACACCGAAACGGCTTTTCAACAGGATCGTCGTGCAGTGATTGTGGTTGAGCAGGGGTGATAATGTCCCGGTGTCATTTTCTTAAGACCGTGTTGGTGGCCAGTGCCTTCTCTCTGAGTGCGATGACTGTGTTTGCAGTCGAAGCACCGGTGTTTGAGGCCGATGATTATCCAGAGGCAGGGAGCGATCAGGGACAGGGAACGGCTGCCACATCTTCTGCGGCGAGTGCGCCTGAAATAATAGACAATGACTCGGGTGGAAATGCCACCAACAGTGATGATGTTCCACCGTCCTCTTCATTGACACAGGGACAGCGAATCGATCGACTTGAACAACAAGTGGATAATTTGCAGCATGCTGAAGGTGGAACAAAATTAAATCATTTTCAGGAAGAGATTCAGACCTTAAGAGGCAAAGTTGAAGAGCTGACCCATCAACTTGAGCAGATGCAGGTGCGACAACAGACGATGTACACGGACTTGGATCGACGCATCGGGGCTAAATCTGCCCCGTTGCCCGTGATTCCTCCTGTGGGACATAAAAAAGCAGCTGTTACGGCAACATCAACTGCCATTGCATCATCAGTGCCTTCCAAATCAGCGCAACCCAATGTGGCAGAAGAACAGCAGACTTATCAGCTGGCCTATGATCTGATCAAGTCCGAAAAATATGATCAGGCGATTGCGGCATTGCAAAGCATGTTGCACAAATATCCATCTGGTCAGTTTGCTGCCAATGCGCATTACTGGCTGGGTGAGCTGTATGGTTTACAGGGTAAAAATACGCTTTCTGCGACGGAATTTCAGACTGTCTTGAAGCAATATCCGGGGAGTCCACGGATTGCAGATGCAGGGCTGAAGCTTGGGCTTATTTTTGCAGCCGAGCTTAAGTGGCGGGAGGCGAAAGCGGCTTTTAAGAATGTGATTAATCGCTATCCTGGCACGGCTTCTGCACGACTGGCTTCGGAGCAGTTGAAGCAGATTAAGCAGGCGGGGCATTGATTTTTTCCCTTTCAATCACCTAAAAATCCCGTAGGGGCGACCGGCTGGTCGCCCTTTTGCAAAATTCCCGTACGGGGCCCCATTGAATCAGGGCGACCAGCCGGTCGCCCCTACAATGTAGAGAACGTTGGCATTGAAATCTTGGTAAACCCTGATACAATTTCTGGCCAATTTTGACCACTTCATATAAACATGAACCGCCTACGCATCACCGAAATCTTCCACTCCCTCCAGGGCGAAACCCGTACCGTCGGCCTCCCAACGGTATTTATCCGCCTGACAGGTTGTCCCCTCCGCTGCGGCTATTGCGATACGGCCTATGCTTTCCAGGGGGGTCACTGGAAGACCTTTGACGAGATTCTGACAGAAGTCGCCCAGCATGGCGCTGCCTATGTCACCGTAACGGGCGGAGAGCCACTGGCTCAGCCAGGATGTATACCCCTGCTGAAATCGTTGTGTGATGCAGGCTACACCGTATCCCTTGAAACCAGCGGCGCTCTTGACCTCTCTGCCGTTGACCCCCGAGTCGTCAGGGTCATGGATCTGAAAACCCCAGGTTCTGGTGAATGCAGTAAAAACCTGTATGACAATATTCCCCATTTGCAGCCGCATGATCAGGTCAAATTCGTCATCTGTGACCGTGCAGACTACGATTGGTCAAAATCCATTCTGGTGGACTTTGATCTGTCAGGTCGCTGTGAAGTCCTGTTTTCGCCCGTCTGGGGATCATTACCTGCAGGGGATCTTGCAGACTGGATTCTGCAGGATAAATTACCGGTCAGGTTACAGATTCAATTGCATAAATTTTTGTGGGGAGATGCGAGAGGGCGTTGATATTTTTTTCTGAGTCTGTATCATTGGCCGCTCCGGGATTCCCGGGATTGTACGTCTTTTGGGGTCGTTAGCTCAGTCGGTAGAGCAGCAGGCTTTTAACCTGTTGGTCCTGCGTTCGAATCGCAGACGACCCACTTCTCAGATATCAAGTCGGTTTGAAAGCATGCTCGTAGCTGTGCTCTGAGGGCGTCGGTGTCGACAGAGCGCTCGGGGTGTTGCGCTGAGATGCTGAATTGTGGGCCTGATAAAAAGTAAAGGGAGAGGGTCGATAGCGAGGGGCAATCAGTTTATCTTCGCTGTTTTCGCTGTTTTCTGTGTTGACATCCAGGCTATTCTCAAAACGATCAACCAGTCGTTGTAGATTCGCCAGCTGGGGTTGTTTGAGACTGATTTCGTTTTTGATAGATGTTATCTGTTTCTGACGTAAAGAATTGTTTAAGATAGAAAAAATAATAAATAGTACGGCGCTGGCAATGACATTTTTGCCGTGTAGATCATCCGTAATAAAATTCAGACAATCATCTTTTGCAATGGCATAGCCACTAAAAATACTGACCATTAGAAAATAAAAAAAGTCATCATCATGGTTGGCCGGATTATTTAATTGGTCTAAGTCTCGATCTAAACGACGAAGCTCACATTCCACATCTTCAATCCGTCGTCTCAGAATGATAAGATTTTGATCATTTTTCATTGTTTCTTCTCTTCAGAGAGTAAATGAATATTTTATACCGTGTCTCAGACGGAAGTCAGTTGTTAAATTACAGGCAGTTTGCCATTATTTAGATAAAGTCTGATTTGGTTATTGGTGCCAGATTAACCGGGTGAATAAGGATATTCTTTGGACCGCTCACATATCATTTTTTGGTGTATTGCACTCGGGTGTCTGATTTTATTTTCGGCTTTTTTTTCTGCGGCCGAAACAGCATTGATGTCTATTAATCGTTATCGTTTAAGGCATCAGGCCAAACAAAAAAAACACATTTCAATTTTAATTTTGCGGCTGTTAAAACGTCCCGATCGGTTACTGGGATTGATTCTGATTGGCAATTGTTTTTCCAATATTCTGGCCTCAGCGCTCGCCACCCTGATTGCAGTCAACATCATGGGAGAGCGCGGCGTCGTTATTTCAACGGCGATACTGACCCTCGCTGTGTTGGTGCTCGCAGAAGTGGCACCGAAGACGCTGGCCGCGCTTTATCCTGAACGGGTGGCCCGGGCAGTGGCATGGCCTGTTTTGTTGCTGTTGAAGGTGTTTTACCCGTTGGTTTGGCTGACGAATGTTCTCGCAAATGGGTTGCTGCGACTTTTCTGTATCAATGTGACACCGCTGCAGCCGGAAGCACTGAGCCGTGAAGAGTTGAGAAGTGTGGTGCATGAAACCGGTGGGCGCATGCCTCATGAATATCAGGAAATGTTGCTGGGTATCCTGGATCTCAACAAGGTGTCCGTAAATGATGTCATGGTGCCCAGACATAAGATATCTGGCATTGATCTTGAATGGGACGAACAAAAAATTCAGAATGCGCTGACAGCAAGCACGCACAATTGGCTGCCTGTCTACCGGGAAAATGTCAATCAGATTCAGGGAATGCTGCATCTCAGAGAACTGATGCCCTCTGTGCTGGCAGGTCAGGGATGCACACACGAGCTGCTGCGTTCCCTGCTGAAAGAATCATATTTTGTTCCTGAAAATACGCCACTGAATATTCAGCTGATGAATTTTCAGCGTCATAAGCGTCGCGTGGCACTCGTGGTCGATGAATATGGTGATATTCTGGGCCTGCTGGCGCTTGCAGATATTCTTGAGGAAATTGTCGGGAATTTTGCAACGGATGTCTCAGGGACAACGCGCCTGATACAGCAGCAAAGTGATGGCAGCTATCTGGTGGATGGATCGCTCTCTATCCGTGAGTTCAATCGCATCACCGGATGGGATTTGCCAGTGCGAGGTCCCCGGACATTGGGTGGCCTTGTGGTTGAATTTTTGGAGGCCATTCCACGCGCCGGTACCTGTGTGATGATTCGGCGTTATCCGATAGAAGTGGTGCACGTTCAGGGGAACAGGGTGCGGGTTGCACGTTTGTTCCCCAGGTGGACGATTGAAGTTATTCCAAAAAAGTAGCCAGAATCTCGCGGCTTTTTTCCGGCAGAATGGGTTTTGGCATGAACCCACTGACACCTGCATCGATACAGTTTTTTCGGATGTCTTCGGCATCGTGGGCGGTCAGTACCACAATCGGAACCGGTGGAATGCTTTTTTCATCTTCAATACGGCGAATGGTTTCTGTGATCGTCAGGCCATCAATGTCATCCAGTCCAAGATCCATAAAAATCAGATCATAGGCAGACCGGCTGAAAAGCTGCAGGGCCTCTGCACCGGTTTCTGCGGTGTCCACTTCGCAGCCCTGTGAGGTCAGGCAGAAAAGAGCGATTTTCTGGGCAATTTTTTGGTCTTCTACCAGCAGTATTTTATGCTTCTGTGCGTTCATTTTTAAGCGACTCCATGACTTAATATCAGTTTTTCAATGTGTACAGTGTGGGATTCTGTGTATGGGTGAAAGGGAAGAAAGCAGGTAAACACAGAACCTTTGCCTGGCTGACTTTTCAGCTGGATGGATCCTCCCATTTCATCGATAAATTGTCGGACAATACGCAGACCCAGCCCTGCGCCTTTGTGCCGGCCGTGGCTTGCAGGGCTGAGACGGGAAAATTTTTCATAAATCACCTCCTGTTTGTCAGGCTGAATGCCGATGCCTGAGTCCTCCACTGAAAACGCAATCATCCAAGTGTCCGGGGCAGATTGTCTGACAGGGTGAACTGACAGTGATACATAACCTGTTTCAGTGAATTTGATGGCGTTGCTGACCAGATTGATCAGGATATGGCGCAGACGCCATGCATCACCATTCAGCCTGACTGGGAAATCATCCGGACAAAATGAAGTCAGCGCCAGATTTTTTACACGTGCTGCGGGTTTTTCGATCGAAATGATATCCGAAAGCAGATCGCGGATATTGAAGTTTTTTTCAATCAGGGGCAGGGCGCCTGCATCAATGCGTGAAAAATCAAGAATACCGTTGCAATAAGCAAGCAGATCCCGGGCAGAGGTCATGATGTCTTCAAGGAGTTCCCGCCTGAAGAGAGATTCTTCCTGCTGACATAAAATAGCAGCCAGACCCTGAATGCCACTTAAAGGCGTACGAATATCATGTTCCATGTTGCGAATAAATTCGGTTTTAAGCTGATTGGCAAGTTCAGCTTCTTCTTTGGCTTTGCGCAGCGTCAGTTCAGCTATTTTTTCCCGGGTGACATCAATGGCAATGCCGGTGACG
>Ga0206962_1097_pt1 | contig 29196 bp, 24 predicted proteins | sample Alteio_BWOrgHeat_27_FD_153241 | JGI IMG/M metagenome (GOLD analysis project Ga0206962, IMG submission 153241) | Enriched cells from forest soil in Barre Woods Harvard Forest LTER site, Petersham, Massachusetts, United States -... | ecosystem: Environmental > Terrestrial > Soil > Temperate forest >...
TTATGTATTAAGTGAAGTCAGGAAAACTGGCGCACTATTTCAAGTAACGCCGCAAAGGCCTATGTCACCAGATAACTTCGGACGCAAAACTACTGCCCGAAACAACTCGCAATGACCGCCACTAAAAATATTAACTCTAATCTTATTAGAAAAAACATATAAACAACTCCAGATTAAAAATAATCCGACCCGTCTATAGTCAATTTTTTCCTGCACGGTCTTTGTACTACATGCCTGCCAAAAAATCCAGCATTTAAAAACTTATTGAAAATTTATCCACGACAAGCGTCGCCCAAGAAATCCGGTCAATTACATATTTTCCATGAGATGGGACGCATTGAGGCAGCTTAATGATAGCCGTTTTCTTCACCGGTTTTGCCTCGAAACACCCAATAAGCGTGGACAGTATAGACAAGAATCAGCGGGATTAAGAACAACACGCCAATCAGCACAAATAGCTGCGATGCCGGCGGAGACGCCGCCTGCCAGATGGTCATGACGCGCGGCACAATATAAGGCCATAGACTGATCGCAAGGCCGCTATAGGAAAGAATAAACAAACCAACGCTGCATATAAATGGCAAATAATCATGCTTCCTGCGTAGTGAAAAAAACAAAATAATGGTAAGCAGGCCGCTATAGAAAGGCACTGGCAGGAAGTATAAAATATTGGGCCAGGAAAACCAGCGCTCGGCGATGGCCGGTTGTGCAGATGGCGTCCACAAACTCACAAGCCCCAAAAAGAAAACCACCACGAACATAAGTCTCATGGCCATTCTCCGACACCATTCCTGCAAACATCCTTCGGTTTTCATGAGCAACCAGGTAGCTCCAAGCAGCGCGTAGCCGCAAACAATTGCCACTCCGGTCATAATACTAAAAGGGGTGAGCCACTCATATTGCGCGCCGATAAATTTTCCGTCTATTGCAGGAAATCCTTCAATGAACCGCCCAAGCACTATCCCCTGCATGAAGCTTGCGAGCGTGGCGCCGCCAGCAAAACAACTATCCCATATGCGTTGATATTTGCTCGCTTTAAAACGAAACTCAAATGCAATGCCGCGCAGGATTAGCCCTATTAAAAATAATATCAACGGCATGTAAAGCGCGGGCAATATTACCGCGTACGCTTTGGGAAATGCAGCAAATAAACTCGTGCCACCAAGTACCAACCAGGTTTCGTTGCCATCCCACAGAGGCGCAACACTATTCATCATGATGTCTTTGTGACGGAAATTTTTTACGAACGGAAATAATATGCCAACGCCTAAATCAAACCCGTCCAGTATCACATACATGATAACGGCGAAGCCTATAATACAAGCCCATATAAAGGGTAAATCAAGCATCCGGGGTTTTCTCCAGCCAGTTGGTGAGGTGATCAGGCGTTTCCTCTTTTGTAATCTCTGTAATGCCGCCTTTAATCAGTCGCAAAAGATATAAAATAAATGCAGTAAACATGGCGCCATAAAGCACAATAAAAATAATGAGGCTGGTCAGAACTGAACCGGGTGGTAAAACTGAAGCGCCATCGCTCGTGCGCATGAGGCCATGGACCAACCAGGGCTGGCGACCCGTTTCGGTGACAAACCAGCCCGCAAGTATGGCGATAAAACCAGCGGGCGAAAAAACTGTGCACCATTTGAGAAAATATTGATTGCTATAAAGCTTGCCTCGCATGCGAAGAAACAGGCCAAAAAATGCGGTAAGAATCATTCCCATACCAAGCCCTACCATCACGCGAAAAGAATAAAAAACAATCGGCACGTAAGGTCTGTCTTCTTTGGGCACCGCTTTTAATCCCTCGATTTCGCCTTCCCTGTCATGGCGCAAAATTATGCTGCCAAGCTTCGGAATTTCAACCGCGAAATGGTTGGTTTCGTTTTCATTATCGGGGATGGCAAAAAGCGTAAGCGGCGCTTCACGCATTGTCTCCCACCTGCCCTCCATTGCCGCAATTTTGATCGGCTCATATTGGAGCGTATTAAGGCCGTGTGCATCGCCTAAAAATAATTGCAGCGGAGTGAGCACCAGCATCACCCAAAAAGTAAATGAAAATACCGATTGCGCAATTTTCATATGTTTGCCGTGAGCAAGATACCAGGCTGCAATACCAGAAATTAAAAAAGTCGTAGAGAGATATGCAGCCACCAGCATATGCAACAGGCGATAAGGAAAGGACGGGTTAAAAATAACCTTGAGCCAGTCATCGACGAAAAAGATGCCGTTTTCCATATGATACCCTTGCGGTGTATGCATCCAGGAATTAGCGGAGATCACCCAGAAGGCCGAAAATATGGTGCCAAGCGTTACCATCAGGGAAGAAAAAAGATGCACTGCGGGCGAGACCTTATTCTGACCAAAAAGCATGATGCCCAGAAAACCGGATTCGAGAAAAAACGCGGTGAGTACTTCATAGCTGAGCAGCGGCCCTATTACGTTTCCGGTGGCTTCCGAAAATCTGCCAAAATTAGTGCCGAATTCATAAGACAACACAATGCCGGAAACCACACCGATACCAAAGGCGAGTGCAAATATTTTTGTCCAGAAGCGACAAAGTTGCTGATAATGAGGATTTTTTGTCCTGACCCAGGCAATTTCCCACGCAGAAATATAGCCCGCCAACCCAATAGTAAGCGCAGGAAAAAGGATGTGGAACGAAAGCGTAAATGCAAACTGAATTCGGGGAGAGAAGCACTATCATAATACGAAAAGCCTTACTTCCTTAAAGGATCTATTACATCGGCACAGCCATCGGTCGGCATGGCCGCAACGTCGCCTACCACTGGAATCACCTTAATGCCCGCAGAAGCAACACGGCACGGCGCAGCGGCGGCACCACAGCCATTTAGAAATGCAATCAGCAATAAGCAGCTAATGATTCGCATCTTGCCTACCTCACCAATATTCATTAGTTTGCCCTATATCACACACTCTGCCAATAAAGATTTCATGAATACACCCACTATATTTGCGACCGCAACCGCTCCCGGCAAATCCGGCGTCGCTGTCATCCGCATTTCGGGCGCAGGTGCAAAAGACGCGCTTACCGCACTCGGCGTTTCCCCCCTGCCCGCTCCACGCATTGCAACGCTTGCAGCGTTAAAAGACAATGAAAATATAATTGATAAGGCTTTGGTTCTTTATTTCGAGACACCGCATAGTTTTACCGGCGAAGATGTGGTGGAAATTCATTGCCACGGTAGCCGCGCCGTTATCAACCAGCTGCTTTCCGTACTCTCGCGACTACCCGATTACCGCATGGCAGAAGCCGGAGAATTCACCCGCCGCGCATTCTTAAACGGCAAGATGGATTTAACCGCCGCCGAAGGGCTTGCCGATTTAATTGACGCCGAAACCGAAGCGCAGCGCAAGCAAGCTATCCGCATTATGAAGGGCGATGCCGCCCTTTTTTATGAAAAATTACGCGCGGGCATTTTGCATTCACTTGCTTACCTTGAGGCCTATATTGATTTCCCGGATGAAGATATTCCCCCGCATGTACTTGCTGAAATTGAGCGGGAAATCGATTCGGTAAGCAAACTCATATCTGCACAACTTGGCGATAATTCCGCAAGTGAGCGCATACGCGACGGCATTTATGTGAGCATACTCGGCGCACCCAATGTCGGCAAATCGAGCCTCATGAACCTGCTCGCAAAGCGCGACATCGCCATTGTCTCAAACATCGCGGGCACTACGCGCGATGTGATTGAAGTAAATCTCGATATTGATGGCTACTCGGTGATACTTTCCGACACGGCCGGAATCCGTGAACATGCTGATATTATTGAAGAAGAAGGAATCCGCCGTAGTTTTGAGCGTGCTCATTCGGCAGATATTAAGATTATTGTGCTTGATGCAGAAAATGTGGCCAGTGGTCAGTGGTCAGTACTAGAATCTATAATGAAAGATGGCGGCTTACAGATCACAGAGCACAATTCACAGGCCACAATCATTCTCCTCAATAAATCCGACCTCACCCTACCCTCACCCTTGCCCAAAATCTCTGGAATTACTCCCATTCCGATTTCGGTAAAAAATAAAACCGGCTTAGAGGATTTATTTGCAGAACTTAAAAAAAGAATTACTGCCACTACCCCATCTGAATCATCATTTATCACGCGCGCGCGCCACCGCGAGCTGCTCACTTTTGCGCTTGCTCATCTTCAAAACTACACGAAATCAAAAGATGCCGGATTAGAGCTACGCTGTGAGGAACTCCGCCGCGCCGCCACCGAAGTTGGCAAAATCACTGGAAAAATCGCTGTCGATGAAATCTTAGGCCATATCTTCAGCAGCTTTTGTATTGGGAAGTAGTGGTGCCGAAGACAGGAATTGAACCTGCGACCCACGCATTACGAATGCGTTGCTCTACCAACTGAGCTACTTCGGCATTTAATGGGTGGTTAGTTATTAAGGGCAAGCGCGCCTTTTGTCACCCCGTTATGCTTATATCGTTGCAACTTTTTTAAAAAATGCTAGATATCTGCCGGATTGCAAAGGTTATCCACAGGATAAAATAATGAAAAAGTACGATGTGATTGTAATAGGCGGTGGTCACGCTGGCACAGAAGCAGCGGCGGCGGCGGCGCGTGTGGGCGCGAAAACTGCGCTTATCACCCACAAAAAAGAATCCGTTGGCGAAATGTCATGCAATCCGGCCATCGGCGGCATCGCCAAGGGGACGCTGGTGCGTGAAATCGATGCACTTGACGGGGTAATGGGCAGGGCGATTGACCGCGCTGGAATTCATTACAAAATCTTAAATGCGAGCAAAGGCCCTGCCGTACATGGCCCAAGAGCGCAAGCTGACCGTAAATTATACCGAAAAGCGGTGCAGGAAATACTTGCCGAATATGAAAATCTGCAAACGATTGCAGGCGCAGTTGAAGACCTGATTATCGAAAATAATGAGATAAAAGGCATAGTTACGGGCGAAGGGGAGTCCATCTTTGCCCCTAAAGTGATACTCACTACAGGAACCTTCCTAAGTGGGCTTATCCATATCGGCGAGAAAAAGATTCCGGCGGGCAGAGTAGGGGAAGCGCCCGCACTTGGCCTTTCCAAAACACTCCGCAGTGCCGGATTTGCGGTCGGGCGCCTTAAAACGGGCACTCCGCCACGACTTTCCGGTAAAACGATTGATTGGTCGGGCTTAATGGCTCAACCGGGCGATAATCCGCCAAAGCCATTTTCTTATTTGGTGCGTGAAATTACCGTGCCGCAGATTGATTGTTTCATCACATCGACCACCAATGCCACCCATGAAATTATCCGCGCTAATATTCACCGCGCACCAATGTACTCAGGACAAATTGAGGGCAGGGGGCCAAGATATTGTCCGTCGATTGAAGACAAAGTGGTGCGATTTGCCGCTCGCGATAAACACCAGATTTTTTTAGAGCCGGAAGGTTTAGACGACGACACCATTTACCCCAATGGTATTTCGACATCACTTCCGGAAGATGTCCAGCTTGCGATTTTAAAAACCATTCCGGGACTTGAAAACGCGCACATGATTCGTCCGGGTTACGCGATTGAATATGACTATGTTGACCCGCGCGAACTCTACCCGACACTCGAGACCAAAAAAATAAAAGGGCTTTATTTTGCTGGTCAAATCAATGGCACCACCGGTTATGAAGAAGCGGGCGGGCAGGGCATTGTAGCGGGTATAAACGCCGCTTTGAGCGTGGCAGGCAGTGCGCCATTTATATTAGATAGATCAGATGCTTACATAGGCGTAATGATAGATGATCTCATTACGTTTGGTACGTCTGAGCCATACCGTATGTTTACATCTCGTTCGGAATACCGCCTCTCCGTTCGCGCTGATAATGCCGACCTTCGGCTTACCCCAAAAGGGATTGAAATCGGATCCGTTGGCTCTCATAGAGAAGGGGTTTTTAATTCTAAACTCGATACCATTTCTAAACTCCGTCACCAATTTAAAAATGCAATTACGACTCCGAATAAAGCAAAAGAATTTGGTCTTATTTTAAATCAAGATGGAATAAAACGATCGGCATTTGAAATTTTATCTTACCCTAATATGGACATCCAAACGCTCTATAAAATTTGGCCGGAACTTGAAAAAGAAATTTCAAACGATAATTCAGATGCTATTGAGCAAATAAAAATTGAGGCACTCTATTCAGGGTACTTGGAGAAACAAGAATCTGATATATTGGCCTTTAAACAAGAGGAGTCTCTCCATATACCAACGAGCCTGGACTATGATTTGGTGGCCTCCCTTTCTACTGAGATAAGAGAGAAACTAAAGAACCACAAACCCATCACCTTGGGGGCTGCCCAGAGGATCCCCGGAATGACCCCGGCAGCCCTTACCATCCTTATGGGTCACATAAAAGACCGAAGCATGTTTAGAAAACAAGCCAGTTAGTTTTACATTTTTTAAATGTTCCACGTGGAACATATTTCACAAAATAAACAGAAAATATTAATAAATAGCATTGCCGGAGCATTTTTTTGTGTTATACAAAAATTATGTTGAAGAATATTTTCTCCTATGATGATTTTTTAAAGTTTAAAGATGTTCCACGTGGAACATTTAAAAAATTAGAGGAATTTGTCGAATTATTGAAAAAATGGCAAAAAACCATAAATCTGGTGAGTGACTCCTCGATACCAGACGTTTGGAGCCGTCATATCATTGATTCAGCGCAGCTTCTAGAGCATATAGCCATAGAAGAAAATATCATCGATATTGGCTCTGGCGCTGGATTTCCAGGTATTATCCTGGCAATTCTTGGGGCTAAAAATGTGAGCCTTGTAGAAAGCGACGCCAGAAAGGTCGCATTCCTAAAGGAGGCGGCGAGGGTATGCGGGGTTAGTGTGACGGCATTTTGTCAAAGGGTAGAAGAGATGAATCTGGAAACTTACCAAACCATAACTGCAAGGGGTTTTGCATCGGTAGAAAAAACTCTGAATATTATGGAAAACGCTATAACACCCAAGCACAAACTACTCCTGCTCAAAGGAAAGAATTTTGAGGCAGAAAAAGCCGAAGCACTAGTGAATTGGTCTTTTGATTGCCAAACAAGCCCAAGCATCACAGATGAAACTGGCGTAATTGCCCTCATAACGAACATAGAAAAAAGGAGATAACCTATGGAAAAAACAACAAAAATTGTGGCTATTGTTAACCAGAAGGGTGGGGTGGGCAAAACCACCACTACCGTTAACCTCGCAACAGCACTTGCCGCAGCAGGGCGCAACGTGCTGCTGGTCGACCTGGATCCCCAAGGCAATGCCAGTACCGGGCTTGGTATTGAGAATGCCGACCGAAAGATTACCTCTTATAATCTTATTATTGGTGATGTGGGCGTAGCCGAAGCCGCAGTAAAAACCACAATTCCAAGGCTTTCACTCATATCAGCGAACATTGACCTCTCAGGTGCTGAAATAGAGCTGGTAAACATGACGCAGCGCGAATTCCGCCTGCGTGAGGCTTTTACTGCAGAAAACCTGCCCTATGATTATATACTTATAGATTGCCCGCCTTCACTTGGCCTAGTTACCTTAAATGCGCTCACCAGCGCACACTCGGTTCTTATACCACTGCAATGCGAATTCTATGCACTGGAAGGTTTAAGCCACCTGCTTAAAACCATCGATCTGGTGCGCGGGAAGATGAATCCCGGCCTGCATATTCATGGCATTGTTCTTACCATGTATGATCGCCGCAACAGCCTGACTTCTCAGATTGAGGATGATGTACGTCAATTCCTCGGCACTCAGGTTTATAAAACCGTGATCCCGCGCAATGTGCGCATGTCAGAAGCGCCATCGCATGGCAAGCCTGCGTTAATTTATGACCTGAACTGCACCGGCAGCCAGGCTTATTTAAAACTCGCCGCAGAATTACTGCGTCGTGAGAAAAATCAATCATTAGCCGCGTAAAGGAAAATTTATGGCAGCCGCAAAAAAAATAGCTCCCCGCAACAACTCTTCTCGTGGACTTGGCAAAGGCCTTTCCGCACTCATGTCTGACTCTTACAGCCAGACTTCCAATGAATCGCCACAGAATATAAATGCGGTGAATGAAAATGCTCTCGGTCCGAAGCAGGTGCTTGATTTGGATAAAATTCAGTCCGGCAAATACCAGCCGCGCGGCAATTTCAACAGTGACTCACTCGCGGAACTTGCTGATTCCATTCGCAAAAATGGTGTTATGCAGCCTATTTTAGTGCGGGAACTGAGCGATGACCGCTATGAAATTATCGCTGGAGAACGTCGTTGGCGCGCTGCCAAGCTTGCCGGGCTTAACGAGATTCCGGTGCTAATTCGTGAAATGGAAAACGAGCAGGCGCTTGAAATCGCTATTGTAGAAAATATCCAGCGTGAAGATTTACATCCGCTTGAGGAAGCGGCAGGTTATCAACGCCTGATGGATGAATTCGGCTACACACAGGAAAATCTCGCAACCACCGTCCATAAAAGCCGCAGCCACATCGCCAACCTGCTGCGTTTGCTTGCGTTGCCTGAGGATATACGCCTGTTATTGACTGAGAATAAAATAACCATGGGCCATGCAAAGGCATTGCTCGGTGCAGAAGAAGAGGATTTTTCGCGCCTCGCAGAGCAAGTGGTGCGCAAAGGTTTAAATGTCCGCCAAACCGAAAAGCTCGTAAATAACAGCAAAAAATGGGATATTTTAAAGCCCGCACGCAAAAAACGTGAACCTAAAGCTTCTAATATTCATTCTTTCCCAACCAATAATAATGCGGCAAAAGACCCGGATATTCTTGCGCTGGAAGAAACCTTGTCGGAAAATTTGGGCTTAAAAGTTAGCATCAATGACCGCGGACAATCCGGTGAAATCATGATCGCTTATGAATCGCTTGAGCAGTTGGATGAGATTCTGAGAAGGTTAGGTGGAAGTATCTAAGATAGGGATTGGTGACTAGGCATTAGGGATTTTATTTTTACTGCTAATTACTAATGCCTAAAGCCTAATCCCTACTTCTCTCCCAAGCTGCTCGAGCAACACCTTGCGCGGGATTTCTTTTAACTCACCGGGGTTTAGGTTTCCTAACTGGAAAGGCCCGTAAGCCACGCGTATCAGGCGACTAACCTTGCAGTCGATATGTTCAAATACTTTGCGGATTTCGCGGTTTTTACCTTCAGTGAGCGTCACCATCGCCCAGCGATTCTTGCTTTCCTTCTCCGCTTTTTCCAAAGTCACTTCTACGGGGCCGTATTTTATACCGTCCACCGTAACACCGCGCGCGAGTTTATCGAGCAATTCCTGCGAGCCAAGGCCGTAGATACGTGCACGATATCTGCGCTTCCAGCCAGTTGAGGGGAGCTCCATATGACGCGACAACGCGCCGTCATTCGTAAGCAATAAAAGACCCTCGGTGTTTAAATCTAATCGTCCAACCGATATCAATCGCGGCAAATATTTAGGCAAGGAATCAAACACGGTGGCGCGCCCCAAATCATCCTTGTGGGTGGTGACAAGGCCAAGTGGTTTATAATAAATCCAGAGGCGCGGCTCTTCCTTCTGCGCAATTTTCTTGCCCTTGACGATAATTTCATCTTCGGGTGTCACGTTCATAGCGGCTGTAACTATGCGCTTGCCATTTAGGCTAACCTGCCCGGATTCAATAAGTTTTTCGGCTTCTCGTCGCGAGCAAACTCCCGAGCGTGCGATAACTTTTGCGATGCGTTCGCCTTTCTGTACGGGCGTTTCTGCTGTTTCCATGAATGCCTTTTTAGTATAAAATAATTGATTACACGAGGATAACCCTGTACGAGCTATCCATGCAAGCAAACAATTTACTCACACGCCGAAAGCTCTTAAAGGCTGGTTTTGCATTTGCCGCTGCAAGTGCGTTGCCTAATTTTGCGCATGCTACTTTCGCAAAAAATATGTGGCAAGAACCTGTACGTTCGCTGAGCTTCTACAATACCCATACCGGTGAGAGCCTGAAAACCGTCTATTGGGAAAAAGGTAATTACGTGCTCGATGCGCTGGGCGAGATAAACCATGTACTGCGCGATCACCGCACGGGGGATGTCCACGCCATTGATCCAAACCTTTTGGATATTTTAGCAAAGCTGCATGCAAAGCTTGATTCACGCAAACCCTTTGAAGTGATCTCCGGCTATCGCAGTCCAAGAACCAATGAAATGCTGCACGAGCACTCCAGTGGCGTTGCCAGTAAAAGCCAGCATATTTTGGGCAAAGCGATTGATATACGCTTAACCGATCGTCCGCTTACGAGCTTGCGCGATGAAGCGCTCGCCATGGGGCAGGGGGGTGTTGGCTATTACGCCGCATCTGATTTCGTGCATGTGGACACGGGTAAGGTGAGAAGCTGGTAGTAAATTAATCGGTTTCCTCAGGTGGGGTTCTAGGAGGAGATTTTGTACTATCCTCACCACCCCTGCTAGGGCCACCCCCTACTTTCTTTTCCTTTATGCTTTCCACCCATGGCAATGCCTTATACCGTTTGGCAATCTTTGTCAGAATGGTGTTGCTATCCATTGCCAAGTCAATGGCATGAGGTTCTTTGGTTTCAGAAAGTGTTTCTGCAAGCATTTGTCTCACAGAAGAAATAATTTTTCCGGTAAATTTCTTATCCTTATTATTACCCACCGCATCTACTATTAATTCTTCCAATTTTAATTCAAAATCAGGATCGTGGTTTCTTGCTGAAGTGTTTAATAATATAAGAGCTTCCACAGGAACTTTTTCGGTTATGATCTCCTTAGTGGCATTTTCAATAAGGGCGAGTTTTTCTTTACTCAGATATTTAGCCATTATGGTTAATGAGAATTGTTCGATTTCATCATTTCTACCCATGACTGTTGCTATTCCAAGGTCATTTAAATGATCCGATATGCGATAAAAATCTTCCATTACTTCATTTATAAGCTCAGATGCTTCGTCTGAAACCTCACCGTTAACTTCAGGCTTCTCGCTGAATAAGAGGCTTACACATAATAATTTTTCTGTTACACTATTATGATCAATATTTAATTGGAATTTTCCTTTGCCCCGCTCGTAAGTGCCGCGATTTAATATCTCGGCATTAAATTTTTCATAGTAGGAATCTGCATATTTTTTTTCGATACCGTGAGCCTTAAGAAACCAATCAATGGTATCGTAAATTTCTTGGTCTTCTTTGGATAATGTATTGCCAGCCATGTTACTTGCTACAGATTATTTTGATTATCATTGTCTGGGCTTTTCTTACCTCTGGCGGCAGCCACCTGATCCGCCCATGAATCAAATCCTTCAGATTTTGCCATATCGTTCAAAGAGCTTAGGCCTTTAAGGGCTAAATCCCACAAACGGTCACTATTATCACGCGTGTGATACTCAAACGTATTGCCGACTGTGGAAATTATCTTTGCGGCAAATTCGGGTGTCTGATTATCGCCAGCAGCATCCAGGATCAGATACTGCAGATTCTTATCAAAATCCTTGTATGTTTTTTTGGTGAGCTGTTTTAAGAAATCTTCTGTTTTTCTGGCAGTATTCTCAATGACAAGTTTCTCCGTGACTGCTTCCATAATACGCAGTGTATTTTCGTCTTTAATTTCTATAGAAAGGGTTGGATTGTCAGTGCCTCCACCATATACAAGCGCTCCTATGCCATGCTCTTTTAAATTTGCACGGATCTTTTTAAAATCTTCAAGTACTGCGGATTTCTCATGCCCGTACATAGAGCCATAAAATATAAAGTCTGCTCGCCTGATATTTGAAGTTTCGGGATTAAAATTTAACTTAAATTCATTTTTTGTAGAAGAAAGTTCTTTGTAGGCTGGTCGAATAAAGTTTTCATAATCCGGATCATCTGTTTTGATATTGCTCCGGATTTGCTTAATCGCATATTCATATGCCGCATCAACATATTTTTTCTCAATGCCTTCGGCTCTCAGATACCTTTTAACAATATCACGAAGGCGTTTATCGTCTTCCGATAAATCAATTTCTCCGTATTCTCCTCGCTGCTCTGTCATATTTCTTTCATTCTCCATTTGCCGAACCAGCATAATACAAACCGGTTAAAATTCCGTTAACATAAACCACGTAGATACACTCTCTGTTTGCATTCGCGTATAAATCCTATATATCTGCCTTAAGTAACAACTATCGGAACTGTTAAATATGTCTGGTGATAATCCTTCTTGCTGTGGTGGGCATCCCACTGAAAACTCCACAGAAACCAATGGCGAGACCCGCCGCGACTTTATATTCCTTGCCGCGGGCGCACTCGGCGCAGTAGGCGCTGCCGCAACCGCTTGGCCATTCATCAACAGCATGAATCCATCCGCCGATGTGCTCGCGCTTTCCTCCATCGAAGTGGATTTATCCCCCATTCAACCCGGTCAGAGCATCAAAGTGAAATGGCGTGGGAAACCCGTGTTCGTGCGTCGCCGCACACCGGAAGAAATCAAGGCCGCAGACGATGTAAATGTGAGCGAGCTGCGCGACCCACAAACCGATGATTCGCGCGTAAAGCCCGGTCATCATGAATGGCTTATTGTGATTGGCGTATGCACACATCTCGGTTGCGTGCCATTGGTGAATCAGGGTGATTACGGTGGCTGGTTCTGCCCGTGCCATGGCTCACAATACGACACATCAGGCCGCATCCGCAAAGGCCCTGCGCCACTGAATCTCGCCGTTCCCGAATATACTTTCTTAAGCGACACCAAAATACGGATTGGATAATATGAGTCATTTCCCAGAAGACCCAAAAGATTCCTCGGAACCCAAGAGTCTCGGCCAGCAGGCAAAAGACTGGATTGAATTCCGCCTTCCGATTTTCAAGCTTTTAGATAGCGCAGTTGGCAGCTACCCTGCGCCAAAAAATCTTAATTACTGGTGGAACTTCGGCTCGCTCGCTGGCGTCTGTTTGGTCATCCAGCTCCTCACCGGAATTTTTCTCGCCATGCATTACACGGCGCATTCGACGATGGCATTTGACAGCGTGGAAAATATTATGCGTAACGTCAATTATGGCTGGCTCATGCGTTATATGCACGCGGTCGCCGCATCAATGTTTTTCGTGATGGTCTACATCCATATTTTCCGCAATCTTTATTACGGCTCGTATAAATACCCGCGCGAATTGCTGTGGTGGATTGGTATTGTTATATTGCTTGTGATGATGGCAACCGCTTTTATGGGCTACGTTTTGCCGTGGGGACAAATGAGCTTTTGGGGCGCAACGGTAATTACCAGCCTGTTCGGTGCCTTTCCTGTGGTTGGGCCCTACATCGTGACCTGGCTCTGGGGTGGCTACTCAGTCGATAACCCAACTCTCAATCGTTTTTACGCGCTGCATTTCCTGCTCCCTTTTGTACTGGTTGGTATTGTGGTCATTCACATCTGGGCGCTACATCAGCATGGCTCCAATAACCCGACCGGTGTTGACGTAAAAACCAAAAAAGACACTGTTCCATTTAATCCGTTTTACACGATTAAAGATTTATTCGGCATTGGCGTATTCCTGTTTATCTTCAGCTATATTGTGTTCTTTGCACCCAACATGCTCGGTGACCCCGATAACTATATCCCGGCAAACCCGATGGTAACTCCGTCGCATATCGTGCCTGAATGGTACTTCCTGCCATTCTACGCAATACTGCGCGCTGTGCCTGATAAATTGGGCGGCGTTCTCTCCATGTTCGGCGCGATTATTTTGCTGTTCTTCTTGCCTTGGCTCGATAGTTCTCCGGTACGCAGTGCGCGTTACCGCCCATGGTTCAAATGGGCGTTCTGGGGCTTGGTGATTGATTGCTTTGCGCTTGGTTATCTCGGTGGCAAACCGCCGGAAGGAAACTTTATCCTCCTGGGTCGCATTGCAACTTTATATTATTTCTTCCATTTTCTGGTGCTCGTTCCGCTTATCGGGCGCTTTGAAAAACCGTTACCGATACCAGAGAGTATTTCGGCAGCGGAGATTTCGGTGAAACCTGAATTTAAAGGATAAATTTATGGGAAGAACTTGTAATTCATTTGTTGTTTTTCTGGTCGTCGCAATTGCCATTGCGCTTGCCGGCCTCGCCTGAAATATTGTTTTGGAGAAGTAAATGTTGCGTAACTTATCGGTTTTGACTGCTCTTGCACTTTGTGTATTTTTAAACACCGCCGCGTCTGCGCGAGCCGATGAAACGGAGCATCCCAAACAACTCGCTTGGCCGTTTAACGGCATGACCGGTTATGTCGACAAAGCCGCAGCACAGCGCGGTTTCCAGGTGTACAGCAATATCTGCTCAAACTGCCATTCAATGAACCGCATCGCCTATCGCAATTTACTTGATATTGGTTTTTCTGAGAATGAAGTAAAGGCGCTTGCCGCAAGTAAGTTAGTGGCTGACTTTGACGATAAAGGCCAGGCTATTATGCGTCCAGGAAAACTTTCAGATAATTTGGTGGCTCCATTCCCCAATGAAGATGCTGCGCGTGCAGCGCATGACGGCGCTTATCCACCGGATTTGAGCCTCATAGTAAAGGCTCGCCACGGTGGAGGAGATTATGTGTATTCAATTCTCACCGGCTTTACTACAGCGCCTGCAGATGAAAAGCCGGTCGCAAATAAATACTATAATCCCTACTATCCGAATCATTGGATTTCCATGCCGCCGCCGCTTGCCTCTGAAGGCATGGTTACCTATCAGGACGGCACTCCTGCCACCGTTGACCAAATGGCAAAAGACGTGGTGGTATATCTGCAATGGGCGGCTGAGCCTGAAATGGAAGCGCGCAAGCAACTTGGTCTGAAAGTGCTGATATTCCTTGGCATATTTACGACGCTTTTGTACCTGGCAAAGAGGCGCATCTGGCGCAATGTCAAACACTAGGCATTATAGCTTTTTGCCCGATCGGGCAGTGATTGCTATCTCCGGAGAAGATGCACGCAGTTTTCTGCAGGGTATAATTACCAACGATATTTACAAAGTCTCGGAAAACACCGCAGTCTTTGCAGCAATTCTCTCGCCGCAAGGACGTTTTCTGCATGATTTTTTTATCATCGAATCGCAGGAAAAATTATTTTTAGAGACGGAGAAATCTTCGCTGCCAGATTTACTAAAACGCCTGAAAATGTACAAACTGCGCTCGAATGTGGAGATTGAGGAAAGACCAGAGTTAAAGGTGGGGGTAACCTTTTCATTGAAAGGGGGCGAGTATAGTTCGCCCTCTTCGCTAACGCTTACCCCCTCTGAAGAGGTCGTCGTAGAGAACTCCTCCGCGTACCCTCGCAACTCCTTTACATACCAAGACCCCAGACATTCCGAGCTTGGAACAAGAATTATCGGCGAAAATCTACCTATAGAATCTACGGGAGATTATGATCTTCATCGCTTGAAACTTGCCATACCTGAAGGTAGCAAAGATTTGATAGTAAATCGATCACTGCCTGTAGAGTGGGCGTATGAAAAATTACACGGGGTTGATTTCAATAAAGGCTGCTATGTCGGACAGGAAGTGACCGCGCGCTCGGTGCATAGGGCAAGTTTGCATAAATATATTCACAGCGTTAAGGCCAACTCAAAGCTGCCCCCAGCGGGCACAAAAATTATGGCCGGTGAGAAAGAAGCGGGCATCATAGCAAGCAGCCATAGCAATATCGGGCTGGCCTTGCTAAATATGGAAGCGGTAGCTAATAGTAAAGAACTGCTGTGTGAAAGCGTGAGTATGAGTGCAGAAATACCGACCTGGGCAAAATAAGAGGGTGTTATGGAATATTTATGGGTAAAAGCGCTGCATATTATCTCCATAATCGCCTGGATGGCAGGGATGCTCTATTTACCACGACTCTATGTATATCATGCAAGTCTTGCCGTCGGTAGCGAGGCTTCAGAGCTGTTTAAAACCATGGAACGCAGGCTACTTCGCTACATCATCAATCCAGCAATGATTGCGACTTGGGTGTTCGGAATATGGCTTGTGACCATTGTCGGGTTTCATTCCATAATGGCGGAGGGCTGGTTTCACGCCAAACTTACGCTTCTGGTGCTCATGCAGATTACCCATGCACTGCTTGCCCGTTACCGCCGTAATTTTGCGAATGATCGCAATACGAAGTCGGCAAAATTTTATCGTATATTAAACGAGGTACCAACCGTACTCATGATTGGAATTGTAATTCTTGCGGTGGTAAAGCCCTTTTGATGAGAAACGTTTCAGTATCTAGCTCCATTACCAGAACTGATAAAATCCTGTTCGCCGTTTGCACTCTTTTATTATTATTTTCTGCCTATCTGCAATTTGATTTGGGCAATCTGGGTGATAAAGACTGGCTGCTTTATGTCGCACGTATGTGGCTCGGTGGTAAAAAACTGTATGTCGATTTATTTGAACCCGAACTGCCACTCATTACCTGGATTTATGTTATTCCAGTATACCTATCCATTTATCTTGGGTTTTTCAAAGATTATCAATATCTAGTAATCTTGGGGTTTTTCTTAATCGCATTTATCCTCTTTATTTCCCTTAAACTTATTAATTTCCATCCAGAATTTGCCAATAATAAAAGAAAGAAAATTGAATTCGCTTTATTATTCTTATTTGTTTTTATCTATTTCACGAATTCGGCCTACTTCTTTGATCGCGAACATATTTTCCTGGTGCTTGTTTTTCCTTATCTGTTGCGCTGGCTACCATCTATAATGAATGCGCCGATTCCCAGATATTTAAAAATAATTATGGGCATCATGGCGGGCATCGGCTTTTGCATAAAACCCCACTGTGCCATTGTTTTTGTCGGAATTCAGCTCATCGTTTTAATTCGTGAGCGTTCGGGCGCGATTCTACTTAGTATTGAAAATAGCATAATTTACCTGATTGGCAGCGCCTATATAGCGGCAATCTGGGTTTTTACCCCCGAATATATATTGGTAGTATTGCCTATGGAGCTTGTAACCTATTCTGCTGCTAATCGCAAAATCGGAGGTTTGACCTATTTTTCTATTACATTGTTCACCTTTGGCGTCACTTTTGCCGATTTTCGCCTGCGCTATACCTCACCCTACAGAAAAGACATATTTTATCTGGCCTTTGTATGTTTATCTTTTTTGGGTTACGCGCTTTTGAATAACGGCTGGGGCTATAGCTGGAATCCTTTAGCCAGTATCGTGTTTATGATTACCGGCTTTGTATTATGGGAAGCCATTTATTTAAAAAAACATTATCAGGCACAGGGATTGCCGTTCCAGAATTTTGTACTTGGTGCCCGTGCCTGCGCTATTAATCTGGTCGTTAATGCCATAATTATTTTAGGACTTTGGGCCTACATTATACCAAGCAGTTGTGGACATTATTATCTTGAATGTGACAAGGGCAAAGTATTTTTAAATCAAATAACAGAGGCAAACGGCGGCCAGAAAATCAAGTCTTTTGGCTCCATCTCCATTGATTTCGAGATATGGACTGAACTTGTGAGAGCGACAGGATCCTCCTGGGAAACTCGTTTTAACTGCCTGTGGATGTTGCCCAAGTTTTTTCTATCGGATGAAAATTTTGTAAAGAAGAATAAATGGATTTTAGAATATATAAGCCATGCGCTTGCTGAAGATATGCGCAAAAATAAACCGGAAATAATGTTCGTCGACAATACTGACAATTTTTATACTTTTCATGAATATGTAGACTTGGTGGCGTATTTGAATAAGTTTCCTGAATTCAAAAAAGAATTTACGCATTATCGTTATGTAGAAAAGATCAGCCCCTGCAAGCCTGAAAAGAATACCCAACCAAAAGAGCATTGCGGGTATTTTATATATAAACGGATTGATTAAAGCACTTATCTCTTACTTTCTCGCACCTAACACGAGGATAGATCCGCGCGTCGAGCATGGGGAAGTCAATATAATGATGAATGCCTTACAAAGATGTTAAAAGTTAATTTTAATTGTTAATTGAAACAATTATATCACAATTCTTGTGGTTTTATGGTCGATTATGAATATTTTGTGAAGTTTGAAAACTTGTCACAAATCTGTAACTATATTATGCTACAACTGTGTTATCTGGGATTTTCTCAGTTTTTATTAATCGGCTTAAACTATAAGAAAGGTTTCTTATGAATAATCTTCAAATTAAGGCAGCGCAAGGTACTATTGATCTGTGTTGGAATGTAACACTGATGTTGGTGTTTGGTTTTTTTGTTTCCTTACTGCCAGATATGACATTTGCCGCCAATGGCGATAGTAATGCCATTGAGCAGGTGTTTTGTAATGTGGTTGGTTTGTTAACCGGCCCTACCGGTAAAGCGATTGCGACCGTCGCCATTATTGCAGTTGGTATTGGTGCGCTGCTCGGTAAAATCTCATGGGGTATGGCGCTCATTGTAGCGCTCGGTGTTGCCCTTATATTTGGCGCTGCAACGATTGTGGACGCTATTCAGGGCGGCAACGTAACCTGCACTACGGGTTCCATTGGTAGCAGCACCAGGTAATCTGCTTTTACATTAGCTACGACCAGCCCTCTTTTGAGGGCTGGTCAAACTTAAAGTTACCAATTCTCTGAAACTATAAAAATGATATGTCCCTCTTTAAAAAGAAATCCGCTACAGAGAATCTCGAAGAATTACGCGATATTACTGATGACGTTATAGAGTCCGACTTTGTCCCTTATGCCTGCCACTGGGACGAAAATACCATAGCCACCAAAAACGGCGAGCTCCTGCAAATCATAAAAATTACTGGCTTTGCTCATGAGCACCTGGAAAATGATGGGGATGATTCTGATTTGCGTGCAAAAATCCGGCAAGCAATAAAAACCAGCGTAAGCTCAACAAAATTCGCGTTCTGGATTCACACCATACGACGCAAAAAGAGCCTGAAGACTGGTGGCGAATATAAACGCGATTTTTCCGGCTATCTCAATAATTTCTGGAACGAAAAAAACGACTGGGAACATAAATTTACCAACGAAGTTTATATCACCATCATACGCGAAGGCGAAGGCGCCGCCATCCTTGATTTTAAAACATTCGCACGCGGTATGCTTATGGCAATTGATCGCCGTAGGCGCGAAGAGAATATGGACATCGCGCGTGATGAGCTTACTGCGGTTACAAAAAAAATGCTGCCAACACTGGAATCTTACGGCGCCAGAATTCTGAAGATTGTAAAGCGCGATGGCAAACATTACTCCGAACCTTGCGAATTTCTTGATAAACTGATTACTCTTACCAATGTCGAATTTCCCGTATGCGATATTGATTTGTCAGAGAGTCTCACCGACTACGATGTGACATTTGGCTATAACGCCATGGAGGTCCGTCTACGCAGCAACGGCAAAAGGCGCTTTGGGGCAATTCTGACACTGCGCGAATACCGCGAGCTGACCACCGCACAACTGGAGCGTCTGCTGGAGATCCCTGCGGAGTATATCATAAGCCAGAGTTTTGAGTTCTTGCCGGCAAAAATTGCAGTCAGGCCTTACGAGTATCAAAAAGAGCTTTTTGAAGCGAGCAAAGCAACCGAGCTTTCTGAAAAAATTGGCCTTACCGGAATTGTCGAAAGCAACAAAGGCACGGCCACGGATTTCGGTCAGCATCAGATCAATATATTTCTGCTTGCAGATTCCATTCGCGCACTTGAGGCAGGCGTCGCAAATGCCGCAACAGCACTCGCCGCACTTGGCATGACACCAATGCGCGAAGACATCTCTCAGGAAGAATGTTACTGGGCACAATTACCGGCAAACTTTGAATTTATCCGCAGGATGCGCCCGATAAACACAGCGCGTATAGGGGGGCTTGCCAACTTAAGCAATTTCCCTGCTGGCAGCAAAAAAGGCAATCATTGGGGGCCAGCCGTCACTACTTTCCACACTGCCGCACGCACGCCTTATTTCTTCAATTTCCATAATGGCGATAACGGGCACACCGCCCTTATCGGCAAAGTAGGGGCCGGCAAATCGGTATTGCTCAATTTTCTGCTTTCTGAATCACGCAAATTTGATAATCGGATTTTCTTTTTTGATGTAAACCGCAGCGCGGAAATTTTCTTGCGAAGCCTAGGCGGCGCTTATTATAATCCTTATCCGAAAGCAGATACGCGCACTTACGCGCAAATTTCTTTAAATCCCTTCGCCCTTCCCGACAGTGCAAAGACACAATTATTTCTGCGCGACTGGATGCTCACCCTTATCTCCCTTGAAGGACATGAAGGATTGGCCGCTACTTGTGAGAAAGCCATCGCAACAACCATGGGCTTGGAAAACAACAAACGCAGCCTTGTGACATGCGTTGATTTTATGCGCGCTGAGAACGCTGCATTTGCCGCTTTATTTGCGCCATGGACGGAAGGTGAATTTGTTGGGCTTTTCTCAGGTAATGGTGGCTTGGATTTTGCAGAAAAAATTTGTGGCTTTGAAATGGGCGATGTGCTGAGCCATGAAGAAGCCATCATTCCGGTGCTTTCATATTTGCTGCATACTATTGCTGAATCGCTCGATGGTACGCCGACAATAATCGTCATGAGTGAAGCCTGGCAGATGCTTGATAATGCATTTTTTGGTCCGCGCATTTCTGCGTGGCTTGATTATTTGCGCACAAAAAACACGTTAGTCATTTTTGCCACCGATCATTTAGACGAAGTAAGCTCAAGCCCTATAAACAAGCCATTATTCAGCAAACTTGCTACCCAGATTTTTCTTCCCGATAGCGACGCTGACGATTTGTACGGCCGCTCATTTGGTTTGAACGAAAAAGAAATTTCTTTCCTTGCAATGATGAATCTGGAGGACCGGCATTTTCTTTTAAAGCGTGCCGGAGAAACCATTGTGGGTGAGCTGAGTCTTGCTGGCATGGATGACATTATTGCCGTGCTTTCGGCAACACCGGAAAAATTAAAAATAATGGAAAGTGCGATAGAAAGTAAGGGGCTTGGCGCAGCCGAATGGATGCCAAAATTCCTGGAAATGAACAAATGATTTTATGCATTATGCTCGCGCAATTATAGAAAGAATATTCAGACGTCGCAGCCAATACTTGCTCACGCTGCTTGCTATAAGCGCTGTCGGCATATTTCTGCCTGAGGCAGCTTTCGCCGGAGATATAAGTAACACGGTTTGCTCTTTGGTTTCCAAGCTCGGCGGCGGCACCGCCAGAGCAATCGCTTCTACTGCCATTATCGGAATAGGTGTAGGAGCCTTATTTGGTAAAGTCTCATGGAATATGTCTTTTGTTATTGCTGGCGGCATTGCACTGGTGTTTGGCGCAGCAAGCGTAATGACAGTGCTTGGATTTGTAACGCCTGGCGGCGCCTGCGCGGCTTCGCAGAGTAGCTTCACTTTTCAGTGTGTAGGAAGCGGTGTGAACTCAACCGCGCAAGGTAATCTTTTTGATGCGCAAAGCACAATGACTTCCAATGGCAGCACCGACGCATCAAAATCTGTTACCAAATCAACCGCTGCTGCTAATGACAGTATATTCGGCAAGGTTCTGGATACTTTCAGACAAACTGTTGGCGGCATTATGTCAACCATGTATTGCGGGTTTACTGGCGCATTAAAAAGCACTCTTCAGGTAGCACTTACCGTTTTTGTTGCTGTATTTGGAATAGCCGTTGCGACCGGAATGTCAAACCTGACGGTAAAAGAAGCTGGGATATTATTATTTAAAGTGGCGCTCATATGGGCATTTGCAAGCACTGCGGATTACAGCATTGGCATCGGCTACAAATTTTTTGTCAATGTTGCAACCGAAGGCTCCAACATCGTCCTCGGCGCTATGGTGCCAGACAAGCCCGTCGTCGGATACGAAACCCCCAACCTCTCTAATCCTGACGCTGTCATCACTGGAGGCGTCGGTTCGATAGTCGGCAGCAACCAGCAAAACACCACAAAAATTCCCCCGTGGTGTCTGGTATACGTTATTGCACTTGCCTTACTTCTTTTGTTGTTCATGCCGCTTATCATTATATTTGTCATGATAATGATTATTCAGTATATCGGGATGTATACACGATGTCTGGTCGGTTATTTAACCGCACTCGTGCTGATTAGCTTCCTATTTATCCTTACGCCGCTTTTTGTGAGCTTCGCACTGTTTCGAACAACCGAGCCCCTTTTTCAACAATGGATTAAATACCTGACGACGTTTGCAATACAGATGATAGTGCTGTTTGGTTTTCTGGCATTGCTTGCGCTTATACCACTTGGGGCATTTATTAATGAAATATTAAGCCTGCTTCGCGATTACGATGAAACCTATGGTCATTGGCTACTGTCTTTTCCTTTTCATTTCTGTGGGGTTTGTGATTACACCATCCATCCGGCAACCTTTAGCCCCTCTTACACAGCTGCCAGCGTTTCTTGCGACAGGAGTGCAACAGAGTCGCTAAGTTATTATATGAGCAAATTTCCGAAGGCTTCGGGGCTACCCCTGCCGCAGGCAGCAGCAACGCAAGGCTTCATATTGGGTTCGGATCACTCAACCGATACGCCTGCCGATTCCACAAGGTGGTATGTGATATCGCTTCCTGCCATTATGGAGCATGGCGATCTTCTTAAATTCATAATAGCCCAGGTAATGGCTTTGTACCTCATCAGCCGCGTGGTAGAAGATTATTTGAAAAAAGCCCCTGAATTTGCAAAGACGCTTGGCGGCCTGCCATTTGCCGCCGGACTCGGCGGCGCTGGCTCTGCCCCATCGGGAAGCGGCGCATCTATCAATTATGTCGGCGCGCAATCTATTGCCGCCGGCACGCAAGGATTCAAAAACAGACTTGTCAGGGACAAGTACGGCAAACGTTATAGTCTTAATCCCCTTAAGAGCTGGAATCAGCGCCGCAAAGGCGCGTTCGGCGGATTTAAAGAAGGCTTCTTGCATGGCTCAACTGACGAAAGAAGCGCGGCAGGAAAAGAATCAAAACATAAAATTAACCGCGCAAGGCTCAGAAAAGATGCTGCTCTCGCCGAATATATGAAAGCAGGGCAACTCGTGAAGGCCAATTTAGAGCGGATGGAAGCGCTGAAAAAAGATCCTTCGCAAATAAGTAAGCTTGCAGAGGCTACTAAAAATTACCACAAAGCGCTTGAGCTTGAGAAGAAGCGCGGAGCTAAACTTACCGAAGAACTTCTTGAATTGGAGAAGGCTCAACTCAGCGGAGGCGCAAACCAACTTTCCGGAATCAAGAGTCACTATGAAGGAGAGGGAGACAAAGATGATCCTATCTGGAAAAACAAAACTGCGTTTGAAAAATTTCGTGATTCTAAACAAGGCCAGAAAGCATTCCTTACTTCCAAAAGCAGTCTGGATATGAATCAATTCAGTTCCGATGACGAGACCAAGAAGAGAATTGATGAAGGACGCAAGCATCAAAAAGAAGAAGAAATGTATGGTCACAGGATAAAAGATAATCCTGACAACAGTTACTATATGATGAAATTGCCTCCCGATGTTTCGGCGAGCGACGGGCTTACAACATTGCAGGATGCTTCCAACCGCGTCGCAGCAATCATAAGCTCGCTGCAGAACTCACTGGACAGTGGAAATTACCCGCCAGAAAAGAAAGCAGAAATACAGGGCATGATCGACAACGCACAGAGAGGTTTGCAAGGGGCCCAAAGCGAATCGCAAATAGACAAGGCGCATAGAGATGCTCTTAGTATCGCCAATTATCTCACCTGATAATGAACACTTGCTTCTTGCTACCAGTAGAAATAATGTTACTATCTGATCTGAATTTATAGAAATATTTTATACATAATACACACCCGTGGCAGACAACAAAAAAGACACAGTCAAGGTTGAAAAAAAGAACTGGTATCACGATCGTTATCAGTTCGTTGTGGTTCAGCGGAATGTCTTTGCGCTCATCAGTGTGCTCGCACTCCTCTGCTCGATTGCCGCCACTTTTTCTATCTCACAACTGGCACCGCTTAAATCGGTGGAGCCGTTTGTCATACAGGTCGATCAAAAGACCGGTGTCACGCAAGTGGTCGACCCGCTAAAAGCACGCGAGCTCACGGCCAATGAGGCGGTTAACCAGTATTTCGTCGTACAATATTGTCGTGCGCGCGAATCGTGGATGGGCACACAAAGTCAGAATTATTTTAACTATAATCTGGTACGAGTTTTTTCCGAACCACCCATCTTCAGAGATTATCAGCGTGAAATTATTTTGAGCAATCCTGAAAGTCCCGGCGCACGTTTAGGGCAAACCGGATTGCGCGATATTCATATATCCAGTATAAAATTCCTTGATAAACAAGACTTGCCTGGAGGCGAAGAATCGCGTAGATATTTAGTGAAAGCGCAAATTACTGAAAGACAGGAAAATGGAAGCGCAAAAGTAATGCAGAAATTAATTCTGATTGGATTTAAATATACGGAGCTTGAATTAACTACAGAAGATCGTTATTTAGATCCTATTGGCTTTAGAGTACTCTTCTACCATGTGGACGATGATAATTTAACGCAATGAAAATGAATATAGCAAGAAATATAGCTTATTGCCTAACTCTGATTTGTTTACCCGCCATTTTTTCTAACGGCTCTTTTTCTGTCCCTCTTTTTTCAGAGGCGCGCGCTTCCGATGTGCCAGTTCCGGTAGCAACCGACAGCCGGATAAAGACATTTGTATATAGTGAGAATGATGTTTTTAACATTGTCACCCACTACGGTTACCAGTCCAATATAGAATTTGGCCCCGAAGAAGAAGTCCAAACAATTTCTGTAGGCGACCGCGTTCCCTTCCAGATAGTTCCTGCAGGAAGAAGGTTGTTCGTTCGCGCTATGGCGACCAATGCACGCACCAATATGACCGTGGTTACCACTAAACATGCGTATCAGTTTGATCTGGTTTCAGTGCCGACGCCGGTAATGCCAAACGAAGAGCTGGTGTATGTGGTTCGCTTTTTCTATCCCGGCGACAAAAGAAATATGCCGGTAACCTATACCGATAATATGAGCTCTCAAGCCCCAGTATCGCCTCCCATACAGCAGCAGACTCCTGCCTTACCAGCCCCAGTAGAGATGCCGCCCTCTAATTCAACAACACCAATAAATAATTACAAATACAGTTTCAGCGGCAGTGATGCGCTCGCTCCGCTCAAAATTTTTGATGATGGCGCCGCAACTTATTTCAAACTTCAGGATTCCTCCTCTCAAACTACGCCGGATATTTCGGTGGTGGGTGCGGGCGGAAAAGAAACGCCTGTTTCGCCTCGTCGCGCTGGCGAATATTGGGTGGTAGATACTGTTGCCGCGCGCTTTACAATTAAGCAAAATGGCGCAACTGTTTGCGTATATAATGATAGAATTGCACATCCTTAAAAATAAGGATGAAGGATGATTAGATGAACGAAGGAAGTGATAACAACGAATTCCCCCCGGGCGAGAATGGCTCAGAAGATACGCAGCTCGCAAGCGGCAAGCCAGCCGTAGCTGCAGCTCCCGGCAAAATGATGATTGTCGTTGTTTTTGCGGCGATATTTATATTTATCGTGGTGAAATCGCTTTTTTTCGGTGGTCCCAAAGAGGTATCCGCCGTAAAGCCACAAAAAGAACAAGTGATCGCAAAAACCGAGACTCCGTCTTCCGAAAATATAAAACCCAGCGACTTGCCATCACCACCGCCACCACCGCCAGCAATTACCGCAGCACCCCCGCCTCCACCGCCACCACCGGTTGCTTTGCCGTCTCCTGTTGCTCCTCCTCTTGAGGTTGGCGAGAAAAGGACTCCAACCAATGAGGCTCTGAAGGCTCGTATCCACGCACCTATGGTCTCAGGTGGCGGCGCATTCTCATCTCTCACAGCCAGCTCCAACCAGAAAAAGAGGGCGGCAGTAACGCCGAGCAGCGATCCCAACTCTGCGTTTGCCCAAAGCGCTGCGGATATGTCTAACGCGGAAAGCGTAGAAGCTACGAAAATTGGTGACTTAAATAGAACAATTGCACAAGGTAAGCTTATTCAAGGCGTTCTTGAAACTGCGATAGACTCTACTTTACCGGGTGACGTCCGCGCTATCGTAAGCCATGACACCTATGCTGAATCTGGTAGAGCCATTCTTATACCCAAAGGCTCTCGAATTATTGGTACTTATAATTCTTCTGTTCGCCGTGGGCAGGCGCGCGTGTTTATCATATGGACACGAGTGATACGACCTGACGGAGTGGATATCGCAATTGACTCACCAGGTATAGATGCACTTGGTCGCGCCGGCCTGACTGGCGACGTTGATAACAAGTATTTTGAGACCTTCTCAACAGCAATATTAACCAGCACCATGGATATCGGCGTTGCGGCTGCGGGCGATGCATTGTTTGGCAATCAGCAGCAGACAACCACGACAGGCAGCAGTGGCACGACAACTACTTCTTCGCCAACAGCCACCGCTATGCAAACTGCGGTACAGAATCTGGGAACGGTTGGGCAGTCGATTGTGGCAAATCAGCTAAGCTTGATGCCGACTATAAATATAGATCAGGGTGAGATCATTAATATTTTTGTGAGCAAAGATCTTATATTCCCGGCGCGTATAACGGGTGAATCTACTTTCATAGAATAGGGACGGGCCCCTATGAGTATTGTAGCCCTTGAGACCTACCTCAAACCCCTTAAGAACATTTTTGAACAGCCCGGCGTAAGCGAAGTTTCCATCAATCGTCCCAAAGAAGCCTGGGTGGAAATTTACGGCGACATGAAGCGCCACGAAATACCGGAATTTGATTTTGAACATTTGAAAGCACTTGCCCGCCTTATTGCCCAATCTACCGATCAACGCGTGAGTGAGGAAAACCCGCTTCTTTCAGCGAATCTTCCTGACGGTTACCGTGTACAGATTGTTTTCCCGCCTGCCTGTGAAGGGGGTACGGTTGCTTTTTCTATCCGCAAACAAAGCATCATGAACATGGATCTCGACGCCTATGAAGCGCTCGGTGCGTTTCAGGCAACTGTGGTCAGGAAAATGGAAAATGAAACCGATAAGAAACTGCGGGCCCTTTTAGATAGCGGCAATATTAAAGACTTTATCAAGGGGGCAGTGCTTGCCAAAAAGAATATCATTGTAAGCGGCGGCACCTCTACCGGTAAAACCACCTTTTTAAATGCCGTAATGAAAGCAATCCCGGATAGTGAGCGCATCATTACCTGCGAGGATGCCCGCGAAATCAACATCGATCACTTGCCAAACCATGTGCATCTTTTATCTTCCAAAGGCGGGCAGGGGCGCGCGCAAGTTACTACTCAGGATTTAATTGAAGCGTGCCTGCGTCTTCGCCCCGACCGCATCATGGTCGGCGAGCTTCGCGGCAAAGAAGCATTCAGCTATTTGCGTGCAGTCAATACCGGTCATCCTGGCTCCATTTCCACCCTTCACGCAGATACGCCGCTGCTTGCATTAGAGCAGCTTATACTTATGATAATGCAGGCAGGCCTTGGTATCACACGCGAGCAGATAAAAAATTATGTCGAAACCGTTATCAATGTTATTATCCAGCTCAAACGTGGCGATAAGGGCAAGCGCTTTGTCTCTGAAATCTATTTTAAAGAGTCTGAATAATAATTAAGAATGTTTTTATATGGGTGGCACACCTAAATCCTTTGCAGCTAAGTTTGCTGTTTTAGTCATCATCCTCTTTGTGCTTTTGGTGCCGCTATATGCTTCGCTTATTGGCGCTATTGTCTGGATTTATGGCGTGGGATATTTCACTCCCTGCATGAACAGCCCAGCCTATCTCTTTGCCATGCTTAAATATCTGGGCAATTACTGGCTCACTTATCATAGCAACCCTGCTTTTCCAGGTGTTTTTACCATCCACCTTTTTGCGCCTGCGGGCTTATCGCTCTTTTTCAGCCTCATGCTGCTTTACATGATGCGTGCGCCGCTGATTGATTTCAGGCCGTTTAAGAAAAAAGAATCGTTGCATGGTGATGCGCATTGGGCAACGGAATCAGAGCTTCGCTCCGCCAAACTACGCTCTAAAAAAGGCCTGCTGCTTGGGCGCACCGGGCAGAATAATTACCTCATTGCAGATGATTTTCAGCACGTTCTGCTCTTTGCTCCAACCGGTTCCGGTAAGGGTGTGGGCTTTGTGCTTCCGAACCTTGTGTTCTGGGAAGGCTCTGTAATCTGCCATGATATCAAGGGCGAAAACCACGATCTCACGAGCGGTTACCGCGAGAAAAAAATGAAACAAAAAGTCTATTTGTGGAACCCTGCTGACCCTGATGGGCGCACTCACTGCTATAATCCGCTCGATTGGATTTCAAGTAAGCCCGGCCAGATGGTGGATGACGTGCAGAAAATTTGTAATCTTATTTTGCCTGAGCAGGAATTCTGGCAGAACGAAGCGCGCTCGCTCTTACTCGGTGTGATTCTTTATCTCTGCGCGGTGCCCGATAAACCTTGTTCCTTCGGCGAAGTGGTGCGCACCATGCGCAGTGACGACGTGGTGTATAGCTTGGCTGTGGTGCTCGATACGATCGGTAAAAAAATCCATCCGGTTTCCTACATGAACATCGCCTCGTTCCTGCAAAAGGCCGACAAGGAACGCTCAGGCGTGGTTTCTACACTCAACTCCGGTTTAGAGCTTTGGGCCAACCCGCTGATTGATACCGCAACCGCAACCAGCGACTTTGATTTGCAGCAGTTAAAGAAGCAACTTACCTCGGTTTTCTGCGCGGTAACACCGGACAACTTGCAACGTTTAGAGCCGTTACTTAAAGTATTTTACCAGCAGGCGAGTGATTTCTTAACTCGCAAAATGCCCGGAAAAGACGAGCCTTACGGCGTGCTGTTCATGATGGATGAGTTCCCAACGCTAGGAGAGATGAAACAATTCCAGACCGGTATTGCCTACTTCCGCGGATACCGCGTGAAGCTATTTTTGATTGTGCAAGATACCCAGCAATTAAAAGGAATTTACGAAGATGCGGGAATGAACTCGTTCCTTTCCAACTCCTATTACCGCATTACCTTTTCGGCCAACAACGTCGAAACCGCGAAACTTATTTCCGAACTTGTCGGCAATAAAACCGTAAAACAATACTCGAAAAACATGCCGAAATTCCTCGATTTCAACCCCCAATCGCGCACGCTTAACGAATCAGAAGTACAACGCGCGCTATTGTTGCCTCAGGAAGTTATTACCCTGCCCAGAGACGAACAGATTATTCTTATTGAAGCCACCGCGCCTATTAAGACCAAGAAAATTTTCTATTATCAGGATCCGTTCTTTGTGGCACGTG
>Ga0206962_1098_pt1 | contig 29144 bp, 24 predicted proteins | sample Alteio_BWOrgHeat_27_FD_153241 | JGI IMG/M metagenome (GOLD analysis project Ga0206962, IMG submission 153241) | Enriched cells from forest soil in Barre Woods Harvard Forest LTER site, Petersham, Massachusetts, United States -... | ecosystem: Environmental > Terrestrial > Soil > Temperate forest >...
ATAATGAGGAGAAAAATTATGGTGTGGTTAAATATAAAAAAAGCAGATGCGAATGATAACAGCAGTTTTTCTGCAGAAACCGATACAATTACCTATATAAAAATCGAACCTGATGGTACTACGGAAGTATGTCAGGAGGGAATTGAGGATGGCTATAAAGATATGACTAATATGCCATCTACAGAGATAGATTTAGACGATAAAAATAAATTGTTAAATATTTTAAGCAAAAATGGATTCGTATCAACTGTCGACAGAGAGGATAATCTGATAATTATAAATCCAAATCTTATAACATCTATAGAAGTTTCAGCAAATAATAGTATCGATATCCGTTTTAGGTTAATGAAGAGTGATGAAAGCTTTGAACTAACAAAAGAAAAATGTAATGATTTAATAGACAAAATAAACGCTGCTAAAGCAGCGTTGCCCAAGAAAGGGCCTCCCGGTAATTGGGCAGAAAGAGGGTAATTTCTCTGCCTGCTTTGATTTCATTTCTCATCTTGCCCCCGCTTTCGCGGGGATAAACTCCAGCGGGGAACCACCTAAAAATGGTTATTGAAGAGAAGTTTGGGGAGGAGTAGGGGATGCTTATTCTCGTCATCACCCTAATTGCATAGCAATTATAGGGTGATCTCATGCTGTAGTAAGATAGCCCTATAGTTTCCTTCGGAAACTCGGGCTACGACGGATAAACTTACCACTTACTGCTTATTACTTCCCACTATTCACTAAATACTTATCGCTAATTATGCTTTTATTACAATATACTAATTACTGATTACTAAATACTGCATACTTTCTTCCAAATATTCACAAAACTGTAACAATTATTTGCTATACTTTAGCCTGAACGACTATTTGGGTGATGGGGATGGCTGAAAATGAAGTTGTAAATACCACGCAGAAGAAGGCAGAAAAACCCGCATCCGTCCGCAGGGTATTCAGCCCTATTGAAGTGTTTGCCTATGTGATGGTCGGCGTTTCAACCATGGCTGCTGCCATAGGTTCGATTTATACCAGTCTGTTTAAGAACCTTGCTGAGCATGAGATATTTAAAGATGTATGGACGACAAGAAGCGCAGCTTATAAGAAGCTTTATGAACAAACAAATCATAGTTCTTTTAATGATTTGGTTGAAGCAAAGAATACAATTGTAAAAGACTTTAATAAAGCCATAAATGAAAGGCTCGAAAAACTTAAGATTAGCAAAAACTTCTTCAAAGGCACCTGGCAAAAATTCAGACTTTTAGAAGGCCACGAACAAAGAGATGTAATTGTTCGATTGGGAGTTATACTTTCCATTGCTGTGGGCGGATTTTTGCTTTTTATAAGCAATCGGAAAAACAAAAAAGCCATAGCAGAACAAAATGAAAGAATAGAAGCAGTCACAGCTAAGAGCGGGAAAGCGATAGAGACAGAGGAAGTTGATATCGATACCGGAACCCGGAAAACCCATGCCAGGTCCGATATGAAAAAATCAAAGGAAGATATTTTGAAAGATGGCCCTGCGTCTGCTATGGATCAGGCGAGCAAAGTAAGTGATGGTATTGGAGTTCCCGGCTAAATTTACATATTGCTGACGAGAATACAAAAGAGTAATGCTCAGTGGCAGGATTAATAATCACTGGGTTTTTAAATGACCAATACCCTCATCTCCATCAATCCCGAATTTGCCAAAAATGCGCTTATTAACAAAGCTCAGTATCAAGCTTTGTATAAAGAATCGATTGAGCAGCCAGATGCTTTCTGGGCAAAGCAGGCTGAGAAACTTACATGGGACAAAAAATGGCAAAAAGTAAAAAACACACGTTTTGCACCGGATGTTTCGATTAAATGGTTTGAAGGTGGCGCGCTAAATATAAGTGTAAATTGCATAGACAGGCATTTAGAAAAACGCGCTAATCAGACCGCCATCATCTGGGAAGGTGATAGCCCCGTGGAGTCGCGCCACATCACTTACCGTGAACTTCACGAGCAGGTTTGCAAGCTCACCAATGTTCTGCTCAAAAACGGCGTTAAAAAGGGCGACCGCATCACCATCTATATGCCAATGATACCCGAAGCAGCCTATGCCATGCTTGCCTGTGCGCGCATAGGTGCCGTTCACTCATTAGTGTTTGGTGGGTTTTCACCGGAGGCACTGCGGGGACGTATTGAGGATTGCAACAGCGATTTTATTATCACTGCCGATGAAGGCTTGCGTGGTGGTAAAACAATACCGCTTAAAGCTAATGTGGATGCAGCGCTTCAAGGATCATCCCAAGTTCGTAAAGTACTGGTGGTAAAACGCACCGGCGGCACTATTGCATGGAACAATGATCGGGACATCTGGTACCACGATGAAATGGCTACTGTCTCTGCACAGCATACACCAGAAGCAATGGATGCTGAAGATCCGCTCTTTATTCTTTATACCTCTGGTTCTACCGGAAAACCCAAAGGCGTGTTGCATACGACAGCGGGTTATCTGCTTTTTGTTTCACTCACTCATGAGTTGGTTTTTGATTACCATGAGGGCGATGTTTACTGGTGCACAGCCGATATTGGTTGGGTGACGGGGCATAGCTATGTTGTCTATGGTCCGTTATGCAATGGCGCTACCACTCTAATGTTTGAGGGCGTTCCTAATTATCCGGATTTCTCACGTTTCTGGCAAGTGGTGGATAAACACAAAGTGAATATATTTCACACGGCTCCAACCGCGCTTCGCTCACTGATGCGTGAAGGCGATAAATTTGTGACTTCCACTTCACGTGAATCTTTGCGGGTTATTGGCAGTGTGGGCGAGCCTATTAATCCGGAAGTATGGCTCTGGTATTATAACGTGGTTGGCAAAGGCCGTTGCCCCGTAGTGGACACCTGGTGGCAGACCGAAACCGGAGGCTGTATGATAACACCATTACCGGGTGCAGTGGCATTAAAACCGGGCTCGGCAACTTTGCCATTTTTTGGAGTTAAGCCGGTCATACTCAATCAAGAAGGCAAAATACTCGAAGGTGAATGCGAAGGATTATTATGTATTGCAGATTCATGGCCGGGGCAGGCACGCACCTTGTATGGTGATCATACCCGATTCGAACAAACATATTTTTCCAGTTACAAGGGATATTACTTTACCGGTGATGGCTGCAAGCGTGATAATGACGGCTATTACTGGATAACCGGACGTGTAGACGATGTCATCAACGTCTCCGGTCACCGCATGGGAACTGCAGAAATTGAAAGTGCGCTGGTAGCCCATGAGCATGTCAGTGAAGCCGCAGTGGTTGGGTTTCCGCATGATATAAAAGGGCAGGGTATTTACGCTTATGTAACGCTCAATGCCAATGTGAAGAAAATCGTGGAGCATGAAAAAGAACTGATAAAATGGGTACGCAAAACCATTGGTCCCATTGCCGCTCCTGATTTTATTCATTTTACCTCGGCGCTCCCAAAAACCCGCTCTGGTAAAATCATGCGCCGTATTTTGCGCAAAATTGCCGAAGGCGATGTCAGTAGCCTCGGCGATACCTCTACTCTCGCCAACCCCGAAGTGGTGGATGAGTTGGTGAAGAACAGGCTAAAAAAGTAAATGTCATACTGTTATTGCAAAATCGTTTTGAACTAAGTAAGCATATTTAATGACAAAACATATTGCAGTGTTAATGGGTGGCTGGTCGGCGGAACGCGAAGTTTCATTAAGCTCCGGCAAAGCAGTTTCAGAAGCGCTCAAACAATTGGGCTACAAAGTTACTTCATTGAATGTTCAGCCAGATATATCTGAGCAACTACTTAAAATTAAACCAGATATTGTGTTTAATGCGCTTCACGGAAGGTGGGGTGAAGATGGTTGTATTCAAGGTATTTTAGAGATTCTAAAAATTCCTTATACGCATTCCGGTGTGTTGGCTTCAGCGCTTGCTATGGATAAACCGATGGCAAAGAAGATTTTTGCCGCCGCTGGTTTACAAGTAGCGGAAAGCATGGTGTTGCATAAAAGCGAAGTGATTGGCAAAGACCCGATGCCGCGGCCTTATGTGGTAAAGCCATTTAACGAAGGTTCAAGCGTTGGCGTAAAATTGATTTTTGAAAAAGATAATTTCTTTTTTACCGCAGAAAACTGGACATATGGCGATTATGTGATGGTTGAGAAATATATTCCAGGCCATGAAATTACCGTAGCGGTGCTTGATGATGTTGCGCTGGGCGTCACTGAAATTTTTACCAAAGCGGGTTTTTACGATTACGGAAATAAATACACAGAGGGTGGCTCGCAGCATATTTGTCCGGCGAATCTTCCCAAAGAAAAGTTGGAAGAAGTGATGAAAATGGCACTCATTGCGCATAAATCTTTAAATTGCCGTGGGTTAACGAGATCGGATTTTCGTTATAACGAGAAATCTGGTGCAAATGGGGAGTTTTTTATACTCGAATTGAACTCCCAACCAGGCATGACGCCACTCTCCCTCTCTCCGGAGATTGCAAATTACGCCGGAATAGGTTTTAATGAGCTGGTTGAGCGTTTGGTAAAGGGCGCAAAACTGGGAGATTAGCTAAGGCGTATGGCAAAAGTTAAGCTTACTACACGGCAGAGAGAAAGCAAAAAAATCAACCGCAAACGCGCTGTGCGCAAGTGGTGGCAGACGACTTCACGTCGCGTGATTATTATATCGGTGGCGCTTGCTGTACTCTCCTTTACCTCGGGTGGTTGGTGGTTATGGCACTCCGATAAAGTTAGCCAAATGACCGCAAATATCAGCGCAAAATTCTGGCAGGAAACCGTAATACTCGGTTTTAAAGTTGATAATGTTTATCTTGAGGGGCGCAAATTTACGCCGCTTTACGATGTTACGAAAGCGATGGAAATTAAAACCAATGAGCCAATATTAAATATTTCGCTTTCTGAAATAAAAGACAGATTGCAAGCCATTCCGCGTGTCAAATACGCTGAAGTGGCACGGGTTTTACCGGATCAATTGCACGTGCATATTGTTGAGCGTGAGCCAGTCGCTATTTGGCAGAATGAAGGAAAACTTCACCTGATAGATGATAACGGCGTGGTGATGGAATATGTGGACCCCGCGCAATATAAAAATCTGTTGCTGGTGGTTGGCGAAGATGCTCCTGCTCACACCCGCGAGCTTTTGACGATGATGGCAAGCGCGCCGGAAATGTATAAAAATGTATTCGCAGTTATGCGTGTAGGCGAACGCCGCTGGAATGTGCGTTTTAGAAACGGCATTGAACTCAAATTGCCTGAAAAAGATGCCGATGCTGCCTGGCAGAATTTTGCACATTTGGAACAGGAAGATCATCTGCTTGAACGCTCCATAAAATCCGTAGATATGCGCATCTCCGACCGTGTATTTATTAAAACCAATCCTTCGGAAATAAGCCCGGTTAAAGAGTCCGGTGGTAGAGAGACCTAAGACGAATGGCGCTCAAAAAAACTTCAGCTATACAAAAAAAATCAGATAACGATTTTATTCAGCCCTTCCTGATTGATCATACCTCTATAAGAGGCAGATTAGTACGTGTCAGCAAGGTGCTTGATGATATTCTTCATGCTCATAATTATCCGGTTGCGGTGTCAGTAAATCTTGCCGAGCAGATAGTCATTGCCTCCTTGCTGGCTGCCACATTGGAAGAGGGCGGGATTATAACCGTGCAGGCAAAAGGTGATGGGCCGGTCAGATTTATCATCGTGGATATTATGGCGGGTGGCATTATCCGTGGCTATGCCGATGTGAATGAGGAAGACTTAAAGAAAATTATCGGAAAATCGCGCAAGAAACAGAGTATCGCTAAAATACTTGGACAGGGATATTTTGCAGTTACGCTTGATCCGGGGGGTGAAGGTCAACGTTACCAAGGGGTGGTTGAGCTTAAGGGTGATACAATCAGTGATACGTTTAAAGGGTATTTCAATCAGTCTCAGCAAGGTGATATTGAGCTGCATGTTGCGGTGCGCGCTCCTACCAAAACCAATAAAAACTGGCTGGCGGCAGGGATTATTATCGAGCGCATGCCGGTGCTGGGCGGAACAGGAATCCCTATTACGCTTGCAGATCAGGATGACGTCTGGGATCGTAGCAGAATATTTATTAACACGCTTCAGGATGAAGAGTTATTGGATGAAGATATCACCCCGAATGCGCTTCTTTACCGACTTTTTAATGAAGATGGCGTGCGGGTTTTTACACTGCAACCCTTAAAAGCAGGTTGTCGCTGCTCGCGTGAGCGGGTGGAGATGGTGCTTAAGTCAGTATCCAAAGAAGAATTGCTGGAATCGCTCGATGAAAATGATCAGATTTCAGTCCATTGCCAGTTTTGCAATAAACGCGAAAAATTCACCCGCGCGAATATAAATAAGCTGTTTAAAAAGGCATGAATCTTCCGAGGGTGCCTTTTATGGGGCCTTCCGGCGGTATGGGCTTGCCGTTCATATCGGAATAGCTGTCCTTATACCAGATGCTTCCGGGATAATTATAGCCAAGCACTGCGGCGTATCGCTGCGCTTCGCTCGTGACACCCAGTTTCAAATAACATTCTACCAGTCTGTTAAGCGCTTCCGGCGTATGGCTGGTAGTTGGGTATTTTTCCACAACCACGCGGAAACGATTAATAGCAGCAAGGTAATCCTGGTGGCGCTCGTAATAACGCCCGATTTCCATTTCTTTGCCTGCCAGATGATCCGATACTAAATCTAATTTGATGCGCGCGTCGCGGGCATATTCACTATCAGGGAAGCGTCGAACCACTTCACCCAGCGCCTGTTGCGCCTGAACGGTTATTTTTTGATCACGGCCTACATCGGTAATCTGATCATAATAGCATAATGACTTCAGGTAATAAGCGTAAGGAGTGTTGCTATTGTTAGGGTGCTGTTTCACGAAGCGATCAAGATCACCTATAGCGCTGTCATACTTCCCACTGCGGTAATCCGTGTATGCTGCCATGATTTCAGCTTTAAGCGCCCACTCAGAGTAAGGGTGCTGGCGTTCAGTTTCATCAAAGCCTTCTTTAGCTTCCTTATATTCATGCGCTTCAAGGTGATCTAAAGCGTCATTATATAATTTTTCTACAGGTTCATTAGGCTTGGTTTTATCTTCATCTTTTCCGCAAGCGGCAAGCGTAAGCAAGCCTACAGCCATAAGCAATAACAAGACTTTAGAGAATTTCATATGACGTTACGCTCAGGTTTAATGTGCACTATTTATTTTGCCTAACGTCAGTCCCGTTGCCAAACATTCCGTCATACATGCGGCTAAAGAAAGGTTTTTTTGGTGTTGGCTTACCAAGCGTCATTGCTTCGTTAAACACACAAACCACACTCTTGCCATGGCGCAGGGTGTAACGTGCGGCGACTCGCTCAATAACAATGTATGGTCCACGGGCACGGTAATTTAATATAGATTCGTTTCCTTCTTTATCCACCTGGAAGAAAGCCGGTATTTCAGCATTGATGTCATGAAATTGGAAATAGGTGAATTCACCATCATCGAAAATACGGATGGGAGAAATATCCGGGGAGCCGTTAATGGTATAACGGAAGTTATATTTACTTAAGTCTTCCTGCTCCAGATCCGGAACGTGATCTATGCTATTGGCCACCGCGCCGGTTTCATCGCCGGGATAAATTATGCGTAATTCAAAAATGAGGTTTTTGTCACTGATGCTTTTCGCTTCATCAGCATGCAGTTCAAAGAAATAGGTGTGTTTATTGGTTATAACCGTCATATTTGTTGTGGCATCTTGTTCGATGGGCTTCAAGAAGAGCCGGTTCCCAACCGGATTCATCTGCCAGGCAATGGAGTCACCCAGTGAAATAGTGCCAATCTGCTCGTCGTCCCCAAACTGGATATTAGACTGAAAGCGATAGTAACCGGTAAATTTTATAACTTCATTGGGACTATACATTACGGTCTTAATACGCGCGTCAGTCGCAATTGGGGTGGGAGTAATAAGAGCGTTTGCGGATGAACTCGTCATTGAGACAAATAGCAATGTTGCCATCAGAAAAAATAAATGTTTTTTAATGATATTGATCATTCGAGTAGCTCTTTCATTTGATAATCGGATACTATAAATTTCATTGGTACCACACTGTCCTTCTCACCGCTATCTTTGTGTGCGTCTGTCGTCAAGCCAAAAAACTTTGCCAGTTTGTTATCAGTATTAAGGCGCTGGTCGACAACAAAATTATCATATTTATAGGTAATGTCTGCCACCCATTTTGTATGACTAATTTCTTTGTTATTCACAAGTGAAATAATAGTGGTTTTAAATATTATGCGCGCATGTGACGCTTCTTTGCCAGTGTTATAGGTCACAGACATTACGTCAACCACGCGCTTAGCCTCGTTTGTATATTGATGATAAGGGCTTGCAGGATTTGAGGCGGCCATTTGGGCTTTGTAAGCCTCGAAAACTGCGTCTGTGCTTTGGCTCCAGATGTTACGGTAGCGCAGTTCATAGTTTTTTAGGTCATAAGATTCACGGTTTATCACATAGTTTTCGAGCAAAAACCGCATCACCGCAATATTTTTATCTTCGCTGGAGGAGACAGAGAGTCTTTTTATACGCGGCCATTCATCTAAAGAATTCTCAGAATAGGTTATAAAGGGGGCTGAGGGTCTCACTGGAAAAATTCCGATAAACGAATCAAGCGCGTAGAAAAAATTAATAATAGCAAGCGTAATGATGATGATATAGTAACTTCGCTCTGCTATAGGAGTGTGAAAAATGTCTGAATACCAGCCCTTTGCGGCTACATAATATTCACCTGTTTCTATATCTTCTTCTTGAAAACTGTCGTGGTTATCGTTCATTGGATTTAGGTTACATATTGAAGACAATTAAATTTTTCGTATTTTGTCACAAAACGTCATAAAAATGAAACATAAATATGCTATCCTTCAATAATATTACATTGTGTGTAGAAATCTATCTACTTTATTGCTACACATAATAATAACATAGGGATCGCAATGTTGAATAGCGTTAGATTGCCAGGATTGGTTATTATATTAGCAGCTATATACGCTGCATTGATAGTTTCCCCGGCTACAGCAGAAATTGGCATGAATCCCGATCCAAAGGATGTTTGCCCAACTCCTTTATGTACCGGCGGGCTTCTTTCAAACCTTACTAATGCCGCAAGTGATATAGCGAGTGGAAAAATAGACCCAAGCAATTTTTCGGCGTCTGATTTTCAGGCGCTTGCTTCAAAAGGCCTTGATAAACTTGGTCAGGAGGCTCTCGCAAAAATAAGTTTTCAGAGCCTTATGAATGCAATGGGGCCTAGTGTGATGGCTTCTATTAATATCAGCGGTGTTCCCAATCTCAGTAATCTTAGCCTGGATAACCTTGAGGCGGATACATTAAGTCACATGCCGCTGAGTACCTTAAATACTAGCGCAAACTTATATAATACTCTTAGTTCCACGACGCTGGATACAATAACCAATGATGCGCTTGGTAAATTGACCGCCAATAGTTTTAACGATCCTGCGGTTGTGCAAAACCTGATCAACTCCATGAGTATTGCAAGCCTAACCAGTGATGCGCTTTCTCATTTAACGCTGAATAGTTTCAATAATGTTGCTGCTATTCAGTCTTCTCTAAATTCAATGAGTCTGAGCAGCTTAAGCCAATCTGCCCAAGCGGCGGTTTTGAGCAAGCTTACCCTTGGTAGCTTGAATAATTTTAATCCCAGCAGTATTAGCCTGCTTAGTGTCAACGCCAGCGCATATGGAAATTTAAATGTTAGCAACCTCAAGGGCAGTGCAAGCGCAGGGATGAATGTTTCTGCAACGACTCCGTTATCCTCATTAAGTAAGGGGCAGCTTGCAGGGTTAAGCCTTGCCAGTCTTAACGCCACTGCTCTAGCCAACATCCAGGGGCTTATTTCCTTAAGCAGTTTACCGCAACAAACGCTTAATTCATTAAATTTGACTATGGGGTCTCTTACAAGCGCTGCCATGGGAGATGTAAACAGCGTTATTTCACTGCAGGATCTCCCTCAGGAGGAGCTAAACAAGCTGAATATGACTGTAGGCGCTCTTAAAGCAAATGCCATAAGTGATATAAACAGCCTTATTTCAATACAGAATCTTCCTCAACAGGAATTGGCAAAATTAAATATTGGCCAACTTAAGCAGTCCGCATTTAGTGACATGCAAAGTGTAATGACATTGGCTGATCTTCCTCAACAGGAGCTTAGTAAATATGGTCTTAATGACATTGATCCAAAAATTTCAGCAAATCTTAATATCTCCAATATCAAGGCAAGTTTTTTAGCCAATCTTAACTTAAGCAGTCTTTTACCGTCGCAGCTAATCTCACTGAATTTTTCTATCAGTGCCACTGCTACTATAGGCGAAGATGATCGCGCAAAAAATATGCAGTTAAAAGGCCCTATGCAGCAGGTAACTGATTCACTCAGCTATTCATCGTCACCCCTTAATAAAAACGCTGCGCTTGATCCCGGTATACAAGGGGTAATGACCCCAAATCCTATGGCAAATAAAAATACTCCCGCCTTGTCGCTGGTACAATATTTTCCCTGGTTATATATGGAGGCTGACCAAAGCGCGCAGAGCAAAATTTATCGTGGTGTAGATGCAAACACAAATACCAGGGCTAATACTCCGGTGGCTCTTGATGTTCAAGGGGAAGCACTCAGTGTGGTACAGTCGGGGACGAGTGGTGCAAGCCAGGATCTTAATAAGACAAAATGCAAACCTATTACGAATAGCTGCGGTTCACCTGATACGGCTAATTATCCGGTATGGGCACGTTTGCAATATGATAGTTGCAGCAATCAATATATTCTGCCAGCGGGGCTTCAGCCCAATCTTATTTTCTCGCAAGCATACCGGGATCACGAATATCGCTGGAATGAAAGCCAATGTCAGCCGCTCAGTATTATGCAGGTTGATTGTGTGCGCAATGCAAACGGTGGCTGTTATCAAGACAAAGGTGAGGCGGATGGCCAAATGTATGATTACCGCGCTTGGGGTTATCTAAAGCTTGCGTGGAAGAATGTACTGGATAGTGATTATCTGCCCAATGGAGGGTACTCCGAAAATGACGCAGGCAGAAAACCTGTCATTACGACAGGTGCAACATTAATCGGTGGGCCTAAGATCACTGGTGAGGATCAATATGGTGAAATTGATTCCAATGAAGTAGATACGTCCACCATTCCTGGTGGTTCTAACTATAAATACCTTGTAGATACTACCTCAGGGAAAGATTTTACCAAACAGGATGTAAGCAAAGATAATCATAGCTATAGTGGCGCGCGTACTACTATCAACCAACTGGTGCAACAGCCATTTGAACGTATATGGGATCCAACGCATCCATTTTCTCCGCGCTGGGACTGGAAGGGGACCGATCGAGATTTGTCAAGTAAGGCCAATCTTAATGGAGTACCGTGGCATGGTTATGATTTTAATACTGGTGGTAACTGCACGGTGCGTTGCGCGGCTGTACCTGTAGATATTCTAAGTTTTCGTGAGGCAGAATTTACTGCTTGCATGGGGTGTCGTATAAAAGCAAACACGGATTGCTTCTGGGTTCAGGTGATGGCTTTGCTTACACCGGTTTATATACCAAATCCTGCATATGAAGTAACTGGAATAGAATGGCTATATGAATATGATGCTCTTGATTTTAATTATGCCACAGCGGTTGAAGATACTCTGAAAAACGTTGATCCAAGTGCTAAGATTTTAGATGTATCAACAGATAAAATGTGGTGGGGTGCGCCTGCTGGCCAATGGATTGAGGCAGTTGCCTGCAAATCTTACTACGATACCCAAGACAAATGGCCGGTTTGCAGCACTAAATACGATGTTACAAAGGATAATGTTCCATCTAAATGCAAAAGCTGTATCCAGATGGCTGGAGAAAACAATCAGGATGCTGGCATAAAGAAATGTTGTGATGATCTGGCGCAAGCTTTGGCTCCTCTAAATACGCTCAAAATACGCAATACAAAATCCAATCCGGCATTAGAACCCGTACCGGAAGGTTATAGGTTCAGTGATTACTTTACCGGCCCGGCGCAGGATCAGTCATTGCTTGCTGATGCCTCAAGCTCAGAGAATGACTATACTGATCTTACCTCAATGTTTAAAGTCGTCTCTAATGCAGCTAAAACTGTCGAAGGCAAGCCAGTAGTTCATATGCCGTATATGCGCTGGTGGGATGCAGGTACGGCTGCGGGTGGAAGCCATGACCCCAAAAGAAACTACAACCCCGATTGTGATTTAGGATCATACGATGTGATTATGGGTGTTGGCATAGATGGAAACAGAGGCCAAACCGGCGCTAAATATTGCCGATATGGCGGCAATGGCACCGCCAATAAATACTCCTGCTATTCTCTTCCGGTAAACCCGAATAAGAATTCAGCTACCAATCCTGATGGAACTGAAGCAATCGATGCGCTTACAAGCTGGGAAGAGCTCAAGCAATATCAGCTTACTTCGTGGCGTACCTATGGTTTAAACTGCTTGCCGCAATATGAAAAAGTACACAAACCTGGCAGTACAGAGGACGGTGCTTTAAGGGCTGTAGGTGGAATTTATTATACAGACCTGCAAGATCAAATGACCGATTCAAATGGAAATCCTGTACCTGTGCCGGCTTCGGGTCAGGCGCCATTAAAGAAAGTAGCGCAGAAATGGGCACTCGGCTGGCGTGGCTATATAAGTGATCCGGATTTGATTGATCAATTCCCAAGTACGAACGCTGCTTCTGGGGCGGGTTCCGGCACAGGTATCAAGGGTGCTAATACTCTAGCTCAGAGTGCTCAGCCTTATTCAGGGCCAGGAACTTTGAAAGGGCTTAGTAATGCACAAGTGGGTGACATAATTTACCTCACTCATGATGACGTTGCTCCCGCAGTGCCTGGCGTTAATGTTATGCCATTTGTTGCCGTGGTCACTGCTACACACCCCTCTGCTCTTAGCAGTACACCTCAATGCAGGAGCTATAATTTTAACGGTCAGACGCAACAGTTGGATGACACTTTCATAACCGTAGAGGATATGAATACGGGTAAATTTCCTGACGTATGTGGCAATACTAACTATGAGGGAATAGGCCAGACCGAAACACGCACCATATACAGGCAAAATCTCCCAGGCTGGGTTTACGAGAATATGTATCCTGCGGGCACTACTGTAAATGATTCCTGTGGAAGCTATACGGTTGCTACCGGAGTGCCTGCTGCACTTACCTTTACCAGCAACGGCAATTGTAAGGATCCAAAACTTCAGGTTTGCACGTTCTCGGATCCAGGCAATAGTGGGTATAATCTCTGGGATCATTTTAGAATTTACCGTCCTACTCAGGATGTAAGGTAAAATATATGAAATATATTATTGATGATCATTTTACAAAAATTTCTCGGGCGGCAATACTCTCTGTAATGTTCTGTGCTATGCTCTCCATATCACATGGAGCATTTGCAGTATGTGCTGCCTTAAATGGCAAACAGCAAAGTGATATGGAAACAGTGGAATGCCCTTCTATGGCAAATGGTATCCCCTGTACGCCTGATGCAATTGATAGCAAAACAAACGGGGCCGGAGCAATAACCGCCTGCGTGTTAAATGGTGATGATCCACCGATTGTCGCAAGACCAGATCAAGGCACTGGTGCTATAAGTGGTGAAGGCGTAACAGTCCATGCTCAATGCGCACCATCTACTGATGGCAGTATTAATTGCCCGGTTGCTATCACCACATCACCGAATAATACACAAGGTGGTTTTGTGCCATCCCGTAGTGGTGGCACTATTTTGCCGGCGGGTACGGGTATTGTCAGTGGAGGTATTGCAGTAAGTGGAAGTATCAGTGCTGGTGGAACTGTAAATGGCGGAAGTTCGTCCAATAGCACGAATATTGTCGGTGCCACAGTTATGCCGGACGGCAGTATTATGGTTCCTCCTACAGCCAGCGGACTTTCTCAGCCTGCGGGATGTTTAACCAATAATCTTCCTACGCCACTGGATTGCGGCGGCGCGATTCCATTGGCTAATGGCTTTGTTACAGTTGCTCCTAATTTAAGTGTGGGGACTGCGATCAAATTTAATATGGGAAGTAACATTACCATAGGTGCTCCCTCACCGCTAACCCCGCAAGGATCATTTAGTGTTGTGAATAATATTATTGCTCCGGTCAGTTGTATGCCAAGTACATTACAGTTGCCTCAGGATAAAGTAAGTTTAGTGGTGCCCAAAACTAGCAGCTTACCAGTTACTGCGGGAACAACATCCTATAAATCTGACAGTACTGGGGTTCTGCATTTGCCCACTAATCAGGCTATTAAATTTGATCTTAGCCAGGTAGGGATTATTCAATTACCTGAAGGTGGAAATTTTACCAAAATTAATGGGCAGGATGCTGGCGATAACATAACCATACCTGCAAACGATACGATTATTTCCTATGGGAATGGTACGAATATTTTACCGATGCAGGGTGGACAACCGCCTAAAAACTTTACAAATCCAGTGAAGGTTACTTATCAGGATGAGGATGGAAACACAGTGACAGCTACCGTGGATTCCACCTATTTTCAGCAAACTTTGAATGTACCTTCTGCTTTATGGCCCGAGATAGAGGCATGGGATAAGGCTGGGTTAATTCCTGGTGCAGCCACTTACACCTATGTTACCGATAATTCAACGAATCCCCCAACCCAAAAAGTTTCTAATATTACTTTAACCGGGCTTTATGTGAATACAACCGATGTCTCTAATGATAATTTCCTTGTCGTGTATACGTCTGCAGTTGCGGATTATGATGCCACTGGAAAAGTGATTAATATCAATGTGAACGCTCCAAACGGTAGTGTTACTCCTCCAAGCAACTCATTCTTGAACCTGCCTTCGGGTACACCTGTTGGATTTCCTTTGCGTAGTCAGGCTACTCTTAATCTTTCCAGTGGTGGTTCTATCGATGTGCCAAAGGGCGCAATCGTAACCACAGGCGGTAAGAGTAGTGCACTTACCTCTGGCATAACAGTCAATATTCCAACCAGTACCATCATTACTTCTAATGGATCTGGTCAGGTGTCTTTTGGTAATGGTTCTTCGGCGACTACCATTGCGTTCCCATCAGGTCTTACTCAGGCAAGTATTTCTACTACGATGATTACCATAACCTCAGGGCAGGGCATGGCGTTGCCCGTTGATGGTGTGGTGATTACGCCTTCTGTGCCCGCACAGAACCCGCAAGCGTTACCGGTGTGTGGCAGTAGATAGATATCTCTCTAGAGCGTGTGTTTTTTTATATACTCTTCGGCGAGTTTTACGCCTGTTGGATCGCCTACATTCAGCAATACGCCATCATGAACGATTGCTTTAATCTTGGTCGGAAATGCATTTATTGCTTTGTCGTAAAGTAGATTAAGTGAGAATGCACCCGCTGGGCATCCTTGAAACAAACGGGGATGTAGCATCTGAATCCCTGTATAAATATAAGGCGCTTTTTCATTGCTTTCGCGGCGAATTAAATCACCATTATCCGCTACATTAAAATCACCTTTCCCTTCATAGCCAATTGCCGTCTGGGTCGGGTGCAATAACAGAACTGCATCCAGATCATTATTCCATTTCTGTGCCAAACTTTTTAAGGCAGGGGATTGGTGATCGATCCATATAACATCACCGTTAATGCAGAAAAATGGCATGTCATTAAAGTGATGAAGAGCTTTAGCTATGCCGCCGCCGGTTTCCAGCGGTTCTTCCTCATAAGATAATATGATTTGGGGAGAAGTGTATTTTTGTAAGTGAGCTTCAAGCAAATCTGCTTTGTAGGAAGTATTTACAATGATTTTTTCAACTCCTGCCAGCTCTAATTGAGCAATAGCCCGGTCGATAAGTGCTGACCCATGAACCTCAATCAACGGCTTGGGGATTGTATCCGTTAAAGGGCGCATACGTTTGCCAAGGCCAGCTGCAAGTATCATTGCTTGTTTGGGGACATGGATCATAGCGCAATCCTATCCCAGAATTCTTTACGGTGCCATTCGGGTTTTATGTTTCTATCTATCCAGTTTTTCAGCGGTGATAATAAGGGGTGCGATATATCATGCTCAATATGTTTCCACATGCGCGGCATAAATGACAAATAGCGTTTTTTACCATCACGAACGGCGAGGCGTGCAAATGTTCCAACAATACGACAATTGCGCTGTGCTCCGAGAATGGCATAGGTAGCCATAAAACTCTCACGCTCTATGCCGGTTTTTTCAAGATAATACTCTATAGTTTTTGTAACAACTTTTGCTGAAACATCGCGTCTTGCATCTTCTAAAAATGAAACCATATCATAGGCAGGGGAGCCGATCATGGCATCCTGAAAATCAAGCAGGCCAGCCCGCGCCGCATTTTTGCGTTCTGGAAGCCATATCAGATTTTCAGCATGAAAATCATAGAGTACTAGCACAGGTTTTAATTTTGATATTTGGAGCAAAATCTTTTTCCATATCTCCATATATTCAGCTTTGATTTTCTGAGCATATTCTTTATCTGCAACCAGAGGAATGAACCATTCTGGCAATAATGAAACCTGTGCCAAAAGCTTTTCCATATCAAATAATGGAACATTTTTATGGAGATTTGTTTCTGCGTTATTATATAAATCAATCAAGGCATCGGCGGCGGCAAAATATAATTCCTGCTCAAGATGGGGCTCATTTTCAAGAACCCGTGCATATAAATTATCGCCCAAATCTTCAAGCAGCAAAAGGCCGTTATACTCATCTTTTGCAAGGATATTAGGCGCACTTAAGTGATACGCATGCAATTGATTAGCAATAGCCACAAATGGCCGGATATCTTCTTTATCCGGCGGTGAATCCATAAGAACAGCCTGTTTTTCACCCAGATGCACACGTTCGTATTTACGAAAGGAGGCATCTCCTGCAAGCATTTTTCGCTTTGCTCCAGGCCATTCATTATCGGCCAGAAATTTATCGATGGTCTCAGAACGTGTCAGCACGCTGCTCACGCAGTTTCCTCAAAACTTTGCAATTTTTCTTGCCAGTAATCATCGCCTGTGAAGGATAACTTGCGACTGTCCTTAAATGGAACAAAATTAAATACAATATCGAGTCTTTTCTTGGATAAAGTATTTTTAATAATATCCGGCCACTCAATAAGCGTTACATGTGGCCATATTTCTTCCAATCCCAGTTCCTGCACTTCTTTCTCGTTTTTTATGCGATATAAGTCCAGATGCCATAATTGTTCAGGGGAACCATCGGCTAATTTTACATCGTAAGATTGCATGATAACAAATGTAGGGCTAGTTACCTGCACGTTTTTGGCACTTAAAGACCGAATAAGCTCTCGGGCAAAGCTGGTTTTTCCTGCTCCCAGATCGCCTGAAAACGTAACGATATCGCCTTTACGCAAGCACGAACCCACATAGCGTGCGAGGGCTTCCATTTGAGCAAGCGAAAGTGACGGAAATAACATGGGTTTTGACGAAGTCATAGTTTACTGCAATGTAGGTTGATGAATAGTAGGCTATATTACGCTAATAGTATCGTTATTGGAAATAAAATTTTATTTATTCAATAACCGTTCTTGCCAGCGTTAATACATAAACATCAATGACCCCGGCGTCATGCAGGGTGCGGCTACAGGCGTCGAGTGTTGCACCGGTTGTCATCACGTCATCGACCAATATTACCGATTTTCCCTTTAACCCTTCGCGCTTGTTTTTAGGCACCATAAAAGCGCCATGCACGTTTTTTTCACGTTCTTTTTTGCTCAGTCCCGATTGTACCATCGTTTTGCGTCTGCGAATTAATGTATCTGGCAAAACGGGAAACGTGCTGTTTTTGGACAATGCATGGGCGATGAGCGAAGCCTGGTTGTACCTGCGGGTCATGAGTCTCATATAATGCAGGGGCACAGGGATGATAAAATGGGCTTTATTTTCATAACTGCTTGCAAGACGCGCAAGCCATTGCCCGAATACAGGGGCGAGTTGGGTTTTATCATGAAATTTAAAGGCGAGTAACTGGGATTTACTATTTTCATCATACTTAAAAATAGCGCGCGCTTCCGTGTAAGCGGGTTTTTGCTTCATGCAAGCGGCACAAAGCGCCATTTCTCCAATATTATATTCAAACGGCAAGCCGCACTTATAACAAATGGGATCGGTAATAAAATGGATATTCTGCCAGCAGGAAGAACACAGTGCCCCATGTTTTTCCACCAACTCGCGGCAGCTAGCACAACGCGCAGGGAATAAGGTATTTGCAGTGGTTTTTGCCCAATGGGCAAGGATAGGTTTGGCTTTTACTATATTTTCGCGTAAATGTGTGATCATGCAAAAATACTCCCTGATATGACCCAAAACAGCAATAACATTTTTGACCGTGACCTTTTGCGTTTGCGCCGTAACCGCTCTGCAAATGATTGGGATAATTATAATTTTTTGAAGCGTGAAGCGGTGGAAAGGCTGGCTGATTGCCTCGCCGACATTGCTCGCACGTTTGATTTAGGGCTGGATATAGGTTCTCATAAAAGCGAATTAGCTGAAATTTTAAGAGGCAAAAATCAGGTAAAGTCTATAATCAGCTGCGATTTTTCTGAGGCAATGAAGCCGCAGGTGGTGTGTGATGAGGAGTTTTTGCCTTTTGCACCGGATATTTTTGATGTGATAACCAGCGTTTTGTCTTTGCATCACGTCAATGATTTACCGGGAACGCTGGTGCAGATTCAACAATGTCTGAAGTCGGACGGTTTGTTTATAGCGATTTTGCCCGGTGCCAATACACTCAAAGAACTTCGGGAATCGATTACCGGTGCGGCCATAAAACATGGTTTCGCGCTTTCCCCAAGGCTTTCACCATTGGTTGAGGTGCGAGATGCGGGTGCACTGCTGCAACGTACAGGATTTGCGCTTCCGGTCATCAACAGTGAAACCATTACAGTCAATTACGATAATGCTTTCGCGCTCATGAAAGATCTGCGGGGGATGGGGGAGAGTAATGTTTTACTGAAACAGCATCGCTATTTTACGCCGCGCGAGGTTATGAGTGCTATTGCAGAATATTATCATGAGCATTTTGGGTTGCCGGATGGCAGCGTGCCAGCGACCTTTGAGTTTATTACTATGACGGGATGGAAACCGCACCATTCTCAGCAACAAGCGGCAGAGCGGGGGACAGGCAAAATAAATTTAAAACAGGCGCTTGAGTAATTTGTCTGTTAAATTATGGATAAAAAAATGAGTCTCCTTTTGGGGAGACTCATCTAGTTTACAAACATTTACTTTTCCTTTGACTGTAGCCCTCCGGCCAGAATGCAAACAGGCAAAAAACCAATAACGAAATAGTAAATGTTCCACAACTCAAAGAATTCTTTGCTTATATAAGCTATAGCTAATAACATGGCTATCATCGCAAAAATCATAGATATGATTCCTAGCCAGTTTTTCTTTAGCCATACGGCTAAAATTGCTATTATGATGGCTACAAGCATAAAAATTCTGATAAAAACCGCATAATCTATAAGCAGTTTTCCAAATGTTTCTAATTCATCCATTTTCCTAAGTTTAAGTGTTTATTTATTTTAATTATTTAATTGTTACAAATTTTGAAGTCTCGTTAAAACTTGTTTAGTTTTTTACGAAGCTGTGTAAAATACAAAGAACCCTGGTAATATAGCATATTCACACTGTATTATTATTACGGTTTTATGAAGATTTCATGAAAGTTTTATTACATCACATCCGTAGGGATTCTTTATAACTATACTTTTAAAATATATAAAAAATTCATATTAATTAGAGGATTAGAATGGCCACCGCAGCACAAAAAAAGTCAGACTTACCAAGCTGGAATCTCAAAGATTTTTACGAGAGTTACGACTCCGCGAAAGTTCAGCAGGATATTAAGATGGCAAAAAGTAAAATAGCCAAGTTCGTTAAGGATTATTCAGGAAAAGTTGCAAAGCTTACGCCCAAAGAATTTCTAAAATCGATTAGTGAATACGAGCAGATTTCCGATCTACTTGGCAAGCTCGGAAGCTATGCTCAGCTCCTTTATGCAGCCGACATGAGCAAGCCCGCCATCGCGCAGTTTTACCAGAATATTCAGGAAACGCTCACGGTGCTGAGCTCCGATTTATTATTCTATACTTTGTCCATCAATAAAATTAGCGATGCACAGGCCAAAAAACTTTTTTCATCCAGCGAGCTTGCCCATTACGCGCCGTGGTTGCGTGAGCTGCGTGCGCTTAAGCCTTATCAGCTTTCTGATGAAATTGAAAAACTCCTGCATGAAAAACAGGTTGCCGGTCGCGCTGCCTGGTCACGCCATTATGACGAAACCGTTGGCGGATTGATTTTTACCATTGGCAAAAAAGAGCTTTCGCTGGAGCAGGCGTTGCATCTGATGTCTGACACACGCGAAGAAGTGCGCAAAGAAGCAGCGCTTGAAATTGGCCGAATCTTAGAGAAAAACATTAAAACATTTTCACTGATTACCAATACGCTTGCCAAAGATAAAGAAATTGAGGACCAGTGGCGGGGTTTCAAGCGCCCGATTTCATCACGCAATATAGCCAATCAGGTGGAAGACGAAGTGGTGGATGCGCTGATTGCCACGGTGCGTAAGAATTACGGAAATCTTACTCACCGTTATTATAAACTCAAAGCGAAGTGGCTTGGTAAAAAGCAGTTAGCTTACTGGGATCGTGCGGCACCTTTGCCCAAAGTGCCAGAGCGCAGCTATTCATGGGACGAGGCCAAAGAAGTGGTGCTTTCTTCTTATATGGCTTTTTCACCAACGCTCGGAAAACTCGGAAAACAGTTTTTTGATAAATACTGGATAGATGCAGCCATCCGCCCCGGTAAGGCTCCCGGAGCATTTGCACATCCTTGCGTTCCTTCCGTTCACCCGTATTTGCTGGTGAATTTTCAGGGCAAAGCTCGTGATGTGATGACGCTTGCGCATGAGCTTGGCCACGGTGTGCATCAGGTGTTGGCTGCAAAGCAGGGCGGTTTACTTGCTGATACCGCGCTGACCCTTGCTGAAACCGCTTCGGTGTTTGGTGAGCAACTTACTTTTCGTGAAATGTTGCGCCGTGAGAAAAACCCTGAAAGGCGCAAAAGTATTTTGGCTGGCAAGGTTGAAGATATGCTTGCGACAGTTGCGCGTCAGATTGCCATGTGCGAATTTGAAGTATGTGTGCACGACCAACGCAAAAAAGGTGAGTTGACCTCAGAACAAATTGGACAAATTTGGGTGGATGTGCAGTCGGAGGCACTCGGCTCTCATGTAAAGTTAACGCAGGAATACCGCCATTTCTGGGCATATATACCCCATTTCATTCATACACCGTTTTATGTTTATGCCTATGCATTCGGTGATTGCTTAGTGAACTCGCTCTATTCCGCTTATGAGAAAGAAAGCAAAAAAGGCAACGCACAAGTGTTTGAGAAGAAATACATCGCCATGCTTTCCTCTGGCGGTCGCTATCGTCACAAGGAATTGCTGAAGCCCTTTGGTCTTGATGCAAGTAAATCTTCTTTCTGGCAAGGTGGCCTTGATGTGATCGCCGGAATGATTGATGAGTTAGAAAAGATGTAAGCCATAAAAAAGGGCGGAGGAATTAATCCTTCGCCCTTTTAGTTAGTGGATGGCTTTAATTAGCTCGCCATTTTCTTTTCTTTGAGTTCGCTGCGTAGTTTCTTTGCAGCAGCGACCATGGCTTCAAGCGCAGGCTTTACTTCTGCCCAGCCGCGGGTTTTAAGTCCGCAATCCGGATTCACCCAGATTTGATCCTGTGAAAGAACCTTCAATGCTTTACGCAACAAGCTTTCCATTTCGTTCTGTGCAGGAACGCGTGGGCTATGAATGTCATACACACCCGGTCCAATCTGGTTGGGGTATTTAAAGCTTACGAAGGCATCCAAAAGTTCCATTTGTGAGCGTGAGGTTTCAATGGAAATCACGTCCGCGTCCATATCGGCGATGCTTGCGATGATGTCGTTGAACTCAGAGTAGCACATATGGGTGTGAATCTGGGTTTCGTCTTTGGCAACTGAGGCAGTAATGCGGAAAGATTCCACTGCCCAGTCAAGGTAAGCTTTCCAGTCTGCACGGCGAAGGGGTAAGCCTTCACGGATAGCGGCTTCGTCAATCTGGATGATTTTGATGCCGGCTTTTTCCAAGTCAGCAACTTCATCACGGATAGCCAGTGCAATCTGACGGCAAGTTTCAGAACGTGGCTGATCGTCACGCACGAAAGACCATTGAAGGATGGTCACCGGACCGGTCAACATGCCTTTCATGTGTTTCTTGGTGAGTGATTGTGAATAGGTTGACCATTCCACTGTCATGGGTTTGGGGCGTGACACATCGCCGAAAATAACCGGGGGTTTCACGCAACGTGCGCCGTAGCTCTGCACCCAGCCGTTTTTAGTGAAGGTAAAACCATCCAGCTGTTCGCCGAAATATTCGACCATGTCATTGCGTTCAAATTCGCCGTGCACCAACACATCAATATCAATTTCTTCCTGATATTTAACGGTGCGTGCGGTTTCTTCTTTCAGGAAGGTTTCGTATGTAGCCGCATTGATTTTACCTGCTTTGAAGTCAGCGCGTTTTGCACGTACTTCCGCAGTTTGCGGGAAGGAACCAATGGTGGTAGTGGGCAAAAGCGGCAGCTGCAAGGCTTCCTGCTGTTTCTTAATGCGCGCAGCAAACGGGCTCTTGCGGCTTTTCATGGAAGCATCAATCTTGCTTACACGCTGTTTGACAGCCTGATTGTGAATACGGCTTGAAGTCTTGCGTGCTTCTTGTGCAGCGCGGGCAGATTCAAGTTCGGCTTTCACAGCAGCCTGACCTTCAGCACCAACTTTGGCAAGGATTGCCACTTCGGCAAGCTTCTGTTTTGCAAATGCGAGCCAGCTTTTGAGTTCGGTATCGAGTTTGTCTTCGATATCCAAATCTACAGGAGTGTGTAGGAGCGAGCAGGAAGGCGCAACCTGTATCCATTCAGCGCCAAGTTTAGTTACGGCTTTTTCTACCTGTTTTACGGCAACGTCTAAATCCGCACGCCAGATGTTACGACCATTAACCACACCAAGTGAGAGTGATTTTTTGGCAGGGAATTTAGCAAGCACTGCATCCAATTGTTCCGGCGCACGTACCAAATCAATGTGAAGACCGGCAACGGGAAGTGAAACCGCAGTTTCAAGATTTTCACGTAAGTCACCAAAATAGGTGGCAATCATAATGTGAAGCTCAGGTGCTGCTGCGCTTAGTTTATCGTAAGCGGTTTTGTATGCTTTGCGTGCTTCATCATTTAAATCAAGAATGAGGCAGGGTTCGTCTATCTGGATCCAGTCAGCGCCAAGTGCGGCCAGCTGTTTCAAGATGCGTTCATACACCGGAAGTAATTCAGAAAGCAGTGACAAGGTGGATTTCGCGTCGCCACCTTTCATTTTGCCAAGCAGAAGGAAAGAAACCGGGCCAAGCAATACAGGGCGGGTATGCAAGCCCTGCAGTTTTGCTTCCTTGAATTCTTCAAAAATCTTATCGGAAGAAAGCGCAAATTTCTGACCAGAATGCAATTCAGGTACAATATAATGGTAGTTGGTATCAAACCACTTGGTCATTTCCATCGCTGAGGCATCATGCGCGTGTGTGCATTGTTCGCCGTGCTTATGCTCGTGTTTGTTTTGTACCCCGCGAGCCATAGCAAAATAAGTGGCTAAATCAACTTTGTCGCCCTTAAAATTATAGCGCTCCGGGATAGCGCCAACAAGTGCGATAGTATCTAACACTTGATCGTAATAAGAAAAATCATTGCAGGGAACGTGTTTGATGCCAGCGCGGTGCTGGATGTTCCAATGGGTTTTGCGTAGCTCTTTTGCTACGTCTTTGAGCGCCTGTTCGGTGAGTTCACCTTTCCAGTAGCTCTCAAGCGCTTTTTTTAATTCGCGCTGTCCGCCAATACGCGGGAAACCTAAATTTGCTGCAATTACCATGTTTTTTCTCTCCTATTACAAATATGAGGGAGTTTTTTACCTGAGAATTGCCTAGTAAATCAAGTTTTTTCGTTGAGTTATTTAAGCATTCTTGTGAGAAAATATAGATTTATTACCTTTAATAAGGTTATAACATCCCAAATTACATCATTTGAGGTTTTATAATGTCTGAATGCTCGCTCTATCTTATTTCCCCTACACAGATTGAATTACCTAAGTTTATACCGGTTATGGAAGAAGCTTTTGCGGCAGGTGGAGTCAAATCTTTTCAGCTTCGCTTAAAGAATGCTTCAGATGCTGAGATCCTTGCAGCAGCAGAGAAGATTGCCCCCATTTGCCATCAATATGAGGCCGCATTTATTATCAATGATCGCGCTGATCTAGTCGTGCAATGTGCTGCAGATGGGGTGCATTTAGGTCAGGAAGATATGAGCGTGCAGGATGCGCGCAAGATAATCGGCGGGCAAAGGGTGGTGGGTGTAAGTTGCCATGCCTCGCGTGATATGGCAATTGATGCGGCTGAGGCAAGTGCCGACTATGTAGCGTTTGGAGCGTTCTTTCCGACCAAATCCAAGCCGCAGGAAAAAATAGATAAATGGGGAGTTCCCACAGCGGAAATAGTCGAAATATGGTCGACCTATACCACAATCCCATGTGTTGCTATTGGGGGCATGACTCCGCAAAATTGTGCGCCACTGGTAAAAGCGGGCGCAGATTTTATAGGTGTTTTAAGTTATGTTTGGGAACACCCAAAAGGAGCAGGCAAGGCGGTGGAGGAGTTTATGGAAGTTATTGCGGCAAATCTACCAGCCGCGCAGGCATAGACTGTTTATAAAATTTGTATAATAATACCATTTGTAGCAATGTCACCGGGATAGCCATTGCGACTGCCCAGCCGATGGGAGCGCCACAGCTTAAAAGTCCGGCAATGGCCAAACAGCAACTTGTTGAACCTATGTCCCAAGACCCTTCCGTTACGAAAATAAAGCGAAGTGTACATGGAGCTTTTGCCGCTAAGCGATATATGGCGGTCATCAACATGGGATTATAGCTGATCGCAAGTAAGGAACAGATGGACATGATTCCCATTTTTTCCGTTAAATCTCCGCCTGCAGATGCCTTCAGTATGATTGCGCCAATACAAAACAAGCCACCGATAATAACTGTGCGTTGCGCATGGCCTGCATCGATCATCTTGCCGATTAACAATCCGGCCAGGGACGCTACTAACCCCGCCAAGGCAAAGGCACCACCAAATTTTGTATAATGCGAACCGGTGGAATTAAACAGCATCACGGCCCATGCATAAAGAAAACTAATGGCAATCCAGCCGTCGGTAATGAATATGCATGCACCTTCACGTACGGCGTTGAATGCGCCATGCGGACGTTTATGCGCAATCGGAATGTTAGGGATACATAATAGAGGTATAATCGAACATAGTTCAATTACCGCACCAATGGAAAATGCAGCTTTCGCGCCAAAATAATCTATCGCCAGTCCGCCCGCCAGCGGTGCAAGGACGGTTGCAATCGTATTGAGCGCTTCGCGTGCGCTGATCTGTTTGCCGCGATGCGCATCATCCGCCAGAAAAGAAAAGATAGAGTGATATGGGGTCCAGTAGAAAATATCAGCAAGCGCACATAACAGGCAATATAATGCGAATGCACCGTCAATACCATCTACCCAGGCGAGCGAAATATATTGCGCGGCAAAGAAACATACACCGATATAAAGTGTGCGCCGTGAACCGATGCGTGGCGCAATATAAAGCACGATAGGGCGTAAAGCAAAACGCAGCATCAAGATCAGGGGAAGATAAAGAAAGAAGCTCACAGCGGAAAAATGATGCGACAAAAGAAAGATGATAAAAAAATTGCCCGCAAGGTTGAACCCTGCTGTATGCAGGACGCTGTGAATATTCAGGCGATTGACTATACGGTTGGAGATATAGGACATTGTGTCACCATCATGATTACGCCGTAAGTATAACGCAAGATAGTTAATTTATTATGAATAAGCGCCGGTTTGCCTTAATGCCTCACCGAGCACCATGCTGGCACTCAGTGCTATATTCAGCGAACGCGTTCCGGGGTTCATCGGGATTTTTAAAACAGCATCGGCATAATCGGCAACTTCCTGTGGAACTCCGGCACTTTCGCGGCCAAATAACAAAATATCTGATGGTTCAAACTTGAAATCATAGTAATTGGTTTTGGCTTTAGTGGAGAGCAGGATGATGCGCGATTTTGTTGTGCTTTTAAATTGCTCCCAAGAGCTGTGACGCTGCCATTTCACATGCTCTATATAATCCATCGCCACGCGAGCGATGCGTTTATCATCGAGGATAAAACCGCAAGGTTCAATAATATGGCATACAACGTCCATACATGCGCACAAACGCAAGATGCTTCCAAGATTTTGAGGGATGTCGGGCTGATAAAGCGCGATTTCCATATTATTGATTAGCTGGCTTCTCTTCTTTTTTACTGCGCTCAGCAAGCTGTGAAATCAGATAATCCAGATTATGCTGGGAAACCACGGAGGAAAATTCCGAACGTTGTGTCGTTATCATGCTTACGCCCTCAACGGTAATATCATATACTTTGAGTGCGCCATCGCTGCCTTTGCGTACCGTGTAATCCACTACTACATCATCGGCATTCGGACGTTTTAAGTGCATAGTAACCACATTTCCACCACGATCATCTGCAGTTACTTTGGTTACTTCAAAATTAGCATCGGTAAATTCGGTAAGGTTAGAAGTATAATGCGCAATAATGAAGGTTTTGTAATTCTCAAGATAAGCTGTTTTTTGTTCGTCGGTTGCAACTTTCCAGTTACGCCCCAGCACAAATTTGGCAATCGCTTCAATATCTACATTCTCAACAAATAGTTCTTCAAGCTTGCTTTGTTTGTCTTCTTTAGAGGCAGAAGAGGTAATGACATCGAGGGCTTTGTGGCCTAGAGAATTGGCAAAGTCACTAGCCTGTTTTTTTGAATCGGCTGAGCTATCCGCATCATCAGCGGATGCAGGCAGAGAAAAACCAGATACAAGGCACAGGGCAAATAATGCAAAAAACATTTTTGCGTGCAACATTTTCGCAAGCATTGGAGGTTCCTTAAATAAATTATAATGATTGGCTTCTAGCAGTTAGCCGGGCTGCTGTCGACACCAATTTTATGCAAATATAAATACGGTGCCGACGGAGGAATTATTTTGCATCCTTGCTTCTGGAAAGCTCTGAATCTTCGCCAAGATAATTACGCACAGCATTTTCGCGATGTTGCAGATAAACGCTGCGGAAAGTTGCATAAGGATCCAGAGAATCACGGTAGACGCGATCGGTAAGCGGCATAAGATCATTGCGGCGGACTAAGCCGTCCACGGCGGCCCTGGCATAAGATTCATCTGCTGTAAGTATCCAGGTGAACGGATCCGACAGAACATCCGCTACACGTCCAAGTATATCACGTGTGTCGGAGGGACCAAGTATCGGAATCATGAGATATGGGCCGCTTCCTACACCATATACACCCATGGTTTGACCAAAATCCTTAGCATGTTCTTTTTTGATGCCTATCTCTTTAGCCACGTCGAAGAGACCTGCAATACCAACAGTTGAGTTGATGGCAAAGCGACCTAAAGTTTTACCAGCATTGTTAGGATCGTTTTGTAATACGGAATTTAAGAACACAACCGGTGAAGCAAGGTTATCCAATGCATTTCTAACGCCATTTTGCGCAAATTCAGGCATTACACCACGATATATATGGCAAAGAGGTCTGAGGAGCATTCCATCCAGAACTTCATTGACCTTAAAAATGCCGCGATTGAGTGGTTCAAGCGGATCGTGGTTATCTGAAGGGGCTGAATCAGAATCTGAATCTGCATTAGCCGCAGAAACCTTGAGTGGTTCGCCCGGAGTCTTGTTGGCGCAGCCCGGCAATGTTACCAGTGCGCAGAGCACAAATAGGTTGATAAGCACCAATTTAGCGGGGTTTATATAAGTATTGTTCTGGTTCATTTCTTCCTCTTATTCTAATTTAGCCGCCATATTTGACGTTATCTAAATTGAATATATATTATAATTACTAACTAATTATGAATTTTGCACAAAATTGTGAGTTATTTATGACACGGATTTGATCGCATATTATAGGTATTTTTGCAATCGGCGTACTATTGATGGTGTTTGTTGCTTAATTGCCACATTGTGTAATGTCATTAATAAACTAATCAATATAAAATAATATACAAAATTCTTTAAGGAAGTCCCGCTTGTCCAAGAATGTTCAGTTATCATTCGAGTTTTTTCCGCCCAAAACTCAGGATTTAGAAGGAAAAATGTGGGATTCCATTACACAGCTTGCATTGTTACGCCCATTATTTGTATCGGTTACTTACGGCGCAGGTGGCACGACACGTGATTATACGCACCAGATTGCAAAAGGAATACTCGCAAAAACCGATATGAAGGTAGCTGCACATTTGACATGCGTCGGAGCGACGCGTGATGAGGTGGACAATGTGGCGCGTGACCATTGGAATGCGGGGATACATCATATTGTGGCACTTCGTGGGGATCCGCCAAAAGGCACGATAAATTACGTCCCTCATGAACATGGCTATGCCCATGCGACCGATTTGCTTCGTGGTTTAAAAAAGATTGGTAATTTTGAAATCAGTGTTGCCGCTTTTCCAGAAAAGCACCCAGAATCAAAATCGCTGGAACAAGATATTGAAGTATTAAAGGCGAAGGATGAATTGGGTGCTACGCGCGCAATAACTCAATATTTCTTTGATAATAAATTTTTCCTGCGCCTACGCGATAATGCAGCAAAGGCTGGGATTAAAATGCCAATCGTACCAGGAATGATTCCGATTGGACATTTTAGTCAGTTGAAACGGTTCTCAGCCATGTGCGGAACCTCCATTCCTGATGCCATTGTGCAGAAATTTGATCCACTGGACGATGACCATGCGGCGCGAGACAAAGCCGCTATAGAGCTTGCCACCGAGCAATGCGCCGGACTCATTGCAGAAGGAATTGATAAATTCCATTTCTACACTATGAACCGCTCTGACCTGATTACAGCCGTTTGCAAGAATCTTGGTAT
>Ga0206962_1099_pt1 | contig 29071 bp, 30 predicted proteins | sample Alteio_BWOrgHeat_27_FD_153241 | JGI IMG/M metagenome (GOLD analysis project Ga0206962, IMG submission 153241) | Enriched cells from forest soil in Barre Woods Harvard Forest LTER site, Petersham, Massachusetts, United States -... | ecosystem: Environmental > Terrestrial > Soil > Temperate forest >...
GATGTTAGACTGGGTTCCGAAATTGATAGCTATTCTATTTCCAAAAAAAGCAATAATAATCGTTGACACTGATACAGGATATCAAAATTATTGGCATATAGGGTCTAAAAATGGAAAGCCAATTCTGCAAATTGTCTGTAATTTCATGGTTACAAATAAAACTGACAAACCTGTTTTTCTGGCAAATGCTATTCTAAAGGGAGTTAATGGTGAAAGAAGTCAGATAATGATTTCAGTTAGGGATGTGAGCTCTAAATATTCAGGACAATACCCTATACCCTCAATGGGTCAAACATCAGTGTCAATATATTTTATAATAATACCAAAAAAAATTCCTAAAAAGGGAGCGTCAATGAGATTAAAGATCGGCATCATTGATCAATTTGGTTTTAAGAATTGGATTAAAAATATTAATTTTCGTTCTACTTGATTAAGCGCTTGGAATCGGAAAGACCATAAAAACACTGGCAAGCCCCCAGTTTTCTAGACACTGCCGAGCTTCTCAAAGTACTGTTTTTCAAACTCTTGTATGTCACGCCGAGGCGCTCTGCCACATCGCCTATTTTATAGCCACGTTCGGTTATCTGTTTGATTGCATCTAATTTGAACTCTTCTGTGTATCTTTTACCACTCATTGGGACACCTCCGATGACGTCATTATAACGTTCTCAGGTGTCTAGAATGATGGGCTCATGCCAAGTTCTAAAGTAGAGTTTTCAGCGAAAAAAAGCATTTGGTGGAGGCGGCGGGAATTGAACCCGCGTCCGAAAATCCTCTGCCTTTGGGAACTACATGTGTAGCCTGGTCATTGGATTTAACTGACGCCTGCCTGACCGGCAAGACATGAATCAGCGATCCCTGAAGTTTTAGCAGTTAATCCCGGGCGGACGTCACTGCGAGTCTATGAGCTATGACCCCCCATGCTTACTTGCGTAAACCCAACCGCATAGACACGGTTGGTGGGAGGTGAAAACTAAGCAGCTATTGCTGTTTCGTCTTCAGCAAAGATGTCAGAGTTGGCATCTATGTTTTTTGCAACCATTGTTAACGGGGTTAGCTGCGTCCCCGACATGCCCCTCCAGCGTCGCGACCCCCGTCGAAACCAGATCGCCCCCAGAAGTATTATAACCGATAAGCTCAATATTTAGGCATAAATAGCTAAAAAATGCCCATATAGAACTTATCGATCTGGCAGTCTATTGGAAAAGAGGGGTAAAAGTCATGGCTTTTTTTAAGACTTTTTTAGAATTTGCTGTTTTTCCCGCTTCCAGTCGCGTTCTTTTTCGCTTTGGCGCTTGTCATGGTCTTTTTTGCCTTTGGCAAGGCCGATCTGGAGCTTGATATGGCGGTTTTTCCAGTACAGTGAAAGGGGTACCAGTGTGTACCCTTTGCGCTGGATATTGCCGGCCATGCGGCCGATTTCTCTGCGATGGAGCAACAGTTTGCGGGATCGCTGCGGATCGGCAATTTTGTGGGTGGAGACGGTGTTTAAGGGGGTGATCTGGGCGCCAAAAAGCCATGTTTCGCCGTTTTTGAGCAATACATAACTTTGGTCGAGCTGGACTTTCCCGGCGCGCAGGCTTTTAACTTCCCAGCCTTCAAGGGCAATACCGGCCTCGAAGCGCTCTTCGATGAAATAATCATGCAGGGCGCGGCGGTTTTGGGCGATCGTATTGTTTTCTTTCGGTTTCATGGGGCTGGAGTATAATGTGCCGCTTCAGAGAAGGACAGCCCTCTATGACACAACTTCAGCGAAGTGCCGTGGTGGCTTATACCCCCGCACAGATGTTCGAACTCGTGAATGGGGTCGAGGCTTATCCTCAGTTTTTGCCCTGGTGCCGTTCCGGGCGCATCGAATCTCAGACTGGAGAATCGGTTGAGGCAACGCTTGAGATTGCATGGTGTGGCTTTCAAAAAAGCTTTACCACCCGCAATCGGCTGCAGGCACCGGAACGCATCGACATTGAGCTGGTCAAAGGGCCGTTTCGACATCTGGGGGGATACTGGACGTTTTTGCCGGCGACCCATGGCGGCTGTCAGGTGACGCTGACGCTGGAATTTGAGCTGGCAGGACATTTTTTTGACCGGCTGTTTCAGCCGGTATTTTATGGCATTGCGAATTCGCTGGTGGATGCCTTTTGCAGACGGGCTGTTACGGTTTATGGACACAATTAAAATTGAAGTGGCTTATGCACGCCCTGACTGTCAGCGGATTGTGGCGCTCTGTGTGCCGGTGGGCACGACAGTGGCTGAAGCCATTGCCGCATCTGAGATACAGAATTTTTTTCCGGAAATTGACCTCACGCACCAACAAGTCGGGATTTTCAGCCGGCAGGCAAAGTTGACGGATGTGTTAAAAGAAAATGACCGGGTGGAAATTTATCGCCCCCTTCGGATGGATCCCAAGGAGGCGAGGCGGATGCGTGCGGCATCATTCCGGCAGCGAAAATGACTTTTCATGCTGAATTTTAATCAGCTTATCGTCTTTAAACAGCAGGCTCAGACAGTAGCCTTTGCCGGCTTGCTGGCCTTTTTGCAGGGTGTAGGCATATTCTAGACGGTTTTGATTAAAGGGCACATTGAGCAGGGGAGAGCCTAAAAGAGCTTTGACTTCGTCTTCACTCATGCCTGTATGGAGTTGACTCAACTGGGCGGGCGTTACAATATTGCCCTGCTCCACATCGGGTTTATGGATACAGCCGCCCTGAGACAAAAGGGCTGTCAAAAGGAGTATTTTAAGCGGGCGGGGAAACAGTGTTTTTTTCATCAGAATGACTCCAGTCTGCAGATGAGGATGCGAATCATAACCGATTGAGGTCAAAGGAGACAGCCAGTTGGACAATACCGATCTGAAAAAGGCCGGGCTTAAGGTCACATTGCCCCGTATGCGGGTGCTTTCGATTCTTGAAAAAGCCGATACCCATCATCTGAGCGCCGAGGAGGTGCACCGGATACTGCTTGAATCGGGAGAAGATACCGGCCTTGCCACGGTGTACCGGGTGTTGACTCAGTTTGTGGAGGCGGGCCTCGTGATCCGGCATCATTTTGCCGGGGGGCATTCGGTGTTTGAACTGGATTCAGGCAGACATCATGATCATCTGGTGTGTGTGAAGTGCAATCAGGTGGAGGAATTTTTTGATCCGGTGATTGAGGAGCGGCAGCAGGCGATTGCACTGAAAGCCGGTTATCAGATTACCGATCACAGCCTGAATCTTTATGGGATCTGCCGGAATTGTCAGTCGTTCAGCTGAAAAAATACCCTTAATAATCAAAGTAGATTCATTTAAGCGAGGTGTTTTCTTGCGTCGCCTGTACTGAAAATGGGTGGCGTCGGGAGGCAAAAAGATGAGTCTTGCAGGATCTGTCTTAAGAAACGACGTACCTGAAATCAACAGATTATTGGCTGATGGCGCTGATGTTAATGAGGTTGATGACAGGCATGAAATACCGCTGATTCTGGCTGTTAAGAACCGGCGGATCGATATGCTCTGCGCATTGTTAAACGTCCCTTCCTGGCAAAGCTCCACTCGCAGGTCGCACCTCGTCCAACAGCTGAAGCGGCTTTTCATCTATACAAATCACTGGGTTTTTATCATTCCTGACCGAATCTGCTGACTTATCCTGCATCCGGCCCTTCCGGAATTATTTTCACAACAGATGCATCCGAAGCTGCGCTGATGAAACTGCCGGTTTGGACGCCGGATGATTCCCGGGGAAGAAGACTGTCAGAAAACAATACGGAAGAAAAAACGGTTGCTGCTCCCTCAAAATCCGTTATGTTCCCTCACAGCAGACCCAAAACCGATGTGCCGGATGAAAAAAACGCACCGAATGGACCTATTCTAAAATGAAGGAGCGGAACACTGACAATATTGTCATTGTTACGTCATTATTTCGTCAGCCTGAAAATGGCATACTGACGCAAAAGTCACTTTGGGAGAGCTTTTTCATGTCGAATCTGATTTGTGATATGACGGTGAGATCATTTGTGGGTTCTGTTGAAACCTGTGCGGTGGGTGCTGTGGGTGCAACGCTTCTGGTGGTTGCAGGCTATCCGGGTGTTGTGGTGCTTGAGGCCATCAAAATGGGGGCAGCGGGCGGCGCGATTGTGGGCGGCGTACGCGGTGCGCTGGAAAATTTTGGGGTGTTTGCTCCGGCTTATGAAAAAAACTGGTTTCAAAAAGCACTTGAAAATTCTGTTTTCACAGTGGGAGGGGGTGTGGTCGGACAGGTGGTGATGAATGCGGTGGCCCCCACTGTCATGAATCTGACCATGACGGCTGCGGCCTTTGCGGTGGGTGTGCCGGCACTCGCGGTTTACAGCATGATGAACACGGTTCTTTTACTGGGCGCGATATTATGTGGTCTGGGTCTTGCGTTTCATTACCACGTGGCGTTGCCTGCCCTTAATCCGTTTTGATCACTTCCCGGAAGGCTGGAATTTGCGGGAAATACAGTCCCATTCGAATGGGTCTTTTATCAAGACCCATCATGGCCTGCCGGTAGAGGAACAGTTGTTTTTGATAACGGACTTCCTCCTCTTTTAAAAATTGTTCAATGTCGCCGGATTCCGGTGCCGATGTTTTGAAGTCAATGATCCAGCGACTGCCGTCGGTGTCAACAAAGGTCCGGTCAATCACCAGTGAAACAGGTTTTTCATCGATCAGCGTGGTGACAGCCAGTTCTGCCGCCGCATCTTCGTGGGGATGAACAATCCACCGACCGCGTTCATCATTGAGCAGCCTGTCGATGGCCTGTCTCACTTTGACGATGGCAGAATCCAGCGCTGCAGGAGGCAGACCCGTCTGGATCAGCATCTGACGAATCCAGGCCTCCGTATGGGTATGCCAGAGCGCGCTGCCTGCTTCACACAGTCTCTGAAGAATGGCGTGTATCACAATACCGATCTGCCGGGGAGCGGCTTCTGTCAGAGTAAAACCGTCAGCGCTGCGGTGGATGGCCGCTGTATTGTCGGGGCGGTTTTCCCGGATGGGATTTATCCATGCTGCGGGCAGTCGCCTGAGTGTGTGTGTGGATTTTTTTTCACCCGGGAGCCGGGCAACATCCGGCGCTGTCGGTATGGGCGGAATGCTGTGCTGAATGGCAGGCCAAAGGCGGGACAACAGACTGCCTGTTGGTGGTTTTCCCTCTTCACTGACATCAAACAACAGTGCCAGATTTTTTTTGGCACGGGTCACCGCCACATACAGCAAACGACTTTGTTCATTGGCATTTCGGATTTCGTTTTCACGGCGGATGTATTCATAGATGGTGTCAGGAGATTCTCCTGTTGCATGAACCGGGGCGATCAGCAGGGCATTTTGTTCGTCTATTCCGGGTCGCTCCATCCACAACAGCAGTTGTTTTTTGTCACCTGTCACTTTTTTCTCAAGGTGCGGCACAATCACGGTGTCAAACTCAAGTCCTTTGGCATTGTGAATTGTCATGATTTGCACGGGATTGTCTGTGAGTGAATCGGGTGCGGCATAGAGCGTGGCCACCGCTTCTTTGAGAGATGCTGCATCCGGGATCAAACCCTGCTGATCAAACTGTCCGAGCAGTTTAAAAAAAACAGTGGCGTCTTTGAGATCACCGGGGGAACTGACAGCTGCAGCCCCTCCCAGCAAAAGCCATGCACTTTCGACCTGATAGCGCAGCGTGAACCGTTCACGGTTCTGCAGGCGGCCTGCAAGCACCGGCAGAATCCGCCGGAGACGCTGTTTGCCCTCAGGGCTCAAATCGGGATCGGCAGCCAGCCGTGACCAGATCGTGGCGTTTTTTGCAGGGCCTGCGATTTTCAGAAGATCAGCGAGGGCAAGACCACACCAGGGTGCGCGCAGAATCGAAAGCCAGGCCACACGATCTGCAGGATCCAGCAGGGCGCGCGTCAGGCTGATCAGATCCTGAATAACCGGCCGCGCAGACAAAGGATCAATTCCAATGGCACACCAGTGAATACCGGCTTCCTTCAGTGCCGGAATAATATCTGCGAGATGACTGCGGGAGCGCACCAGCACCGCAATGCTTTCAGTGGGGGCAAGGGCACGGTGTTCCTGGATGAGTGAGACAATCTGTCCACCCTGCTGTCCGGCTTTGAGCGGTGCGGGCAGCAACCGAACGGACGGTTCACTCTGAACGGTGTTTTTGGCGGCAACCCCGGGACTGTAGGAAACAGCGCCTGTTGCAATGTCATCATAAGGTGGAAAGACAGTGGGAAAATGCTGGTTGACCCAGCTGACAATGCCGGCTGTTGAGCGGAAATTGACGGACAGTTTCAAAAACTGCAGCGGCAGATGTCCGAGTCCGATGCTGCGTGCGCGGATAAAAAGCCCGACTTCCGCCTCCCGAAAACGGTAAATGGACTGCATCGGATCACCCACCAAAAAAAGTGTTCTGCCATCTCCGGCCTGCCAGCCGAGGGTGAGTTTTTCGAGCAGACGGGACTGTGTGGCGGAGGTGTCCTGAAATTCATCGACCAGAATATGCCGGATCTGACAGTCGAGTGCGAGGCTTAAATCCGTGGGGGAATCCTCACTGCCGAGGGCATTCAATGCTGCGAGTGAATTTTCAGTGTAGTCAATCTGACGGTGCTGCTGAAAACTTAATCGCAGTTCAGCAACCGCCACCTTCAAAATCTGGTGCAGCGCTGAAAGCATCTGCCACTGACTGTCCCGGAAGGTGGGCTGCGGCGCATAACGCAGTTCACGAAAGGCATTTTCGAGGGCGGCATTTTGGCTGAGATCCGCCAAAAGTGCGCGCATTCTTTCTTTCATGACTTTGTTGTCAGCGGGAAATCCTGTTCGTTTGTCGACCTGTCTGCGCCATTCATCGTCATTGGTCAGCAAAAGATTCCGCAGTTGAAGCCAGACAGACCGGTCGCAGGGCGCATCTCCCGGAAATTTTTCAGGAGAGGGCAGACCCAGATTGTCCGCGGCATACCGGGCGAGGGCGAGCAGTTCACTCTGAAGGTTTTCAGGCATTCTCTGGGAAATATTTTTTAAAATATCCCGGGTGACCAGTGCAAGCTGTTTTTCAAGGGTTTCCCGCAGGAGGGGATCATCCGCCTGAAGGGTGATGTAACTCAGCCACTGATCGCGCCGTTCAAGCAGCTTGATGAGCAGTTCCATCGCGTTTTCCGGCTGATTGTCGAGGTGACGGAGAAGGGATGCAATCGCATCGGACCAGGGCAGCTTTTGTTCGAGATGCGTCATCAGTTCGCGCACTGCGGCCCGGTAAAGCGGCTGCGGCTGCTGGGCAATGTCGGGTGCTGCACCTACCCCTGCCATGAGTGGCAGCTGACGGGTGAGCGTGCTGTTGAAGGCATCAATGGTCTGGATGCGCAGCCGTTCGGGGCTTTCTGGCAGATGCCATTGTTTTTTGTGGTTTTCAGCCAGCACTTTTTTGGCAAGCTGCCAGGTTTTTTTGCCGTGGGGAGTCTCCGGTTCCGGTTCTGTTTCAGCCTGTTTCAGTGCCAGAATAATTCTCGCACGCATTTCAGCCGCTGATTTGCGGGTGAACGTCATGGCGAGAATTTCCTCAGGCTGACTGACCGCACCGAGCAGCACCAAAAACCGCTGGGTGAGCAGTTCCGTTTTGCCGGAACCGGCCGGTGCCTGCACGATAAAAGAGCCGGAAGGGTTCAGTGCCTGTTCGCGTTCAGGCGCATCAGTCAGCATAAAGGGTGACCTCGTGAATTCTGCAGAGCGTCTGCAGATGGCAGTGTTCGCAGGTTTTTTCGGCGTCTTTTGGATCGACCTGTGCCCTGCCTTCACAGAAATCTGTGACAAGACGTGTGAGCGTGTGCTGCCATTCGCCGCGTGTTTTCTGCCAGTCAACGTCCGCATGGAGTGTCGGGATACCGCAGTCACCGGCTGAAAGACCGGTCAGTTTCATTTTTTCAGGATGAATGGCTGCAAAAGCAAGGGCGGAAATGGGATCGTCTGTGCTGATGCAGTAGAGTGGCAGCTGCGGTTCCTCAGGTCTGTCTCCCTGCCAGTGACCCGGGGATGCATTTTTTCCGGATTTGTAGTCAATGATCAGCTGAGATCCGTTTTGGAGTTCATCCACCCGGTCCATGCGCAGTTTAAAAGTCATGCCTGCGAGTGTGACTGTCAGCGGTTTTTCGCAGGCAAGCACCCTGAAAGGCGGGCGGGTTTTTTCCATGGTGACCCATGTGGTCACAAGCCGGGTGAGACGATCCCACTCCATCTGTAAGTAACGGCTGGTATCGGGTGAAAGCTGCGTGCAGCTCAGGATGGCCCCGTGTGCAAACTGCCGGATGAGGCTCTGCAGATTCTCCGGAGACAGCTGCTGCAGCGTTTCAGAGTCACCGAGGTGTTTCCAGAGGGATTCCAGTGTTTTGTGGAGAATATTGCCGCGGTCTCTGGCGTTGAGTCCCTGCGTTTTCGGATCCGTTGCTGCAGCGTGCAGACGGATTTCTGCAAAGGCACGAAAGGGGCAGGCGGCCTGATATTTCAGAATACGGCTGCCGCCCTGCAGCTTTTCATCTGCCGTTACAACCGGTGCGAGATCATCTGCAAAATATTCCGGAGTGACAGAGGCGAGCTGTGTTTCAGCCGGTGTTGCGTGGGGCGGCAGTGTGAGTTCCTGAAGCGTGAGGGGCGGGAGGTCCCGTAAAAAACCCGCTGGTCTCAGGGAGGTATCCTCAAGCTGTCCTGCATAACTGCAGATGAGGTGGGTGGTTTCATCGCGCAGCTGACGAAAAAGCTGCCGGCAATAATGCAGTTCACGTTCGGAGGTGGCATGCGGCATCTGCAGGGCACGCTGCAGAGGCTGCGGAATCAGGGGGTTGGGACGCGGTGGAAAAGGCCACTGGCTGTCATCCATGCCCATCATCCAGAGATGACTGAAAGGCTGACCGGCCGCCTCCAGTACACCGGAAATCTGAACGGGTGCGGGCGGAGTCTGCGGTTGATACACGATACGGTCGGCCAGCTGCTGAATTTCCTGGACGGCGCTTTTTAAATCCTGCGGCGGCAGCAGATGATCAAATCCCGCAAATTCACTGAGGAGATCCAGCCAGCGGTGACAGATCTGAAACTCATCACTGTTCAGTGCGCGTTTGCCGGGCCACCCTGCTTCGTTTAAAAATTCAGACAGCGTGCGCGCCCAGACGGAAGGCGGCTGTCTGATGTCCTGACAGAGCGTTTTGACAGGTGTTTCACTGCCGCAAAAGGGAGAGTATTTGAGACGGATATTTTCTTCATCACTCAGGGATGAGACGGTACTTTTGCAGAGTAAAAGTGCCGTCCGGATGGCCGGCCAGTCGGAGAGTTTTTTGCCGGCTGAAACATTGAAGGGCAGGGATTCTGAGTGTGCGGTGAGTGTGCCGTCTTCTGAAAACACTTCTGAGAAAATCTGCAGCACGGAATCCCGCAGGGTGTCCAGACGTGGAATGATGCAGCCGATGGTGGTGACAGGGGTTTTGGACTGTTTTTCAAGAAGATTTCTGGCCCAGCGTGCCATGGTGCGGATTTCTGTTTCTTCATCAGCAAGACAGATTTTATGTGCTGTCTGGTATGTCAGTTTTGTGTCTGCGGCAGACTGAACTGTGCATCCCTGCTGCGTGATGGCATCAAAAAGTGCCTGTAACGCGGGTGCCATTTCAGTGAAACCGGCCAGTTCAATCTGTTCTGGAAGCGGAATGTCTCCTGAGAGAATTTTTTGCCGGATAATTTCAGGCAGACTCGATGAATCCAGCCAGCGGCTCTCCCGGCAGACTGTGCTGAAGGTTTCAGCCCAGCGCTGGAAAGCCTGGCCGTCTTCGGTCAGTGCAAGATCCTTCTCCTGGATGTCCACCTGCCAGAATTTCAGGAGTGTCCATGCTTTGGAGGCAAGTTCAGCGGTGGTGTGGGTCTGCAGCAGCAGGGGATTTTCCGGAGATTCAGCAAGAATTTTTTGCCAGAGCAGAATTTCCTGATCCGGTGTGAGCAGTACGGGATGATTCTGCGCAGTCTGCTGCATCACATGGTTTTGCCATGTGGTCTGCAGCCACGCCTGCAGCGGCAGAATGACAGGGGTATGCCAGCTGATGCAGTCTTTGTCTGTCTGCTTCATATGATGGTGGCGGAGAAGCGTCGCAGACAGTCTGCGGTTGGGCGTTAAAATCAGTGTATTGTTGTTCATTGATCAGTGTACGCCGGAAATTCAACACGGACCTCAAGCCCAATGCCATTCGGTGGGGTGTCAAGTATGATTTCGCCATGATGAAGTTTTGCAATCTGCAGCACAATGGCAAGCCCAAGACCGCTGCCCTGAGCTTCATTGCCAATAATCCGGAAAAACCGTCCAAAAACATTTTTGCGCAGTTCCACCGGAATGCCGGGCCCTGAATCTTTCACCTGAAAGAGAATGGATTCACCCTGTGCGAGGATGGAAACACCGATGGTGCCATTGTTGGGTGTGTAACGGATGGCATTGTCCAGGATGTTTCGCATCAGAATGTCGAGCGCAATGTCATTGCCGGTGATGATCCGGTGAACGGGCGGGGGTTCCAGTGTGACGGTGATATTTTTTTCACGGGCAAAGGGAATCAGGGCAGCGACAGATTCAGTTGCGAGCCGGTGCAGATCGAGAGGACGGGTGTCATTTAATTCCTCTTCGTGACCCAGACGGCTTAAGGTCAGCAGCTGATTGATGATGTGCGATGTCCGGTTGACACCCTGAATGACTTTTTTCAGGGCTTCTTCCTTGTCCGGCGGCTGTTCTGAGCGCAGAGCCACCTGAGCCTGCGTTTTGATGGCTGCAAGCGGTGTTCTGAGTTCATGCGCTGCATCCCCTGCAAACCGCCGGCTGCGGTCAAAGGCCAGTTTGACCCGCATAAACAATTGATTGAGTTCTGAAACCAGCGGCTGAATTTCGACCGGAATATTTTCATCGGGCAGAGGTTCGAGCAAAGTGGGTGCGCGGCTTGCAATTTCGCCTGTGACGCGTGTGACAGAACGCAGGGCGACAATCACAATCACCCAGACAAGAATGCCGAAAAAAGGATAGGTCAGCAGCAGGACATAAATATTGTTCCGGGCAATGCTGTCTATGATGCGGTCGCGGGTGTCTTCGGATTCACCGACCAGAATCCGGTTCTGGGTGACAGGATCCGTGTCTGAGTAAATTCGAAAGGTGCTGTCGTTGATCTGAAAGGTGCTGAAACCCAGATGAATATTTTTTTCCGGCAGATTGTGCCAGGTGTCCGACTGAAACAGCAGCTGATTTTCCTTTGAGAACACGGCAAAAAAAAGTTTTCCGGAGCCCGAATGGGCGATTTTCGCAAGACGCTTGCTGATATGCTGTTTGTTCTGCTGGGTTTCTGCAGAATTCTGCAGGGTGAGTTCGACAAATGAAAAAGTATTGTAAAGCTGCTCATCAAGAAGGGGTGAGAGAATTTTCCGGTCAAGCAGGTAATTGCCGATGGCCGTGATGGATGAGGCAAGCGTAATGCTGGCCAAAAGACTGATGAGCAGAAAATATCGGACAGAGCGGATCATGAGTCGTCTTTGTTTTTGTCGACAAGATAGCCCACACCGCGGATGGTGTGGATGACATTTTGTCCGAGTTTCTTGCGAAGGTTATGGATATGCACTTCGAGTGCATTGCTGTCCACATCACTGCCCCAGCCGTACAGGGACTGGGTCAGGTGTTCCCGGGACAGAACGCGCCCGGTGTTTTCGAGCAGTTTTTGCAGCAGTGAAAATTCACGCCGGGAAACATTGATGGGTTTATCGTCCAGAGTCACGGCATGAGAAGCCGGATCGAGAGAAATATTTTTGTAGGTTAAAAGCGGGGCGGCGCGGGATGAGAATCGTCGCTGCAGCGCGCGCAGTCTTGCGCACAGCTCATCCAGATCAAATGGTTTGGTAAGGTAATCATCTGCTCCTGAGTCCAGTCCTTTGACACGGTCTTCGATGGATTCCCGGGCGGTCAGAATGAGAACAGGCACTGTTTTTCCGCGGGATCTTAAATTTTGCAGGACGGTGATACCAGGCATTTTGGGCAGGCTGAGATCCAGTACAACAATGTCAAAGTCTTCTGTTCGAAGGGCCTGATCCGCTGAAACCCCGTCTTTGAGCCAGTCAACAGTGTAACGTGCCTGAGTCAGCCCGGTGCTGAGACCATCCCCAAGGAGTTCGTCATCTTCTACCAGAAGTACGCGCATAGCCGATTCTCTGGTTGTTTCAGCAGGAAACTTTAATTGTAGCAGGCGTTGGACGCAGGAGCGAGAGGGGTCGGAAGAAGTCCTGAACGGCAGGGTTTGAGATAAATGAAAGGTTGTAAGGGTGTTCTGCTGTAAAGACAGGGAGTCCGGGATTGACGGGTTCAAGAAGGGCTGCGACTTTGCCAAAGAGAATGAGCTGGGGTTTGGAAGACTGTTCAGCCAAAAAATTTAATACCGTCTGTATAAATGGGAGCCATGCTTTGGCATCTTCACGTACCCGACCGGGTCGCAGAACAAGCGTGGCATTGAGCAATAAAAATCCATTTTGCAGGAGATTTTTAAAAAGCGCTGAGCTCGTTTGTATTAACCGGGTTTTATCCAGCCGGGCAATGTCTCCCTGCGTCAGGTGATCAGCAGGCAGCAATCCTTCCGCGACCAAAAGCATTTTGACGAAATTACGGAGAGAGGTGGCGCGATTGACTGTTTTGTCGAGCCCTGTGTCACACCATAGACTCGAAACAGCCGCATCCCAGAAGGCATAGCCATTGGCAGAGTGCGCGCGGGGATAAGGCGACTCACCCATTAAGATGAAATGGGTCTGATGAACCGGCAGAGAAAATGCGCTGAAAATGTGCTGGGGGCCTGGAAGCCATGTGGTGTTTTTTTGGAGAGCATCGAGATAGGCAGGATCCATTTGTTGAAGTCCCTGCTGGATGCAGGGATGCCAGGAAGGATGGGCAGCATCAAGATTGAAAGTCCTGTTCATGAGATCGCTCTGTTATAATTTTAATATTATTTTATACAACGAATGGAAAAGTGCATGGATAACATTTTACTGGAGATTTTAGCCTGCCCGCAGTGCAAGGGGGAGCTTTTCTATGATCGACTGGGTCAGGAATTAATCTGTCAGTATGACCGATTGGCCTGGCCTATTGTGGAAGGGGTGCCGGTGATGTTGAAAGACCGGGCTCGAAAGGTTGGGGAAGAAGATTGAAAAAACATCTCCCCTCTCCCGGCCTGATGTGTAGGCGGGGAGAGGGGCCGGGGGTGAGGGTTTTTACTTCTGCTCACCCTCACTGCGCGCCTCAGTCACCACGAGGGCTTTATCCCGATTGCCGGATTCCTGAGGCGCAGGCGTCGTATGACGAGCGACACCCTGTTCTCCCGCATTCACAGACTGTCCCTCAGACTCTGCCGTCTGACCGGCATTTTGGCCCTGATTGCGATTTCCATTGCCCCGATGCCGCGGATAACGTCGATTTTGGCGGCGGTGCCGTCCGGATCGATTGCCACGATTTTCTCTTGGCTCACTGGCTGTTGATTCCATGCTGGGTGTATTGGCAGCGTCAACAGGGCGCTCGAAAGACTCGGTGCCCGTGGGTGTGGCGGGAATGTTGCCACCTGTATTGGGTTGTGACGGACTGTCGACCGTCGCAGTCGGTGTGTTTTGGTTCTGACGGGGTCTGTCCGTATGTTGCTGTGGACGACGATTTTCGCCTCCGCCTGCATGTTGTGGCCTCGCTGCGCCACCGGCGCTGTGCTGAGAGCGATGGGGTCTTCTGCCGCCACGGGATCGCTGTCCGTGTGCATGACGGGGTGGACGGTGATCACCGCGAGGTGTGCTGTCAGGGCGCCTGCTGGCAGCAGGGGTTGTTTCTGTTTTTTCTTTCGGGCTTTTTTCATCCGTGGGGATGAGATAGCTGAAGAGTTTTTTGATGAACCCGCCCTGTGGTGCCTGTGAGGATTTGCCGGCAGGAGAGGGAATGGGCTGATCAATCACCATCCCTTTGATGGCAGGTTCCTGGGTGGTGCGGACTGGCATGGTGGTCGTGGCAGTCGCTTCCGTTTCAGGTTTGATGGCCAGCTGATAACTGACAACCGCTTTTGCACCCTTGTCCGGCAAATCGGCACGACGAATACGTTCGATCTCGTAATGCGGGGTTACAAAGTGCGGATTGGGAACAATAATAACGCTGACCTGTTGGCGCTCTTCGATTTCAGTGACGGCACGGCGTTTTTCATTGAGGAGGAAAGTTGCGATTTCAATGGGGAGAATGGCCCGTACCTGCCCCGTATTTTCCTTGAGGGCGTGTTCCTCAATGATTCGGATGACAGACAGCGCAAGGGATTCGATGCCACGGATCGTGCCCTGTCCGAGACAGCGGGGACAGCTGATCTGGCTGGATTCACCAAGGGAGGGCCGCAGACGCTGGCGTGACATTTCGAGCAGACCAAAGCGGGAAATTCGGCCGATTTGAACCTTGGCCCGGTCATTGGACAGGGCAGTCTTCAGGCGTTCTTCGACTTCGCGCTGGTTGCGGGGTGGGGTCATGTCAATAAAGTCAATGACCACAAGTCCGCCGAGATCACGCAGTCTCAATTGACGCGCAATTTCGGAAGCAGCTTCCAGATTGGTGGTAAGCGCAGTTTCTTCGATGTCTGTGCCGCGGGTGGAACGGGCAGAGTTGACGTCAATCGATACCAAGGCCTCTGTGTGATCAATGACAATGGAACCACCGGAGGGGAGCCTGACGTCCCGCTGGAAAGCCGACTCGATCTGGCTTTCGATCTGGAAACGGGTAAAGAGAGGCGTTTGATCCGGATAGAGTTTGATGCGCTGGGTGAAATCCGGTCGGACCAAGTTGATGTGTTTTAAAACTTCGTCATATACATCCGGGTGATCAATCAGCACTTCGTCGATGTCTTTGCGCAGATAATCACGAATTGCGCGGATCACGGTGCTGCTTTCCTGATAGATCAAGAAAGGAGCCGGACGGCTTTCGGCGACCTGACGGATGGCTTCCCAGTGGTGCAGTAAAATATCCAGATCCCATTGCAGCTCTTCAAGCCCTTTGCCACTGCCGGCGGTACGGACAATCACGCCCATGCCTTCAGGGAGGTTTAAGGCGGCAAGATTTTCCCGCAGGTCCGAACGTTCTTCCCCTTCGATGCGGCGTGAAATGCCACCGGCACGGGGATTGTTTGGCATCAGAACCAGATAAGAGCCAGGGAGTGAGATGAACGTGGTCAGGGCAGCCCCTTTGGTGCCGCGTTCGTCTTTGTCGATTTGAACGACGATTTCCTGATTTTCAGTCAGAACATCGCTGATCGTCGGGCGTTGCCCATTGTCGATCCATGATTCTCTGAAAGAGGAGCGGGCGACTTCCTTCAGGGGAAGGAAACCATGCCGATCACCACCCCAGTCAACGAAGGCTGCTTCAAGGCTGGGCTCTATGCGGGTCACGCGTCCCTTGTAGATATTGGATTGTTTCTGTTCCCGCGCGGATGATCCGATAATGAGGTCGTATAAATGCTGGCCTTCAGCCAGCGCGATCCGCAACTCCTCATTTTTGTGAGTTGCGTTCACAAGCATTCTTTTCATGTTCACCTGTTGTTCTGAATTCTGTGTGGGCGCTCCCTCACCCGGGAACGCCGCGGATTTCACTGGCCCGTCAGGCCTTGAGTCGCTACTATTCCGTCTGTCACGACTGGGTGTCTTTCATTTATTCGACGGAATTTTCGCGAATATAGCAGTATTTCAACTAGGTAGCAATTGGGCAGGGTATGTCTAAACAGGTATTTCAAAGTGTGCGTTACATCACAGTGGGCGAAGATGATACAGGTCAACGAATAGATAATTTTTTGATCAACCTTCTTAAGAAAGTCCCCAAGACTCGGGTCTATCGGATGATTCGCAAAGGCGAGGTTCGCGTTAATCGCAAGCGGATTGCCTCGGGTTACCGGCTTGAGGCAGGGGATGAGATTCGTGTTCCACCGGTGTTTGAGGATGAGAAAGAAGCATTGCCTTCTCCCTCCCGATCGCTGAGAGAATGCCTGTTGCAGTCCGTTTTGTTTGAAGATGAGCGCCTGATCATTATCAATAAACCAGCCGGTGTCCCCGTGCATGGCGGCGTCCGCACGCCCATTGGAGTGATTGAGGCGATGCGAATGATTCATCCAGAATGGCCGCAACTTGAGCTGGTTCATCGTCTGGATTTGGATACCTCGGGCTGTCTGATATTGGCCAAAAAAAGAAGCACACTGCGGGAATTGCATGCCCTGCTGCGTGAAGGAGGAATGCATAAAGTTTACAGGGTGCTGACAGCAGGCCACTGGAAAGCCAATGAGTATCGGGTGGATGTGGCGCTTGAGAAAAATCACAAGGTCAGCGGTGAGCGTATTGTCCAGGTCAGGACCGAAGGGAAGGCGGCTTTAACGGTTTTTCGGCCGGTGACGGTTTATAAAACGGCTTCTTTAATGGAAGCGGTTTTGCATACGGGGCGCACGCATCAAATCCGGGTGCATGCCCGTTATCGCGGACATCCTGTCGCAGGGGATGAAAAGTATGGGGATAAGGCGTTCAATCAAAAGATGCGTGAGGTGGGTTTAAAACGGATGTTTCTGCATGCTTATCATATTGAATTTACGTTAGAATCTTCAGGAAAAGCCTATTCAGTGACGGCACCGCTTGAGGGGGAATTAATGGATTGTCTGGAACATTTGCCCTCTTCCCATTCCAGCACCCCCTCTTTCCATCCCCGCGCAGGGATGGAAAGGGAGTGATCGATCCGAAAAAATAATAAATTTACCGTATTTTCAAAGTTTAAGCCCCGTGAGAGGATGATTATTCGATTGACACCGTAAAGCGCTGCGCCTAAAATCGCCCGCCATGCATTCCTCCTCCGATTTGCCAAAGACAGTTGACCCCTTTCGTTATGCCTCGCACGGGCGGCATTTGACAGGGAACCTGCCGGTGAACGGAATGTCCCGTTTATTGCCGGATTTGCTGTCTGACCAGAGTCAGGTCACAGTGGATCTGGAATTTGGCGTGGATGAATCCATCAAAGTGTCATGGATGAAAGGCCAGATAAAGACCTGCGTTGAGTTGCAATGCCAGCGTTGTCTGGAGTCTTTCAGCTATGACATAATTGCCAGCTTTTTGTTGGGGCTGGTCCGCAAAATGGAAGACGTCGAGCGATTGCCTTCGCGTTATGACCCGCTTTTGGTGGCGGATGGCGTATTGGTGTTGAACGATATCATTGAAGAAGAGCTGATTATTAATCTGCCGGTGGTCCCGAAACACCCGCCTGAAGTCTGCAAGGTTCAACTGCATCAGGAACCTTTGCTTTCCAAAGGTAAAAACCCTTTTGAGGTTATTGGGTTGCTGCGGGAAGACGACAAAAACTAAAGCGCCACAAGTAGTCATATTAATTTTATAGAGAGGATGTAACATGGCTGTTCAAAAAAGCCGGGTCACCCGTTCCAGACGCGGTATGCGTCGTGCGCATGACTCTTTGTCCACACCCGCGTTGTCTGTTGACAGCACGACAGGCGAAACCCATCGTCGGCATCACGTGAGCCCAGAAGGCTATTATCGGGGTCGTCAGGTGGTGAATTTGTCGCCAGTTGCTGAAGAAGACGGCGACGAAGAATAGAGTAACGTCCCTTGACGCCGATTACCGTTGCGGTAGATGCCATGGGGGGAGACTTTGGTCCCTCCGTTGTGGTGCCTGCTGCGCTGCAAGTTCTTGAGCAGTATCCGGATTTGCATTTGATACTGGTGGGTGATCAGGCGCGTCTTGAGACATTGTTGCATGAACATGCCGGAGAGGCGCCTGCGCGGATTAAAGTGCAGCACGCCTCCCAGTCCGTTGCAATGGATGAATCCCCTGCCACCGCGTTGCGCCAGAAAAAAGATTCTTCCATGCGTGTGGCGATTAATCTGGTGCAGCAGGGGAATGCCGCTGCCTGCGTCAGTGCAGGGAATACCGGCGCTTTAATGGCAACTGCACGCTTTGTCTTGAAAACATTGCCCGGCATTGACCGCCCCGCCATTATTTCCTCTTTTCCTGTTGAGACCGGCGGCTGTGTCCGTCTGCTGGATCTTGGGGCCAATGTGGATTCCACCCCGGCGCATCTGGTGCAGTTTGCCATTATGGGCTCTGTCATGGTGTCTGAAATGGATGGGCTGGAAGCGCCCCGGGTCTGTCTTCTGAATATTGGTCATGAAGATATCAAGGGCAATGAGCTTGTTAGAGAATCAGCAAAACTGCTTTCTGTCACCCGCGGGATTCATTATGCAGGTTACATTGAAGGCGATGAAATTTATCAGGGCGGCGCCGATGTCATTGTGTGTGATGGCTTTGTTGGCAACGTGGCACTGAAAACCATGGAAGGCGTTGCGCTGCTCATCAAAAAATTATTAAAACAGGAATTCGGCCGCAGCTGGATGACGCGGCTGGCAGCTTCTGTGTCACTGCCTGTGTTAAAAGCCGTGGCGCGCTGGCTGGATCCAGACCGTTATAATGGCGCGACTTTTATCGGTCTTAAAGGCATTGTTGTCAAAAGCCATGGTCGTGCCAGTGTGAAGGCATTTGTGCGTGCGCTGACAGAGGCGCGTTTCCAGGCCGAAAAAAACATCCCTCAGTGTATCAGTCACCGGGTTGAGCTGCTCCTCAAACAGTCTGCATCGGATGGGGCTCAGCTCACATGATTTATTCCCGGATTCTTGGCACCGGCAGTTATCTGCCGGAGCGGATACTGACCAATGCCGATCTTGAAAAAACGCTCGACACCAGCGATGCCTGGATTGTCGAGCGCACAGGCATTCGATCCCGTCATATTCTGGCAGATCATGAATCTGCAACGACGATGGCCTATGATGCGAGCATCAGGGCGCTCGAAGCGGCCGGTCGCAGTTTTTCTGATATTGACCTGATTATTGCAGCAACAAGCACTCCTGAAAATGTTTTTCCGGGCGTTTCTTGTTTACTGCAAAAACGGTTTGATATCGGGGGCTGTCCCGCCTTTGATCTGAATGCATCGGCCTGTGCGGGATTTGTGTATGGGCTTGGCATAGCAGATCAGTTCATCCGCAATGGTTCTGTTAAAACAGCGCTCGTCCTCGGCACAGAAGTGATGTCCAGGGTCATGGACTGGACGGACCGCACGACCTGTATTCTTTTTGGTGACGGTGCCGGTGCGGTGGTGTTGGGTGCCGATTCAAAACCCGGGGTGATTTCGACACATTTACATGCGGATGGGCGTTTTGCAGATGTTCTTTATCTCGAAACGAGTATGGCGCGCAGAGAAGGGGATGCCCCCAAAAAGCCCGGCCTGCAGATGAGTGGTAATTCACTGTTTCGTCAGGCCGTGACGATTCTGGGTGATTTGTTTGACGAAACCCTGAGTGCAGGCGGTGTGGATCGTTCAGCCATTGACTGGTTGATTCCGCATCAGGCCAATGTTCGCATCATTCAGGCCATGGCCAGAAAACTCCAGTTGCCACTGGAGCGGGTGGTGATGACGCTCGAGACACAGGGCAATACCTCAAGCGCCTCCATTCCCCTCGCATTGGATACAGCCATTCGTGATGGCCGGATTCAGCGGGGAGAGACATTACTGCTCGAAGGGTTTGGGGGTGGTCTTGCCTGGGGATCGGCGTTGATTCAGTACTAGCGGAGAAAAAAGCGGTGCAATTTTATTCCATTATTTTTCCAGGGCAGGGGTCACAGTCCATCGGGATGCTGGCTGAAACAGCAGCTCATTTTCCGGTAATTAAAACAACCTTTGCAGAAGCATCGGCCGTTTTGGATTATGATCTCTGGGATCTGATACAGCAGGGTCCTGCTGAAAAGCTGAACAGAACGGAATATACCCAGCCTGCACTGCTGACAGCCTCTTTTGCGCTGTGGCGGGTGCTTCGGGAACTCGGCATGCCAACCATGCCGGTGGTGCTGGCCGGGCACAGCCTTGGTGAATACACTGCATTGGTTGCAGCAGAGGCGCTTGCTTTTGCAGATGCCGTTCGACTGGTTGAGGCACGCGGACAGTATATGCAGGCCGCGGTCCCCGAAGGTCGGGGCGCTTTGGCTGTGATTGTGGGTCTCAATCCTGCGAGTGTTGCCAATATTTGCCAGGATGTAGCGGGAGAAGAGGTGGTGTCCCCGGCGAATTTTAACAGTCCTGAACAGATAGTGGTCTCAGGAGATGCAGATGCAGTGGAACGTGTCATTGAAACTGCCAAAAAAGCAGGTGCCAAGATGGCCAGACAATTACCGGTCAGTGTCCCTTCTCATTCGGCACTTATGAAGCCTGCAGCAGCGCATCTTAAAACCCTGCTTGCAACCATTGAATTTAAGACACCGAGGATTCCTGTGATCAACAATGCGGACGTGGCGCAATATGCCGGTCCTGAATCCATCCGGTCCGGTCTCGTGCGTCAGTTGTATTCTTCGGTTCGCTGGGTGGAAACCATTCAGGCCTGCCATAAACTGGGCGCTGTCCGATTTTTTGAATGTGGTCCAAACAAGGTTTTGACCGGGTTGGGTAAGCGTATATTACCGGATGCGGAATGGTTGCCTGCAACGGATTTAATGATGCTGACAGAGCGGGGATGATGGGAATGAATCAAACAGGGTTATTGACAGGTAAAGTGGCCTTGGTAACGGGTGCGAGCCGTGGTATTGGACGTGCCATTGCGCTGACGCTTGCTAAGCAGGGTGCGTTTGTTGTGGGGACTGCTACGACTGAGAGTGGTGCAGAGGCTATCCAGCAGGCCTTTCAGACGGCGGGGGTCAGTGGCAAAGGCTGTGTGCTGGATGTGGCATCTCCTGAGTCCGTTTCCGGCCTTCTGGAGCAGATTAAGCAGGACAAAGGCATGCCCGATATTCTGGTGAACAATGCCGCAATTACCCGGGATAATCTTTTACTGCGGATGAAGCAGGATGAATGGGATGCCGTCATTGAAACCAATCTGGGTTCTGCCTACCGTCTCGCCCGTGCATGCCTTCGCGATATGATTAAAAATCGCTGGGGCCGGATTATCAGTATCAGTTCAGTGGTGGGTTCAACGGGCAATGCAGGCCAGGTCAATTATGCTGCCGCCAAGGCAGGTCTGGAAGCCTTTACCCGATCATTGGCCCAGGAAGTCGGCTCACGGAATATTACAGTCAATGCGGTGGCGCCAGGGTTTATTGACACTGACATGACGCGCTCCCTGCCGGATGAACAGCGGGATGGCCTGCTTGCGCGGATTCCGCTGCAGCGTCTGGGCCAACCGGATGATATCGCGGCTTCTGTGCTTTTTCTTGCCTCTGACGATGCAAGTTATGTGACGGGCCAGACACTGCATGTGAATGGCGGGATGTATATGCCATGACACGGTGTTTATAAATTTAACAATGATTGGGCTTGAAATCTGCCATTTTTTAACTAAACTGGCACGCAAGTTCTGTCAAAGTAATGCAGGCGAAGCCGTTTTGATACGGGGATGACCTGGGTTTTTATGCAAAACTGAAAGATTCAAATAGTGTTTTTATTTTTTAATCAATCGTTTAAAGAGGAAATGAGAAAATGAGTACTGTGCTGGGTTCGGTCGAATCACGCGTTAAAAAGATAGTCGTCGAACAGCTGGGTGTCAAAGAAGATGAAGTGACAGCAGATGCTTCTTTTGTAGACGATTTGGGTGCCGATTCTTTGGATACTGTGGAATTGGTGATGGCGCTCGAAGAAGAATTTGAAACAGAAATTCCCGATGAAGATGCTGAGAAAATTACCACTATTCAGCAGGCTGTGGATTACATTAATTCACATCTGGCCGAAGACAGCAGCAAACACTAATCACGGAAGAGGTTAATTTGAATAAGCATCGTGTAGTCATCACAGGTCTTGGAATGGTATCGCCTCTGGGCCTTACTGTGCCCGACACTTGGCGGGCTGTACTTTCCGGACAAAGTGGGGTCGCGGCCATTGATCATTTTGATGCGACGGATTTAGCCTGCAGAATTTGCGGTCATGTCAAAAATTTTGATCCCTCATCGGCTATGCCCGAAAAAGAAGCCCGTAAAAAAGATCTGTTCATTCAGTACGGTATGGTGGCAGCGGATGAAGCGATGCGGGACAGTGGGTTAGAAATCACCGATGAAAACAGCCATCGGGTTGGCTTGGCGGTGGGTTCAGGGATTGGCGGCCTGCCGATGATTGAGCGTTGTCATACGGTACTCGAAGAATCCGGTCCCCGCCGGATTTCGCCGTTTTTTATACCGGGTGCCATCATCAATATGATTGCTGGGAATCTCTCCATTCAATATGGCATGCGGGGACCCAATATTGCGGTCGTCTCAGCGTGTACGACGGGAACACATAACATTGGTCTGGCTGCCCGCACCATTGCTTATGGGGATGCAGATATTATGATTGCGGGTGGCTCTGAAATGGCGACCACCAAGCTCGGTATTGGTGGTTTTGCGGCAATGCGGGCGCTGTCCACCCGAAACGATGCACCGGAGCAGGCTTCAAGACCCTGGGACCGTGACCGCGATGGCTTTGTACTCGGAGACGGCGCGGGCATCATGGTGCTTGAACGTCTTGATCTTGCGTTAAAACGCGGTGCAAAGATTTATGCAGAGTTGGTGGGTTTTGGTATGAGTGCGGATGCATCTCATATTACGACTCCTGATCTTGAAGGCCGGGGGGCTGCCGCTTCCATGAATGCCGCGCTGCAGGATGCGGGGATGGTCGCTTCAGATGTGGATTATATTAATGCGCATGGCACATCAACCCCTGTTGGGGATGAACTGGAAGTGCGTGCCATCAGGCGCAGTTTTGGAGATCATGCCCAAAAGATTGCGGTGAGCTCCACCAAATCCATGACCGGGCATCTTCTGGGGGCAGCGGGTGCTGTGGAAGCGGCATTCAGTATTCTTGCCATCCGGGATCAGGTGGCGCCGCCCACCATTAATTTAGACAACCCGGGTGAGGGTTGTGATCTGGATTTTGTCCCGCATACCGCGCGGCAGATGAAGATCGATGTCACCCTGTCCAATTCATTTGGATTTGGCGGCACCAATGGAACGCTTATTTTTCGCCGGTTTAATGGATGATGGCATTTTTACGCCGTATGTTTGCACCGTTTGTGGGTGTGTTTCTGGCGTCAGTGACGCTGCTGCTTTTTTTGTGGGTCCATTTTCTGAAGACGTCGGTTATCTACCGCGATGAAGGTGTCCGTTATACCGTGCAGGAAGGTGCCTCTCTGCATTCTGTGATCCATGAGCTGTATCTGCTGGATGTGATCAGACAGCCTTTGTTTTTCCGCGTGCTGGTGGATTCCCGCTTCAATGTTCACAGTCTCAAGGCAGGCGAATATTTTTTTCCGAAAGGCACAACACCTGCCAGACTGCTGACACAGATTACAACCGGCACGGGCATGGTCTACCACGAATTTACGGTTGTGGCCGGCTGGACCTTCCACCGTCTGCGTGACACGCTCCGCCGTGACACCAATCTGAAGCACGAATCAAATGCACTCAGCGACAGAGAAATCATGACCCAACTTGGTCATCCTGAGATGAATCCTGAGGGAATGTTTTTTCCTGACACGTATTTTTTCGTCCGGGGTACCTCAGATATGGTGGTATTTCGTCAGGCCTTTGCCAAGATGGAAAAAGTACTGGATAAAGCCTGGCGTGGACGTGAGAGTGGCCTGCCGTTCAACACGCCGCAGGAGGCACTGACAGCCGCATCCCTGATCGAGAAAGAAACCGCCCTTGGCTATGAACGCCCGATGATTGCAGGTGTCATCATCAACCGGCTGAACAAAAATATGCTGTTACAGATTGATCCTACGGTTATCTATGCGGCAGGTGCCAGTTTTGACGGCACCATTCACCGCAAAGATCTCCTGCGAAAAAGTCCTTACAATACCTATGTGACCAAAGGTCTTCCGCCCACACCCATTGGTATCCCGGGACTCGAATCAATCAATGCAGTCATGCATCCTGTTCATCATGATTATTATTATTTTGTCGCCAAAAATTTCAACATGGATGGACCGCACCGTTTTTCAACCACACTACAGGAACATTATCAGGCGATTGGACGCGCCAAACGCAAAAAATCGCGCATGGAATTTTTTAACAACGCACTGATCTGGCATTATTTTGGAAGAAAGGTGCTGCCAGGAATTTACTCCTGATGAAAAATGGAAGATTGATCACTGTCGAGGGAATCGAAGGGGCCGGAAAATCCACTGTGGTGGGTGTTATCCGTGACTGGCTCGAATCCCGGCATATTCCCTGCGTCCTGACCCGGGAGCCGGGGGGGACGCCGGTTGCAGAAGCCATCCGTCAGATTCTCCTGAGTCCCGATTTCAAAGAATCCATTCAGTCTGAGACAGAGCTGCTGCTCATGTTTGCAGGCCGTGCCCAGCATATTTCAGAAGTGGTGGCACCGGCACTGGCTGCTGGAAAATGGGTGGTCAGCGACCGTTATCTGGATGCCAGTTATGCCTATCAGGGCGGTGGCCGTGGGCTGCCCTTTGAGCGCATCCAATGGCTGGAGCATTGGATTGCAGGCGCCTGTCAGCCTGAGCTGACATTTTTACTGGATTTACCCCCGGCGGTGGGTCTTGCGCGGGCCAAAAAACGCGGACCCCATGATCGTATTGAACAGGAACGTCTGGATTTTTTTGAAAGGGTGCGCGCAGCTTATCTGATCAGGGCAGGTCAGTTTCCAGACCGCATCATGGTGGTGGATGCGCTGCAGTCTGCAGAAGAAGTTCAGGCATTATTGCTGAAAAAACTGGCTGAACTGCAGGAGACATCTCAGAATTTCTGAAGTATCCAACAATAAGAGAGCTTATTATGCCGATTGTGACTGTTTTTCTGGTGGATGATTTAAACAGACCCTTTCTTCCCTGTATTTCACAGAATCCCCGGCTGGAAGTGCACGGGATGTTTCTTATGATGGGACGGGGGATTTCCATGCTTTCATCGGATGCCATTGTGGATCCCCCTGAAAATTATTCCTCTTATTTTATGGATCTGGATGATGCCTCAGGTCCGTTTATTTCGTTTGATCCGGTGTCTCAGTTTGAGCGTCCGCAGCCGTATCGGCAGACACGGTATGCGACCCGGTTTTTGGTGAGTGATGCTGTCAGGGTCTGCGAATTCAGAGAGAGAGTCACGAGTTGTCTGTTCGCTCATCCGTCATTCAGGATTGATGGCTATGATGGACTGGATGCGCTTCAGCGGGCGAATAATTTAAGATATGGCTGTGACATGATGGAAGTTTGTTATTCCGATGAGGAGTTAAACCGGCCGCGACCTTCCTCAATTGGGATGTTTGGACTGTCATTTTCACGGCCACAGTCAGCTTTCAGAAGGGTTTTTCCTGAACAAGACAGCCGGTTTGAGTTTAAAAGGCCGTAACGTGGATCCGAATCCGGGGAAGCAGTCACTGTGCCTTTCCCGGATTTTCTCATAAGCTGTCAATTTTTTTTAAGAAACCGTTGACAGTCTGCAGGAAGTAAAATAGCATTCATTCCTGTTATATTCTCAGTTCCAAATCCCTGTTTTGATATATTCCATGCCTGCTGAAATTCTTTTCGGCTGCCTGTCTGATTTTCAGTTTTATTTTTCTGCTGCATTTCATTTCATTTACACCGTGTCAGTGTTTTCTTCCCATTAAAAAAGGACATCTATGCATAATTTAATTCCATCCACAGTTTATTTCAATTCGTCCATGGATCAGGATGCTCTCAAAAAACTGCTTGTACTGTTTGAAAAAAATATCCGTCCCGACGGAGTGCGAAACAGAGCTTATTTAAAGCTGATCTGGAACAGAGGCACGAACAGAGTGTATCCGGCTGAGAATCAGGCCTATTTTCAAAGCGCAGACTGCAATGAGATGGACGGCGGAAAAATCCGGAATTTTGCCGTGATGGACAGGGCAATTCTGGATTTGTCTGTGATGCAGAATGTCATTGATGTCAATCTCCGCATGATCAGGGATTTTGCGCCGCTTCAGCATCATCAGGAACTGGTGCTGGGACTGCATTTTATTCAGTACAAAGTGAGTCAGTATGGCGCGAGTTACAGCTCACCGGATGGTCTGCACCGGGATGATGAACCGTTGGTGTTTGTGCATCTGCTGAATCTGACTTCCAATGCGATTGGAGGTGACAATCTGATGGCAGATTTTGAGACCCGGGAGATTACAAATGTTGTCCGCCTCGAAAAACCACTGGAAACACTGGTGCTGACCCGGGATTATTTTCATGCAGTGACAGCGCTTGGATCGAGAGAGGGGGAAGCGCGGCGGGATATATTGCTGTTTACGGTGGAGCCCGGAGAGACACAGGTGGCTTCAGCATGAAATTATTGATTACAGGCGCCGCCTCAGGCATAGGCCGTGCATGCACAGAATTTTATTCATCTGAGGATGTCACCGGCATTGACAGACAGGATCTTGATTTAAATGACTGCAGTGCAGTGAGTGACTATATCGATGCATGCAATGATTTCGATGTCATGATTTACTGTGCCGGAATACGGGAAATTGAAGCGCCTCATCGACTGTCTTATCAGACATGGCAAAATGTTTTGAATGTCAATTTAAATGCCTGTTTTTTGTTTTCGCAGGGACTGATCAAAAAGGCATTAAGCTGCCGGAGACCACTGACAATTGTCAATATTGCGAGTGTCTCCGGGTTTCAGGCGGAGTCAGACAGAGCCGCTTATGTTTCCTCAAAATACGCCATGATCGGGCTCACAAAACAGCTTGCATGGCAGTATGGCAGAGAAGGCATCCGGGTGAATGCCATTGCCCCGGGTATCGTTGAAACGCCCCTGACCCGGTCTTATTTTGAAGATGAAGTCTCAGCAGAACGGATTAAATCCGCCATACCGCTCGGGTACTGGGGTGGAACTGAAAATATTGTTTCTCTCGTGGATGTCTGTATTACCAACAATTACATCAATGGCGCTGTGATGGTCTGTGACGGCGGCTGGACAATAGGACGAAATATATGAAAAAAAATGCTTTGGTGGTTTTGGTGCTCTGTGCCCTTTTTTTATTTTATAAATATATCGCTCAGCTTTTTCCGACACTGATCGGAACAGAGTTGATGCAGGTCAGGGGTTATGATGCGGTGATGCTTGCTGTGATGGCTTCCAGTTATTATTACTCCTATTCTTTTATGCAGCTTGTCTCAGGTGTGATTATTGACCGATATTCAGTGAGAACGCCGATGTTTTGCGCCATATTGATGATCTCTCTGATGACTGCCCTTTTTTCATATACAGATAATTTTTATCTGATGTGTCTGAGCAGAGCCCTGATGGGAGTTGGTGCGTCATTTGCGACACTGATTTATATGAAATGTGCGGCACATTATACAACTCCCAGAGCTTTTGGAATCATCAGCAGTTTTCTGGCAACAGCCACGATGCTGGGTGCGGCCTGTGGGTCTGCCCCCGTCGCTGCACTGTTTCAAAAACTGGGCTGGCATGCCGGTCTGTACTGTGTGGCAGCCCTGGGTTTGGTCATGGCACTGGCTGTGCTGATATTTCAGAGAGCTGATACAGGCACAGATGAGAAAAAATACCGGTATAACAGGTCTGATAATTTCAAAGAGGTGATCTGCAACAGTGACAACTGGTGGCTGTTGATCTATTCAGGTCTGACTTTTTCACCGGTGGCAGTCATGGGAGGTCTGTGGGGAACGCCATTTATCATGGCAAAGTATTCCATGACAGCAGCAGATGCCTCATTTTTTCTCTCAGTCATGTTTGTGGGTCTTGCGGTGGGTGCACCGTTCTGGGCATTCTTGTCTGCGAAAACCGGACAGCGAAAAAAATGGATGCTGCTGTCAAATATCCTTTCAATGGCGGTTTTGACTGCCATTATTTATGGTGACTGCGGTGCTTTTGCGGCTCAGATATTATTTTTTATTTTTGGGTTTTCGGTCGGATGTTTTATGCTCAGCTTTGAGCTGTGCCGTGAAATCAATTCGATTGCTGTGATGGCATTGTCAGTCGCATTTATCAACAGCGGTGAAGGGCTTGTGAGTGCAGTGCTTGAACCCTTTATTGGTCATCTGCTGGATGTCTCCAGAGTGGGTGCAAATTTCAGCCCTGAAAATTATCAGGCGGCGCTTTGTGTTTTGCCCTGTTGCTTTGTGCTATCCTCCGCGGCACTCTTTTTCATCAACCGGCGCAGAGAAGCGGTTGTTGAACTTACCGGATACGCGGGTGCATAAATGATTGAACTGATGCTGGTCATGACGCTCTGGGGAACGCTGGGTGTGTTCGTGCTGTGGTCAGGGTTGCCTGCCATTGAAGTTGCTTTTTATCGCTGTTTGATCGGCGCTGCAGTCATGGGTTTCTGGCTGCTGCGGTCAGGCGAAAAAATCAGGCCTGATAAAAGCACCGCCACTGTGAGTCTGGCCGGCATCTGTCTTGTGCTGAACTGGGTTTTTTTATTTAAATCCTTTCAGGTGTCATCCATCACCATCGGCAATATGTCCTATTATCTGCAGCCCATTATTCTGATTATCCTTGGTATATTTATTTATCAGGAAAAAGTCAGTCTGAAAAAATGGGGACTGATTTTAATGTCACTGGTGGGTGTGCTGCTGACCATCGATCTGCGCAACCTTGTTTCACCCAATAGTCTGCTTGGCGCTGGGTTTGCACTGCTTGCAGCGCTTTTGTATTCCTTCGTGACCCTCCTCATGAAAAAAATCACCCTGGATCATATCAGGGTGATATTTATTCAGCTGACTATTGGAGCGTTTGTCCTGCTGCCTTTTGTTCATTTTCATAAAATATCAAATATTGCAGTGGCCTGCCTTGCGATGGTGGGACTGGTGCATACCCTTCTGGCTTACTTTTTGTATTACAGCGCCATTAAAAAAACCAGTTTTACCCAGATTGCGATTTTAAGTTATCTGGACCCCATTGTGGCGATTGGAACGGATGTGGTTTTTTTTCAAAGGACCCTGAATCTCTGGCAGATGACGGGCATTGGACTGACGTTTGGGGCTTTATATCTTCTGGTTGTGTCATCAAAAAAATCTGCTCAGAAAGACCTGCAGTTTTCATCCGAAAACAAAATCCC